>Ga0315316_10003292_pt1 | contig 11699 bp, 12 predicted proteins | sample M160m3416metaG_FD_203702 | JGI IMG/M metagenome (GOLD analysis project Ga0315316, IMG submission 203702) | Ammonia-oxidizing marine archaeal communities from Monterey Bay, California, United States - M1 60m 3416 | ecosystem: Environmental > Aquatic > Marine > Intertidal zone | place: USA...
TTACTGATATTTCACCTTGGATATATTATATCCACATAATGGATTTGCATCGAAGTGTAAATTTCAATCTACCAGAACAATATAAAGATAAAAAATTTGGCTCAAACGATTATGAAAAAATGGTATCTGCAATTGATTTTTGGCTTGGAGAAATTTTAAAAAAAATCAACTTATCACAAACTTTGATAGTAATAACATCTGATCATGGTGAGTTTATTCCAATTTCTAACATTAATCATGAAATCAATTATATCCCATCTTTAGTTAAGGTTGGTCAAAAATTTAAAAAATTTACACCAAAATCATTGCAGCCTACTGGTGAATCCGTTTTTGTAAAGATACGTGATTCTATAATGCCTATAAGAAAATCTCTTCTTAAAACAAAATTATCTGAAACAGAAATGCGAACCTTGAATATTCGTGGTTCTAAGCTTGGTTGGGAACTTTTTGATGAAGTAGTTTGCACTCCACTATTATTTTCTGGTTATAATGTAAAATCTAACACAATTGTAAATCAACAAGTACGCCAAATAGATATTTTTCCAACTATTTTATCAATCATGAAATCAGAACCAATCTCTAAAGAAATTGAGGGTGTAAGTCTTCTTTCATTAATTCATGAGGAAAAAACTACTGAAAAACCTGCATTAATTGAAAATCAATTACTTGATCCTAATGATAATGATGTTGTTATTGGAATACGAACTTCAAATTATAAATATTTTCGAAATATTAATGATAAAAATGTCAAGGTATGTCTTTTTAATCTAAAAACTGATCCACATGAACAAAATAATATTGCTTCTGTAACACCAGACATTGTAAAACAAATGGAAGATTTACTTATGAAATATAGAAAAAATGTAGCAAAATCTTTGATTACTCATGATCAAGATGAAACCTCAAAAATTAAAGAAGAACTCAAAAAAATGGGTTACATTTGATATGAAAAAAAATATACTTTTAATTGTAATCGATTCATTACGTGCAGATAAATTTCAAGGTGGGAAAAAAACTGCAATTACTCCAAACATTGATAAATTAATTAAAAATGGATTTAATTTTTCTAACACAATTAGTTCTACTGATGGCACATATGCCTCATTAGCTAGTTTGTTTACTGGAAAAAATCCTTACAACCATAATGTTAGTTGGTTTAAAAACCATCTAAATACAACTGAATCTTTGGAAATAATAAAAAAAAATAATATAAAATTATTCGGAACAGTTCCTAATCAAACATTTTTTAAAAATATCTCAAATGTTTTTGATGAACTAGATCTTGTTGATGGCCAGCCATATTTGAGAATCTTTGAAGGATTAGGTGAAAAAATATTAGAAAGATTAAATAAAATTAAAAACATTACACCTTGGTTTTATTATATTCATTTAATGGATTTTCATATTTCAAAAAAACTTCCAGATGAGTTTGATAAAGATAAATTTGGAAAAACAACCTGGGATAAAAGATTACACATTTTAGATTTATGGATTGGAAAAATATTAGAAAAAATTGATCTAAATAATACAATTATTATTTTCACTGCTGATCATGGTGAATTTGATGTAGATTTAGATGTAGATTATGGTTCTATGCCTAAACTACAAAATGTTTCTAAATCATTAAGTACAACACTGCCAAATTTTTTAGGACCAACTGGTCTAAAATTATTTGTTTTTTTTAGAGAACAAAACAGAAAATATGAAAAAAGAAAACTTGAAAAAAAATTAAATGATAAAAATGAAATTCGAAAACTTTGTACTAGAAGTAATTCCCCTTTGTATGATGATGTTTTAAAAATTCCTTTTTTAATCTGTACTCCTGAAAATTTCAGGGGTTCCTCTAATCAACAAGTACGGCAAATTGATATATTTCCTACAATATTTGATTTACTTGGATTGAAAATTGATTTTCCTATAGATGGAATTAGTTTAAAATCAATTCTACAAAACCTTTCTTTTTCTGAATTAAATGCATATATTGAAAGTACTCCTAATCCGTCCACTAATAATGAATTTGGAACTTATGTTGGCTTACGAACATCTGCCTTTAAATTGATTAAATCTAGAAATGAATCTCAAAAAAACACACTTCTATTTGACCTAAAAAATGATCCACAAGAACAAAATAACATTGCTTCTGAAAAACCAGAAATTGTAAGTGAAATGGAAGATTTACTCATGAAATACAGAACGAATGGGACTAATTTGTCGATTGTCAATGATCAAGATGAAACCTCAAAAATTAAAGAAGAACTCAAAAAAATGGGTTACATTTAGAGAATTTTCTAATTAAATTTAGTAACAAATTATAATTAATACCAATTAATAATTTTTGTATGTTGGATTCTGAAATTATACCAAATGATACAAAACTGAAAACGGGTTCAAACTTTTTGGGTATTCTTAATGATATTAAGAGAAGACCTGAAGATGCTGCAATAGAATTAGATGTTTCATTAGAACTAATTAATTCCATAATCAATGGTCAATCTGAATTGCCGTCTGATTTAGTTGAAAAAGCTACAAAAGTTTGGCCCGTAAACAAAAGAGATTTCTTTGTGATCGAAGATGATTGTCCTAATGGAATTAAATTAATGACATCTGCTGATTCAGAAAAATCTAAACGTACAATGGAACGTGCTGGTCAACCATATTATGAATATCGTGATACTGCCATGAGTAAAGTAGGACCATTTAGGCCAGAATGGATCATGGAATTATGTAATGTCGATAATAATGATTCTGAAAATAAATCAATTCAATGGAACAATGGACATTTCATGCATCAGTTTACCTATTTTATTGGAGACGTTAATTTTTATTATATCGATAAAAATGGAAAAAAACAAACAGCTATGATGAGTACTGGTGATTCCATGTATATCACTCCATTTGTTCCACATACTTTTGCAACTAGGAATAATCCTCAGTCAAACGGTCTAATACTTGCACTAACATATGGTGGAAAACTTACTGGGGAATTTCAACAAGAGTTATCTTCAATGTCTAATCTAGGACAGGAATTTGCACTAGATTTTTCATCAACAAAATCTGCTAGTGGTTCTATATTGAGATATAATCGTGAAATTTCCACTTTAACACTAGAGGAATTATCCAAAAGAAGTAATATTTCCACTAAAGAACTAGAAAATTTCGAATCAGGAAGCAAACAACCATCAATAGAAGATTTAAAAAAAATCGCTGAATCATTATCCGTAAATATTCGAGACTTGCTTCCAAATGATAAAATTGAAGATAAAGTAATTTTAAAATTTCATAAAGATTGTAAAACTTGGTATTATCCAGAAACCACAAAATGCTATAAATTTTTTGAGTTAGCTTCTACCAGTGCACTTCCTTTCTCAAAATCATTTGAAGTAGAAATACTTGATTCAAATGATTCTAAATTAGATATTTGTTCAGGTTTACATCAATATGTCTACAATGTAGGTAAAACACCAATTACTCTAAATTGGAAAATTCATGAAAAGAATACTCAAAAAATTATTAATCCTGATGATTCATTATACATGAAACCTTTCATAAAACACAATTTCAGAGGAAGTGGAAAATTATTAATTCTGAGAGTTGGTGGAAAAATACCTGGTGATTCTCAAAGAGAATTATCAATTGTTGGTAAGGAGAATACTGAAAGAGCTATTTCTGAAACTACTTTATGGTTTGATAAAAAAGGCAAAAATTAAATTTAAAATTATTGTAATGAATAAAAAAAATGTAATTCTAATAATGATAGACGGAGGTCGTCTAGATTACGCATTAAATTCAGAACTTTTCTCTAAAATTAGATCAAAATCTGTTTTTCTTTCGCAATCAATTACTTATGGACCACATACAATCGCTGCAATGCATGCAGTCTTTAGTGGTTCATATGGGTCTAGAACTGGAACTAACAGTTATTGGTCTACTTTTAAGTTTAAAAAAACCCAATTTAAGACGCTCACTGAATATCTACATGAAAATAATTATTATACTCAGGCAGATGTCATAAACCAATTAATTATTCCAAAACAAGGTTTTGATGAATTTGTAGTGCATGATGAGGAAAATGACGATTTAACAAAAAGACATAAAGAAATACTAAATAATTTAGCATCATCTTCTAATAAAAAAAATTTCTTTGTATACTTACATTTTAGTAATATTCATACTGGTATAAAAAATGAGGTTCTGAATGTATATAGGAATCATAGTAAAGAATTTTTTGAAAATATGCATGAAAATAAAAAAAGATATGATAGATTATTTCAAAAAGCTGAAAATTATCTCGAATCAATTTTAGATGAAATTAAAAAATTACAATTAGATCAGAATTCTTTGATTTTAATAATGTCTGATCATGGAGTTAGTACTGGTGAAAGATTTGGAGAACATGCTTATGGCGCATTTTGTTATGATTATACATTAAGAACATTCACATATTTTTTAGCGAATGATCTACCTCCAATTGAAATAAAACAACAAACTAGGACTGTTGATTTTACTCCTACAATTCTTGATTATTTGAAAATCCCTAATGATAAAAACTATAACATTTTTGATGGTATTTCATTACTTCCATTGATGAATGGGGAGACACTTCCTGAAAATTATGCATTCACTGAAACTGGAAATCCTCTATATGAGAAATCTCCTCCAAAGGAACCCAATGTAAAATCAATTCGTTCTTCAAAATGGAAATTAATATTCAATGAATATGATAATTCTAAAGAATTGTACAATCTTGAAGTTGATCCATACGAAAAAAATAATTTAATTAATACTGGAGAAAGTATGGAAGAATATCTTTGGAATGAACTAACTACTTTAATTAACAAACATGACTAATCTGAAAATTTTTGTTCAGCATTTTTCAAATCTTGCATAGTATCAATCTCACACCATTTACCTGAAATCAAAACAGGTTCTAACTTAATGTTAGAATCAATTAATTCCTGCAGCATGTCTGTCAAATATGATTTTAAAATTGATGATGCCTCATGAAATCCTCCTTTATTTTTATTAGATACTTCTTCATATTTCTTCAGAAAAATATCAGCTCCGTCATTAGAAAATTTAATTATTCCTAAAAATTCTCCAATACTAAAATTTTCATTTTTAATATTTTTTTTAATTTGTAAAATATTTTTTTTATTGTCAAGTAAAACATTTTCTGCTTCTGATTTTGGATGATCTGTTCGTCCTTCATAATTTTTTTCCCAATTCATATCGATTGCAATTGAAATATTTCCCTTTGAATCTAATATTTGTTGAATAATTTTAGTTTCAAAGATAATGTCTGAATACAAAACTATCACATCATTTTTTAAAAAATCTTTAGCTTTCATCAAACTACCTAAAATATCATGTTTATTGTGATTTGTATCATTGATATACTGAATATTTTTTATTCCAAATTTTTCACTATATTTTCCAGTAATAACAATTATTTTTTTTATTCCTAGATGTTTTAAAACTTCAATTTGATAATTAATTATTGGTTTACCATTAACATTTATCAATGATTTTGGTGTTGATTTTACATCTTCGCTGATTCGCTTACCAGAGCCTGCAGCTATTATTATTGCATTCATTTTATTGCATTCATAAATCTGATTCTGATTTTTTCTGGTGTTATGTCCACTCGAGAACTTTTTTCTTTACTTTTTGTAATAAGTATATGTATTAGAATTGGCCCTTTTGATTTTTGAATTTTTTTCAAAATATTTTCAAGTGATTTTTTTGTTTTTACTGAAAAAATAGTATAATTAGTCATTTTTGCAATTTTTGAAATATTGATCTTTTTTGATTGTGTTGGTTGTCCTCCAGTTGATTCATGAATTTTATTATCAAAAATTATATGAATCAAATTTCTTGGTTGTAATGATCCAATTGTAACTAATGATCCTAAATTCATTAAAATATTACCGTCTCCATCAAAAACAAAAATCCTTTTTTTAGGTTTTTTTAACGCAATCCCCAATCCAATTGATGAAGCAAGCCCCATTGAGCCAATCATGTAGAAATTTGTATTTTTCTCCAAACTTGAATAAACATCTCTGCTGATGAATCCATTTGCTGAGACTATTATGTCATTTTTTGCATAATTGCAGACTGTTTTCACAGCATCTTTTCTAATCAAGAAATTCTCTCCTTATTACTAATGCAACTGGAATATTTTTTTTAATTTTTGATAATGCCCACTTACAATTTTTTTCCCATGTATCATCTGTTAAAATTTTATTTTCAAGGTTTAGGTTTTTCAATAAGTTTGGTTGAATCTGACCAATTTTTTCATGTTCTGGTGCATCATCTTTCAAATATCCTCTCCAACCAATCAAAAATATAATTGGGATTTTATATAATTGAATAAGTGAAGTTATTGTACTTATAGAATTTGCAAATCCTGCATTTTGCATAAACATAATCGTAGAGCTTCCAGCTAGAATCATACCTGCCCCAATTCCTATTGCCTCTTCTTCTCTATTTGCAATAAGAATTTTTTTAGATTTCAAACCTTCATTAATAAAATATTTTAACGTTGAATCTGGAACTCCAACAAAATTCTCTATTTTATTTTTCTTAAAATATTGAAAAATTTTTCTTTGAGTTTTTTCATCCATCTACATATCCCATTTTTTTCAGATCTCTTTCAATACTTTTTTCTTGATTTTTTATTCCAAACATCTCTTGTAGTTCAAAAATTTTTTCCATTGATGACATTTCTTGTTTTATATCGCTAATTTTATTATTATTTTTAATTTCTTTTAGAGTATTATTCATAGCTGAATATGATGCTCTTAGAGTTTGATTAGCATAAATAATCATTTTGAATTTATTTTTAATTAATTCATCAACTGATACAGTGGGATAGGTTGTTGGAACTACAACAAGTGGTATATTTCCTTTCCATAATTCTGAAAATTCTATAATTTCATCAGGTGTTTCTCTTTTAGAATGTATCAATATTGCATCTGCACCGGCATTTTCATATGCATTTGCTCTTTGTAATGCTTCTTTCATACCTAATTCTGCTATTAATGCCTCAGTTCTTGCAATAATCATGAAATTTTTATTAATTTTAGAATCTTTTGCAGCTAATATTTTTGCAACAAATTCTTTTTCTGAAATTAATTTATGTTTTCCATCTTTCAATAAACTATTTTGTTTTGGAAATGTTTTATCTTCAATAGAAATGGCTGCTACTCCTGCCCCTTCAAATTTTCTCACAGTATGTGAAACATTAGTTGGACCGCCAAATCCTGTATCACAATCTGCAATTACAGGAATTTTACAGGATTCTACAATGTCAGATGAAACATTCAAGAATTCTGTCATTGTTAGTATGCTTGCATCAGGTAATGCATGTGTTGCTGATATTGCAAAACTTCCTGTCCAAATTGCATCAAAACCATTTATCTCAACAAGCTTCGCTGACATGGAATCAAATGCACCACCTACTCTTAAGATTGGTTTTGATTCAATTAATTCGTGTAATAAATCTGAATTTTGCATTGTAAAATCCTATTTATCACAACATTTTAACTTATAAAAAATATACCATTAACATATTCTATGTTTACCATCAAGCAACCATCAAAAATTTTACTAGGAAAAAATTCTGCTTCAGAATATGATTTTCCAAAAAAATCATTGTTGATTACATCTTCTGGCGCAAAAAAACGTGGTTGGATTTCATATCTTAATCTTAATTCACCACTAATTTATGATAGAGTTGAGTCAAATCCTTCTATTGATACAGCTGAAGATATAATTAAAAAGTTTAGTAATTCTGATTTTTCTACGGTAATAGGCTTAGGTGGTGGTAGTGTTTTAGATATAGCGAAATTTGTTGGATTTAAATTAAATAGATTTAAAATTTTAATTCCAACAAATTTTGGAAGTGGTAGTGAAGTAACAAGAATATCTGTATTGAAAGTAAATGGTATCAAAAAAAGCTTTCATGATGATAAATTGTTTGCAGATGTTGCAATAGTTGATTCTAACTTCATTAAAAATACCGATCCTAAGGTATTACAAAACTCTGCAATTGATGCATGTGCACAATGTAGTGAAGCTTATGATAGCAAAATTTCAAATCCATATACAAAATTTCTTTGTGATGTTGCTTTTAATACATTGGAAGATGCAATATTGAACAATAATTATGAAAAACTTGCTCTTGGTTCTATAATTTCTGGTCTTGGATTTGGTAATTCTTCTACTACATTAGGACATGCTTTATCTTATGTCTACTCCAATGAAGGATATTCACATGGTCATGCACTCGCATTTACTACTCAATTTGCACACGAATTTAATTCCTCAAAATATTTTAAAAGATTTACAAAAATTGTTGACAAACTAAAATTTGAAAAAATACATCTCAAACAAAATCCTGAAATTGCATCTAAATTAATTTTAAATGATAGAAAACATTTGGACAATAATCCTTTACCAGTTAATAAAAATGATATCTTGAAAATTTTAGAAAAAATTAACTTGGTTTAGTCTTTTAATCTATTTTTTACAAAATCAATTGCTTCAACTGGGGATGGATCAACATTTTGTAAAACTGAAAGATAAATTGTAGCAAAATCTGTGACATAAATTAAATTCATTATTTTTGATAAAATATTTCCTTCCACAGAATTAATCTCAAAAAATTCTAAATTTTTAGTATTAAAAAATTCTTTTATTATTTTCCATCTTTCTTTTGTTTTAATATGGTCGTCTTTACCTCTAATTAAAATTGGTTGAAACTGTTCATTTTCATTCCAAGCAACTACTCCATTATGAGATGATTCCAACAACTCTTCAATTATTACATGAATTTTTGAATTTTCTTGTAAAGAATTTTTAAAACGAGTTGCTACAGAATTCAATCCTCTTGGATAATAAATTACAGGCGTATTATTAATCCATTCAGCAATTCTTATTGATATATTTTCTGAACTTGTATTTTCTGAATTAATTAATAATCTTGTTTTTTCAAGTACAGAAATACTTTCGTGAATCTCTTCTTGTGTTATGGGAACGATGTTTTTCAAAATATTTAAAATACTAAAGAAAAATCCCGGAAATGAAGCACGTGGAGAATGATGTATTGATATTTTCTTAAATATTATTTTTTTTTCTTTACAAAACTCTTCAATTTTTCCTCCAGATGAAAATGCAATAATTTTTGCATCTGAATTAAATGCTTGTTTTAGAATTGATATTGTTTCTTGTGTGTTTCCTGATACGCTAATTATAACAATTAATGTATTTTTATCTACAGTGTTTGGAAGAGTATATCCCTTATTCACATTTACATGAATATCTGCTTTTGATAGAATAGATTTCATCACATCTCCAATTGTACCTGAACCTCCCATTCCTGCAAAAATAATATGATCAATGTCTTTCACATCCATGTGTTTATTTTCTTCATTGTAACTCTCTTTGGCAATTTCAGGCCATTTATCATAAATTTTATACATTTCTGATTTATCAATTCTTTTCAATTCTTCTATTCTCATAACAAGAACTCACAGTTATTCAATAAAATAGTTAACTACAAAATTAGCATTAAAAAAATAAGAAAAATTATAACCACATCAAAAATACAATGTTTATGTCTCTCAAAACTGTTGAATGGAAAGATAATTCTGTAATCATGATTGATCAGACCAAACTTCCTAATGTTCTTGAATATGTAACATATACTGATTATAATCAAGTTGCTGATGCTATTCGCACTTTGGTAGTTCGAGGTGCACCTGCAATTGGGGTATCTGGTGCTTTTGGTTTAGCATTAGCTGCATTACAAAGTAACGCTACAGAAAAACTCGATTTAATTAATTATCTTGAAAATGCCAAAAAAATTCTATTTGAAACAAGGCCCACTGCAGTAAATCTTGCGTGGGGGCTAGATAAAATTATGGAAGTTGCAAATAATGCAAATTCTGTTGAACAAATACGAAATGATGTTGTTGAACATGCCAAAAAAATGGCAGAAGAAGATATACAAATTAATATGTTAATAGGAAAAAATGGTTCTGAATTATTTAGTGATAATGATACTATCATGACACATTGTAATGCTGGTGCACTTGCAACTGTTGGTTATGGAACTGCATTAGGTGTTATTCGTGCAACAAGAGATAGTGGTAAAAATATCAAAGTTATAGCTACTGAAACTCGTCCTATTCAACAAGGTTCTCGTTTAACTGCTTTTGAATTAAAACATGATGGAATTGATGTTAGTCTAATTCCTGATACTGCAGTTGGCTATACAATGGCAAATGAACTTGTAAACAAAATTGTTGTCGGTGCTGACAGAATTCTTAGAACTGGTCATGTGTATAATAAAATTGGAACATATCAGGTAGCAACTATGGCAAATCAACATAACATTCCATTTTATGTTGCAGCCCCACTATCTACATTTGATATGAAAAGTAATCCTGAAGATGTAATAATTGAACAACGAAAAGGATCTGAAGTGACTGGAATTGGAGATAAAAAAACTGCACCTGATGGAATTAATGTAATTAACCCTGCATTTGATATGACACCTCCTAAATTAATTGCTGGAATAATTACTGAGAAAGGTGTTGCAAAAGCACCTTTTGAAGAATCCATAAAAAAATTATTCCAAGCTAATTAATAGAAAGTTTTTATGCATTTCATCTTACTTTTTCTCTATGAGTATTGTTAATGTAGATCAGATTCGTGATTCGCTGAAAAAATGTATGGATCCTGAAGTTCCATTAAGTATTGTAGATATGGGCTTAATTTATGGAATTAATGTAACTGAAAATAATGATGTAAACATCAAAATGACAATGACAACTAAAGGTTGTCCCTTACATGAAACAATGGTTGATGATGTTAAAAGATATGCAAAAAAAGTTTCTGGCGTGAATAATGTTGATGTAGAAATTGTTTGGGATCCTCCATGGACAATGGATAAAATGTCTGATACTGCAAAAGACATGATGAAAACAATGGGTTCTCAAAATACTCCTGCTCCTATAAATTATGAAACTGCAGTTCCACAAGGCGTAGGAAAATTAGTAAAACAAGAAGATGGTTCTTTGGTTCTCGCAAATGAACATGAACAAGGTTTTATGGTTAACCAAGCCATCATAGATTTCTGGAAATCTTGTAATGGTCAAAGAAAAGTCACAGAACTGGTAGACTTGTTTGCTCAACAAACTGGACTACAAAGAACACAGGTTGAAAAAGAAGTAATGCAATTGCTAAAACAACTTCATGAAGGTGGACTATTGGTCATACCAAATGAAAAAAATGCACCAAATGTCGAATTTAAAAAATCAAATTAAATTTCTTTAATTTCTGTTATTTTAGCTAAAACTGAATCCATTTTCACAATTGCACGTTTGTCTCCCCAACTTAATGCAACATACCAATCTCCTGCATCATCATCGTATTTTGTTTCCAATGTTTCAATTTTTTCAGACTCTGTTTTGTATTTTTTTAAAATTCCAGATGTTGAAAGTGATATTGCATCTTTTTCTGTTTTTAATCGTCTATCCATTAAACCAATGCCGGGACTCATATTGTATTTTGAAAATTATGTCTAATATACTTGATTATTTAAAAAAGGGCCCGATGGGATTCGAACCCACGGCCTGGTGGTCCGAAGCCACCCGCTCTATCCAGGCTGAGCTACGGGTCCAAAAAAATAAGCA
>Ga0315316_10003293_pt1 | contig 11697 bp, 11 predicted proteins | sample M160m3416metaG_FD_203702 | JGI IMG/M metagenome (GOLD analysis project Ga0315316, IMG submission 203702) | Ammonia-oxidizing marine archaeal communities from Monterey Bay, California, United States - M1 60m 3416 | ecosystem: Environmental > Aquatic > Marine > Intertidal zone | place: USA...
GTTCATTCGATATAGGTAGCCTAGACTCGCGACACCAAACAAAATTAAAGTTGCCCCAAGTCCGTAAAAGAAGATTGTCACTCCATCTTTTGGAAGTGCCAAACCTTGGTTAGTAACATTAATATCTGAGCCACCAGCCGCATGCACTAATCCGGCATCACAAAAAAAACCCACAGCCAGCATCGTGGCAATGAACACATAGCTTTTCATATACTCCTACCTATCTACCAGTAAATCGACCTAGTAACTATCTGTATATTCTAATAAAAAAATCCCTAAAAATCGCGTCGAGCAAAAAAAACATACGCGGCAGTGACATTTGCTAAACTTACAAAAAAAAGTAGCATGAGCGAAAAACTGAGGTCGGTTAACCCGCGTACAGTATCTCCATAACCTCGAAAAATAGTCTCAGGTACCACGTTAATAAACCCAACTAACACACTGAATAACAACACAATGACGAGTATTAAGAAAAAAATAAGTACAGTCTTCACAGTACTTAATCCGCTCGCGCTTAGAAGACTCAAGACAGACGCCACAAAGCCGAAATTAACAAGCGCAATTATATATGCGCATGACAACCCAACCCAGCTGGTGTCATTCGCCTCTGGTGCCGAAAATGCAATAGAAAAATATGCGACCCCGAAAATAAGAATTAGGCTCTCTACGACAAAATAGGCGTATATCGCTGCAATTTTGCCTACAAAATACTCTAAGCGCGAAATACCGCGCACTAAAATCAAATCAGTCATAAATCGATCAGTCGACCTAAAGGCAGCAGGTATCAAAATAACCATGCGAATGAGAGTCAGTGGACCTAAAACCAAAATAACAAACCACGAAATCGGCTCTGAAGTCATCCACTGATCAATAGCCCCAAGCGTTATAAAAAAAACCGAAAGAATTATCTGAACCAAAAAACCCAGCAATAACGAAGGCTTAACAACAATTTCTCGGAGCTCACTTAGGCTCACATAAAGATATGGCTTAATTACATCCTGCGTGCGGGCGCTCGAGTTCAATTAAGATCAACCTCACTGTAATCGAGAGCCTTTTGCTCTAAAGCCTGTTGCAACCCAACCAGTTTAGACACTCTAGTCTCTCGAAATTTATCCACTATCCCATCTACCGCGTCTCCTAAATCCACAACGGAGGGTCGCAAATCCAACAGAACAATCTCACTATTCTCGATAATCGCCAGGAGTAGTCTAAGTCTCTCTGATAAAAACATCTCAGGGTCGAAATATATATCACATGTATCAATCAAAAATCGATAAGAAAGAATACCTCGATTCGCCTCAATACGAAGTTCGTTCTCGAATTTATCAGCGGACCCAGAAAAGCTGACTGCAAGTGCCGGAATATCTCCGGTGCCTCTTACGCTTGTCAAAGATCCTTGAAACGCTACATGCCCCTCCATAAAAATAGCCAAGTCACCAGCCACTTGCTCAAGAAAAGGTAAATCATCACTTGAAATAATGACAGTCTTCCCTTCTGCTGAAAAATCTGCGATGAGGCGCCTGACCACCTTCCTCATAGCTACGCTCAAATCCTTCACAGGCTCTTCCAGCAGCAACAGTTCAGGATCGTGGATTAGGGACCCGATAAAAACAAGACACCGTCCCTCAGACCTAGTCAGTTTTCGTATCGACGTACCCAAATAATCGCCGAAATGGAGCATTTCTGAATACTTTGCTATTCGCGCTGCAGCTACTTCCTCTTGAATGCCTGATAGTCCAGCAATCAATCTAAGATAATGGATTGCGCTTATATTTTTATTCAACTCAATATTTTCTGGAACAAAGCCAATTCTGCTATTTAGCTGGGATGACTTTGAACCGCAATCCTGACCAAAGATTCGCAGCGATCCAGAATCTGGTGTCTGCAGACCCAAAATAAGACGGAAAAGTGTCGCTCGCGAAGTCCGATTATCACCCACCAGGCCCAAAATTTGACCTGCCACGACTTTCAAGGTGACGTCGGACAAAGCCACACGATGAGTACCGCGTACAATCTTTGTCAAGTTTTCAATATCGAGAATGATTGAACCTGAATTACTTTCTTCGAAAACCATCCTCAAAATCCTTACACACTCCGAACCCTTTGTTAAACCTTCGTAAAAGTAAAACGGGTGCCTAAATCAACTCTAAAATTTGCTCTCGATCTAGAAAATCGAGAAGCACACGCCTAAATCCAATCCGATCTGACGTGTAAACACCATGACCAGCCTCTTGAAAAATATTAACTGTCGAATTTGGCACTGCCCGACCGATAATCACCGAACCGCCAGCACCCGCAACTACATCTTTTCCACCACCAATAACCAATATCGGCATTGTTAATCGGCTTAGTTCAGGCGTTAAGGGATGTTCACGCAAACCCGCGGTTGACCGACATTGCGCAATATAAGAGGCCAGATAGCTCTCATTCTCTAAAATTATCTTATTATCACCAGCTTTAGAATGACCTGAGAATGCTGACTCAAGCTCACGCCCCTGCATCGCTGCATCGTGCCCCAACCGAGCTATCTCCCCACGCATGTACCAATTTTCCGAACCTGCGATATTCGTCTCACTTGACGTCGAATCCAAAATCAATGCGCTGCATTTTTCCGGATAATCAAGAGCAAAGCGCTGCACAACTACACCTCCCCAAGAGACACCAAACAGAACCGCCTCATCAACTGACAGATAATCAAGAAGTAATTTTAAATCTTTGGCATACAACGGTAGTGAGTATTCTCCCGCTGTCCCAGACCTGCCCAACCCTCTATTGTCCCAGGTAATCACGCGAAATCGAGCCTTATACCAATCAAGTTCTTTTTGCTCAAAAAACTTACTATTCCCACCAAGGCCATGACAGTACACATAGGTGACTGGTCCGCCCCCATGATCCTCATAATATATATTCACGCCGTCGAGATTTACTAAAGGCATAGTGCGTACCTACTCTGTACTCTCAGATAACTCTAACGGCAATCTAAACTCCACAGTCTCTTCCGCTACAACTACTGCCTCGATACTCTCAACACCTCGCATCTTCAAGTCTTCGATGATTGGATCCAGTAGTTCGTCTGGAACTGATGCACCCGCAGTTAGTCCCACAACCTCCGAGTCTGTGTACCAATCAGGATTAATGTCATTTAACCCATCAACTAATTGGGCACGCACGCCCATCGACTTCGCTACCTCGACCAGTCGAACAGAATTAGAAGAATTCGTTGAGCCCACGACTATTACCAAGTCGGCTCTCTCCGCCATTTCCTTAACCGCTTGCTGGCGATTAGTAGTTGCGTAACATATGTCATTCCTAATCTCCGCGTCAGGAAACCTGTCCCTTATTGCCTCAATAGTTCCTATAGTGTCCTCTACTGACAAAGTGGTCTGTGTGACAACAAAGACAGGGTCTTCGGGGTCACAGATAGCCAGTACATCTTGTGCTGAATCGACAACTGAGGTCCTGTCCGGCGCCTCGCCTTTGGTTCCCTGCACCTCATCGTGACCATCATGACCGACTAAAAGTATTTTGTAGCCATCCTTAGCAGCTTTACGTGCCTCCAAATGAACCTTTGTTACTAATGGGCACGTAGCATCAATGACTTTTAACTCTCGTTGCTCTGCGGTCTTAATTATTGCCGGGTCAACTCCATGTGCCGAAAAAACGACAAGAGCTCCGTCGGGTGCTTCCGAAATATCATCAATAAATACAGCTCCTCTCGATCTAAAACCATCTACAACATAGCGATTATGAACAATCTCGTGAAAAACGTAAACAGGCTCCTGTACCTGATTTAGAAGTCGATCAAGGGCATCGATTGCTCTAACAACTCCGGCACAAAAACCTCTCGGCTCGGCCAACAATAACGTACTTGGCACAATCTACCCTCTCTGCGCACTCACCCGCATTCCTAAAGATTCGAGTTTATGCTACCGCTTTCTATCCGATCCCGAACCACAGCCGCTCGAATAACCTCTAGATCTATTTTACCCTCAGTAAGCAATTTGTCGGACAGGAAAACCACCGGCACGCGTTGATACAACTCATCCTCTTCAGTCAGCAACACCTTCGTAATTTTCAACGGAAGTGTCCGGCCCAGAGCCTTCAGCATCTGCTCCGCAACTCCACAAATATGGCATCCAACTTTTGTATGTAAAAATACTTCAGTTCTGTATGAATCGACTTCGTTTTTCATGCTATTCAATATTCGGTTTCGCAAAAAAACTAGAGGGCCTACTTATATTCAGAGGTAGAACCTTAATAAAATAAACCAGCACTGGCAAAGAAATAGTTAACACCAGCAGCGAAACAAATTGAGGAACCTTCAAATCAAGAAAAAATGTGTCGGCCGAATCGACACGCAAGTAGGTGAGGCCAAAACGCAACAAGGCATATGAGTTCAGAAAAAGTAAAAATGTTACTCCGGGCCATCTCCAAAATTCAAAGCGCGAAACAGCGAAAAATAAAAGCGCCAATATTAATAAGCTCCCAAATATCTCATATGTAGTCGCAGGGTGAACCGCAACGTCAAATGTGCCGTGATGAATAATGGCACACCGCAAACCTGGTGACTCAGGATTACTATAGATCACGCCCCAGGGTAAATTAGTGACTTTCGCACAATGCTCCCCATTTACTAAATCGCCAAGTCGCCCTATCGCCATCCCAAGAATCATCCCAAAGGCTGCAGCATCAAGTACTACCCTCAAAGCCACTTTCCTGATGAAGCCATAAATAATCGGGAATAACACTCCACCCAGCACTGCTCCCCAGACCGAGATACCGCCTTCTGTTATTGCAAACCATTCCCAGGCCGAATCCATCTTTGAAAGATTCTCAACGACGTACAACAGTCGTGCACCTATAACACCGCCAGGTATTCCTATCAAAGCAAGATTGTAAGCCTGATCTGGGTCGTATCCGAGCAACCCGGCTACACGGACACCCAGCCATACGCCACACAAAAGACCAACCGCCGTAAAAAAGCCATGCCACGTAATTAATAATCCAAATATAGAAAATATATTTGGATTCCACGGAATATCTATCAGCAAGAACATTTTTCACTCCCGTGTAATTTATATTCTTCCATAACAATTAGCTTCACTTAACACTAACAAATAATAATCATCTAGCGATCGAAAATAACAACTCATAAGCAGCCCGCACGTCCTCGATCTCAAGATTTTCTCCAAGAAAACCATCATTGATCCTTACTTCGAAATGCAAATGGTTTTCAGTGTTCGGATTAACGACACTCTCGGGCGTTCCGGACTCGCCTACATACCCAATCAGCTCTCCACCTTTTACAGACACGCCAACGGTAAGCCCTTCAGTTATGCCCCCGAGGTGGGCATATCGTGTGACTACCCCTGATCCATGTGAAATCCACACCTGTCGCCCGCGATAAAAATCCAAACTTTCCGGATCTCCTTCACCTCTGCTACTAATAAGTGCAGCTACTCTTACGAAGTCGTCGCGTGTTGGTGACTCATAGTCGATATCAGCCCGAATTATCACTCCAGCATATGCAGCAAGCACAGGAGTTCCAGCCTTAATTTCTACGCAAACATCACCGTTGTAGAAGTCAACACCCTCGTGCACTCCTTTTCTATAAGCCCTTGAAGCATTCGGCATGACCTGTGAATTAGTAGGTAAGCAAACCCCAGGTATAGGTAACATAAAACCTCGTAAATCGTTGGTATCTAGGGACGTTACAGGCTCAGTAGGATCGGGCGCTGCGGACGCCGTGGAAGTAGGCGCAGGGGTGACGGTAGAAGTTAGAACGGTAGTAGGTGACACGGTAACTACCACTGAAGCTTCAGGGCTTGGCGTACCTGACGACATTACACTGCCCCCATCCGATCTGCATGCAACAGACACCCCTGCAAGCAGTACTAATATTAATAAAAATTTATCAAACTTAATTATCATTGCTCCTCTCGAACAATAGTCGAAGTCAATTTACGTGCATATTCAGATGCTGCACCAAGCTCCGAATACTCGGATATTCTCTCCAACGCCATGGAATCGAACTCACCATCTTGTGAGATTCGATGCGCAATCGCTCTGGCAAGTAGCCAATCCAGCAATTGTGAATTATTTGGCAGAACCGAACCGTGCAGGTAAGTCCCCACGCAAGAATTACGTCGCGCTCCCTCTGTTCCATCAACTCCGTTATTACCAAATCCAACTTGAATTTTTGCAAAAGGCAGGGCTGAACTACCTAAAAAGGTCTGGCCACCGTGATTCTCGTATCCCACAATCATCCCAAGATTATCAATCGAAGATTCTGAAATAACATCACCTACCAAGCGAGAATTGCCAGAAGCAGGGACAATACTTACGCAATCAAACACATCAATCCCTTTTAAAAACACTCCTTCAGAGTTGCGGAACCAGCGACCAAAAAGCTGAAAGCCACCACAAACCGCCAACATTGCCACATCATCTGCAGCCCATTTCCGCAACGTTCCGCCTTTTGCAAGAAGATCCATAGACACGATAGCTTGTTCGCGATCTTGACCACCACCTATAAGCACTAAGTCTGCATCAATCGGCAATTGATCTCCAATGGAGATCAATTCGACATCCACACTCACTTCAAGCTCCGCTGCTCGAGCCTCTACTGCTAGACGGTTACCTCTGTCAGAGTAAATATTTAGAACATCCTCGTACAAACTGACAACTCGAAGCGACAGGAGTGAGTTAGATTTCGACATGAATTAATATTACCTGACTCGTACTAGTGTAATCTTGGTACTTCATTACTTCCAATAGGGTGGAATACCGGTCCGCTTAGCTAAATTCTCACGAATTTCAATCATACCTGTATAAGTGGTCACTATATTTAAAGTCTCTGTATGAGGTGTTCTATCAAGAGAAAAATCTAACATCCCCATAATATCCGGATCCGACATACCCACATCGAGACCGGCGACCACACACCGCAAAGAAAGATTATGGCTCCGGCTCCCAGAGCACATCAAAAGCTTGTACTTACCCTCAAGAATCTCAAAGTTTGCATCGTAAATCCACGAAACATCCTTACCGTCCTGTATCCCATCGTTTAATACCAATAATAAATTCAGAGGCAACTCAGCAGTCTCGGTGAGTGTACGCAAAACTTCGTTGAGTCCCTGCGGATTCTTTGCTAGCCAAACCTTTGCCTTGACATTTGCAACTAAAAATTCCTCCTGTCTGCCAAATACACCAGTAGCTGATTCAATTGCTCGAATCGAATCAGCCGGATGGATTCCATAACCCCAGGCAGCACTTATTGCAGCTAACACGTTATACACAGAGTAAAGGCCTTGCTGATGAACAGTTAAGTCCAATACTTCAGGCTGACCAGCAAGCCTTATTTTTAAAATGATCCGATCATTTTCAAGCGTAACCTTAGCCGCCAATACATCTGGAATTGGTCTTTCTATGTCGCATCCAGAACATGACCAAATACCCAATTGCCCCATGTATTTAAGCTCATATCGAATATCGCTTCCGCATGAGCAAAAGTCCCGTTCATGCACATCGGACGCATTACCGGATGCTACGGATGGATCTCCTAGGCCGAAAGTAATTGTGCGAATAGAATTTTTGCGCCCTAAATCAATAAGAGGAAATAACTTAGAATCATCAGCATTTACAACCAAAGCATCCGGTGCGATTTTTGACTCACTAGAAAGTGACTGAACCCATGATGATGCGATACTGTCGATCTCGCCATATCGATCGAGTTGATCTCTTGATAGATTAAGAAAGACCTCGATCTTCGGATCCATCTGTGAAGAAAGGCCGGGTACTACCGCTTCATCCACTTCAAAAACACTGCTTAATCTTTTCCGATGCTTCTTTGATATGCGGACGGTATCAAGTGAACTTATATATGCCGAGACGACGCCGCGAGCCATATTAGAGCCTGAGCTATTCGATAGGACAGAGCTCCCTTTCAATCTGAGGATCTGAGAAATTAAGCTCGACGTTCCGGTTTTACCGTTTGTCCCGGTCACAAAAATAACATCTCTGGACAGGATTTTACTGATCTGTCGGAGGACGTTCGGCTCAATGAAAGTGGCCACTAGTCCCGATATTGCTGTCCCGCCGCCTCGACCAAACACCTGAGAAAAAAATGCGGCGCACTTACCTAAACATATTGCAAGTTTAAATCGTATTAACTTAAAAATACCCATAGCTGAAATACATCAATATTGCAGAACACTCTCAATTATCTAGGTATCTAGATCTAGCAGACGTACCAAGCTACTAAATGATTATAAATAACCAATCAGCAATGCAATGCCATCTGTAATCAGGACTCATCGTCCTTAGAATCAGAAGGCTTCACCTCAGCCTCTGTGTCCGATGACTCAGCGTCAGAATCGTCAGACTTTGCCTCAGTCCTAAACTCTCGAATACCACGCCCGAGTGCACCTCCCAGATCCGCAACCCGACTCGCGCCGAACAACAATGCCAGTATTACCAGAACAATTAATAGTTCCTGCCAACCAAGTCCACCGATCATAGAAAAGCTCCTTCGCCTTAAGAGAGAATCGTAACACCTAGTTTAGTACTAATTCTAGTCATCCTTAAAGAGTCAAAGATTTTTGAACTAATAGAGTTGATTAGCTAGAGTAACGTCGCCTCCCACCTCCTACTTATGAGATGATGGGAGAAACAAAATTCTCGAATTTCCGTCATCAATAATCAGAAGATTCTTACTTTCATCCATCGCCGCGGAGGTTGGTCTACTTAGCCCACGCCCTGAATCACCGGATGAACAATCCTTGTTGCCCCATAAAATTTCACCGCTGCCTTGATAAGCTTGGGCAACAACCACGTTTGATTCAAAATCCACCAACAGTATCCGCCCATTATCTGCCATTCCAACAGACAAAGGGCTTCGTAAAAGATTCTTGTTGTCAGCGGTTCGTACCCTAAAAAGATCACGGGCCTCACAATTCGGGTAGACATCCGCCCAAGTATTGAAAGCTTTGTTAATCTCACCTGGTGCAACTGAGTCCGGCGCAATCTCACTTACAGCTGAATGCCCAATAAAAAGCACCTGCAACTCCGCATGATCAAAAGCGATAGCCGCTCGCGACTCTCCTGAAACGATCATTCCAGTTGGAGCATACGTCACTGCGTTTGCTGCATCATTTATCGGAGAAACAATCTCGACCTGTTTAGCTGCCTGTTTATATCTGTAAAGTGCCGGTGGATAACTCGATGAAAGGTAAATAGATCGATCGGCCCCAAGCGCTATATCGGATGGGCTGAATTCCATCTCGGTATTAAGATGACTCACGACTTCGATCCAGCTATCTGAGTTAAAGGTCTTCTTGATGACCCGCCACCCATCATTCTCAGTCAATAAAACCCATAAATGCCCAGATTGATCTAACGCCAGTGCGGTTGCGCCCGAAGAGGAGTGCACGTCGATCCCATTGATTGGCACCTCGGCAAATCCATCACTTAAAACTTTTCCAAATGCCTTCAAGATCATTGTATTATCAGCAATTAACCAAGTGCTGCCTTCAAAATCATGCAGAGCGGACACCTTGTCAGTTAGTGAAATGACATCTCGACCATTTGAAAAAGTAAATTCCTCAATAGTTTTTTGATTATAGCTAGCAACCGATTCCTGAACCGACTCTACCTCCACCACGCTCTCAATATCCGCTTGAGAGGCCGGCTTAGCCCGAAGCTCTTCTACCAGTTTATTAATAGCATCATCAGATAATCCTGATTCCCAAAAAACAACGTCACTTCGCTGATCAATAACCACGATTTTATACGTGATTTCATTAGCTGAAAGAGGCATTTCTCCTATATTCGATGAATTCGAAGAAAGTACCTCAAAAACTTCTGGTAGCCGCGGTCCAAAAATAAATAGAGCCACAAAGGCTGTATTTATGAGCGACACGAATATACCCACAAGAAACCATCGAGCCGAACTATCCACAGCCATCTCCCAAAGAGTATTGACTGCATTGTATAACGTGCAAGCGTCCAGCGTACCTGTGCTGTGAATAGGCTTCAAAAATCATCGATGATCAGTCTCGCAAGCTTGATTTACAGCTGTCGTTACACAAAACTTTATGGTCACAACATGCTAGAATGACGTATGAGTTGGGGGACTCATTCATTCAGCAGAAAAATGAGGTCTAGATATCGTAACTTCCAAACAATCAACCCCCGGTAAATCTAAATCATCCTCAAAAAACAAAGGTAAGGGCTCCGAATACGGAGCTAAAGATATTCGAATTCTCGAAGGTCTCGAGGCTGTGCGGATGCGTCCGGGGATGTATATCGGAAGCACTGGGCAAACCGGCCTTCATCATCTAGTTTACGAAATCGTAGACAACGCGATTGATGAGGCGCTGGCAGGTGAATGTGATCAAATCGAAGTAACCATCGAAGCAGATGGACATGTATGTGTGTCCGATAATGGAAGAGGAATACCTGTAGAAAAACATCCCGGTACGGGGCTCTCGACGGTGGAAACCGTTCTAACAACTCTCCATGCAGGGGGTAAATTTGAACCCGACGAAAATGCCGATACCGATGACCTCGAGTCCAGTGATGGGGCTTATCGATTTTCAGGAGGCCTTCACGGTGTTGGGGCCTCAGTAGTAAATGCCCTATCCGAAGAGCTTGAGGTGGAAGTGCAGCGTGACGGGGCAGTTCACTATCAAAAATATGAACGCGGTGTAGCAGTTACTAAGCTCACGAAAGGTAAAAAGGCTAAACTTTCAGGATTCTCGGATGTGGGTACTACGATTCGATTTCTTCCTGATCCGGAAATTTTCACGCCTACCCCTGCATATGTTGATGATGATGACGTGGAGGATCAAGGTCATAATGAGTCCTCACAAGGCATGGACTTCGCGACTCTGGCTGGTAGATTTCGAGAAATGGCCTATCTGACAGGTAGAATAAGAATTGGACTCACCGACTATCGAGAAAATACTCAGGAGCGATCTTTTTACTTTGACTCCGGTATTAAGGCTTTTGTTCAGAAAATGACCTCTGGTCGTCAGGTTTTACACCCAGAGCCAATTGTCATCAGAAAAAAAGATAAAGTTGAATGTGAAGTCGCTCTGCAATATACAGACAGTCATCATGAGTCAATCCATTCATTCGTTAATGTAATTCGAACGATCGATGGCGGCTCACATGTGGCTGGGTTTCGCTCCGTACTCACAAAAGTTTTAAACAATTACGCAAAATCTGCGAAAATGATCAAAGACGGTGATGGCAATCTCACGGGTGAAGATGTTCGGGAAGGTTTAACCGCAGTCATACACGTATATCACCCAAATCCACAATTCGAAGGTCAGACAAAAGGAAAGCTTGGAAATCCAGAAGTCAAAGGATTAGTGGAATCGGCGATCAGTGATTCACTCAAGGCATACCTGGAACAAAATCCTGGATACGCGAGAAAAATAGTTGAAAAAGGGCAGCGCGCTGCGCAGGCAAGAGAGGCCGCAAGACGCGCGCGCGATCTCGTTCAACGAAAAGGGCTGTTAGAAGGATCTACTCTCCCGGGTAAACTCTCAGATTGCTCTAGTAAGGATCCAGCTGAATCTGAAATCTATATAGTTGAAGGTATCTCCGCCGGAGGAACGACCAAAAGTGCACGCGATAGGCACACTCAGGCGGTCTTACCCTTACGGGGCAAAGTTCTAAATGTCGAAAAAG
>Ga0315316_10003294_pt1 | contig 11697 bp, 8 predicted proteins | sample M160m3416metaG_FD_203702 | JGI IMG/M metagenome (GOLD analysis project Ga0315316, IMG submission 203702) | Ammonia-oxidizing marine archaeal communities from Monterey Bay, California, United States - M1 60m 3416 | ecosystem: Environmental > Aquatic > Marine > Intertidal zone | place: USA...
TCGTCGGGAGTTTCCTTGCAGGTGGCGAGATGGAGAACGTGGGTGACGCCGTCGAGGGCGCTCTCAACGTCGGCGCGGACGGCCATGTTTCCCTGAACGACGTCAAGGCGATCACTTCCGGGAAGGACACGGTTGTGGCAGAAGGCACGGATGGTGGCCCCGGGCAGTTCGTTGCCGTCGAGGATGCGATCAATAAAGGTCCGGCCCACCTTGCCGGTTGCTCCGGTCACGAGAATGTTCATGGAAGAGGAAGCCCGGTTGCTGGTTCTCAATTATTCGGTGCCGGCCGGGATGCCCTGTTGGACCCGGGACAGGTTGATGCGTATGAGGGGATTGCTCCAGGAGAGCATGTAGATGATGCCTTCGCCGGGGCGGAGAGCAGGAGAGCAATACGGAGGATCCGGAGCATGGTGAAAAGGAAGCGAGGGACGGGGTCGAGCGCAATGCGAAACCTGAGTGAAGGGGGACCGTGATCGGAGGTGAGGATCCGGTATGCCGCGGCCGGGAAACCGGAAAAGTCCGGGCCATCGGGCGCACGGCTAGGGCGTCAATACCGCTTTCACGATCTCACGGGAGTGCATGGTTTCGAAGGCGGTGTGCCATTGCTTCAGCGGCCAGGTGCCGCCGAGGGCCGGGGTGACATTGATCTGACCGCTGGCCATCATGGCGACGACGGCTTCCCAGATGGGCCAGTTGTGACTGAAGCTGCCCTGCAGGGTGACATTCTTCTGGACCAGCGGATCGAGGCTGAAGTTGAGGGGTTGGGGTCCCCATCCCACCTTGCTGATCCATCCGGCCGGTCGCACCACATCGATGGCAACCTTGAGAGCAGCGGAGGCCCCGGCGGCATCGATGACGCCATCACAACCCAGTCCGTCGCGTTCGCGGGCCCATTCCTCCACTCCCTCGACGAGAGTAGTGCAGCCGTATTTTTCTGCAATGCGGAGGCGGGAGGCATCCGAGGGAAGTCCAGCTATCGCCACCTCGGCACCCGCCAGTCTGGCGAGGTGGGCCGAGAAGATGCCGATCGGTCCTGGTCCCATTACAAGGACTCGGTCGCCGGGCTTGACCTTCCCGTTGTTGATCACTGCGTTGTAGGCCACGCAGCACGGTTCCGTGAGGGCTGCGTGCTCGAAGGGAACCCCTTCGGGCAGGCGATGCAGGATGCGCTGGGGCACGGCTACGAAGCTGCGCATGGCGCCGTCGACGAGGGCACCGTAGCCCTGTCGGGCGGGATCGAGGTTGTAGAGCCCGCGGCGGCTGAGGGGACTGTGTGGATCGATGGTTGCGGAAGTTTCGCTGATGGCCCGGTCGCCCTCCTGCCATCCGTTGACGTCGGCACCGATCTCGCGGATGACTCCGCAGAACTCGTGACCAAGGACTACGGGGTAGTTCATTTCCCAGCTGATGCCACCCTGCCACATGTGGAGATCGCTTCCACAGACGCCTACCGCCGCCACCTCGAGGAGAACCTCGTCCGGTCTGATGGTTGCCTTCGGGATTTCCCGCAGCTCCACGCTAAGGGGGTCGGCGGCGTAGTTGACGAGGGCAAGATCGGCTCTGGAATCGGACATCTCTGAGTCTGTGACTAGTGGCGGGGATGGTAGTTGGCCTTCACTTCTTCGACGTAGTGCGTGAAGGCGGCGAGGGGATCGTCGGCTTCGGTGAGTGGATGACCGATCACGAAATAGTCCGCCCCCATGCGGGCTGCCTGCACCGCATCTTCCACTCCGAAAGTGGCCACGCCCACCGGACCGGCCGTCGCTTCCAGGGTCGCAGCCAGCCATTGGGTGGAGTTACGGGTGGGATCGGCGCGTCGTTCGTCGGCACTGTAGTGAAGATAGACGAGATCCGCACCCCAGTCGTGGCATTGTCTGGCCCGTCCGGCCTGGTCGGTAGCACCGATGGTGTCCGCCACCACCCCGATGCCGAGCTTCTTTCCTTCCTCGATGGCGGAGCGGACGGTTGCGTCGGAGGCATTGGCACAGACTGTCATGAGATGGGCTCCCTGATCCCTGGTACGCTGGACATTCTTGAAACCCGAGTCCATGGTCTTGTAGTCGACGATCACCGGCATTTCAGGGAAGGCGCGGACCAGTTCTCCGATGGGAGCGAGACCCTGGCAGGTCACGAGGGGTGTGCCGATTTCCAACCAGTCGAAGCCGGCCTCCACCGCTGTGGCGGCCATCTCCAGAGCCTCCGCGGTGGTAGGATAGTCGAGGGCAATCTGGGTGATCGGGAAACTCAGCTCCATCGGGGTGCAATCTGGGGGGCAGATCGAGGCAATGCAATCCACTTGTCCCGCACCCTGGGGGGAGCTCCGTTCTGCGATGGCGGGCGATTACGAACTGGCTCGTCGGGCTAGCCTCCCCCCCCGGCGTCCCAGTGGGTGGATGGCCTGCGGGAACTTGAGTGAGCCGGGAAGGGGAGTTGCCTGATAATGATGGCGCCGATTTCCGGGAGAGGCAAGGGGACGACTCTCGATTGCAGGAAAGTCCGGAACAACCTAATCCAAAGCGGTAGGTCTGGGTGCTCGCTGGGGGGAGTTCCCTTCCGGAGGAGACAAAACTTATCCGTGACGGGGTGAGAGAAATGTCAGAGCCTCCGCACGCATGTCCTGGGCACGAACAGTTGCAAGGCTCTTCTGGTTGTGGACCGTGCTCGGAACCCTGTGGGCCTGGTTCTATCCCGCTCACTTTGTCTGGTTCGTGAAGGAGACCGTGCCTGGAACAGATCTCAGGCTCGTTCCGGTTGGTCTCGGAGTGATCATGCTGGGGATGGGGCTCACCCTGAGCTTTGAGGACGTCAGGCGGGCACTGGCCCTGCCGAGGGCGGCGGCCATCGGAGTGGGGGCACAGTTTCTCATCATGCCCTTCCTCGGGTGGAGCGTGGCCACGCTCTTCGGGTTGGACGAGGGCCTCAAGCTGGGTCTCATCCTGGTGAGTTGCTGTCCGGGCGGAACGGCCTCCAACGTGGTGAGCTATCTCGCGCGCGCCAACGTGGCCCTGAGCGTGCTCATGACGATGTGTTCGACGGTGCTGGCCATCGTGCTCACGCCCTACCTCACCAAGGGCTATGCCGCCCTCTCGGTCTCGATTCCGGTCGATGCCTGGGCCATGCTGCTCAACATGCTTGCCATCGTGTTGCTGCCGGTGGTGGCAGGGGTGGTGGCAAACCGCTTCCTCGGTGCGAGGGCCCGCGTGGTGGTGGGAGAAGTTTCGCCGCTGGTATCCATCGCGGTGATCGTCCTCATCGTCGGTGGCATTGTGGGGGCGAGCAGGGACCTCATCCTGGAGAACTTCGGCATGCTCCTGTTGGCGGTCTTCGTCCTGCACATGGCCGGGTTTCTCCTGGGATATCTCCTGGCCCGTCTCCTGCGACTGGGCGAGAGCGAGCGGCGGACGGTCTCGATTGAGGTGGGGATGCAGAACTCAGGACTCGGAGCCACCCTGGCCAAGTTGCATTTTGCGGCCCTGCCGGGGGCGGCCATGGTGTGCGCCATTTCCGCCCTCTATCACTGCCTGATAGGCAGTGTGTTGGCCAGTATCTGGCGTGCCCGCCCACCCCGCGAGGAAGCCTCGACGGATGCTGACTGGCAGGAGAATTCGTAGGGTCGCGATCATCGTGGGCTTGTGTCACCTGCTGGGTGGGTGTATCGCGCGCGCCATGATAACCAACACTCGTCTTGCCATCATTCTCTCTTCGTTGTTGCTCTGTGTGACCGTCTCTGTCCGGGCGGAAAATCTCGGTGAAATCCTCGAAAGGGCCGAACTCGGCGCTCTGGTAGGAACTTGGGTGGACGAGGATTCCAACGGCGAAGCGATTTCGCTTACTTACGCTTGGCGTATTGAGAATTACGTTCTGGCCTTGAGCGTAAAGAGGCCCAACAACAATTCGGAGGCCATGATTGCGGTCGATCCCAAGACCGGTGAGGTCGTGCATGTTACGGCGAATGAAAAGGGAGGAATGGGCCGTGGAAAGTGGGTCGAGGAGAATGGTGTGGCCACCCTGAATCTCAAGGTTGCCAACGCAGAGAAGGAAGAAATGGCATTCAAGATCACCCACCGGATCGTTGACAACAAGCAACTCGTGGTAGGGCTCAAGAATGTTGAGGCCGACGAAGGGGGGGAGATGATCCTCGTGCGTAAGGCAGAATAGGATTCCCGTTTTACGCGGTGTGGATCGCCCGGGCAAGACGCTGGAATTCGGCACCAAACTGGGCGATCCGGTCGCAAATTTCACTGCTCAGTTCTCCACTCTCGGGAATGTCATCCCCTCCTGCGTAGACAAAGCGGGGCAGGATGATGGTGCGGAAGTCCAGCATGAGGCTGTTGGCCACCGCCATGACGGACATGTAGCTGCGATCACCCCCGGCCGCACAGAGAAATCCTACCACCTTTTCGGTCAACTGGCGGCCCGCCAGTTCAATGGCGTTCTTGGCGGCCGCATTGATGTCGTAATTGTAGATCGGTACTGCGAAGACGACGGCATCAGCCGCGGTAAAAGCCTCCTGCAATCTCTGCGTGGCGGGGTCTCCGTAGGCTGCGCCGCCGTCACAGGGAGGCAATGCGAGTTCCCGCAGGTCGAGGGTGGCGATTGCCACGTCCCCGTCAGCTCGCCAGAGGGATTCCAGTTGGCTGGCCAGTCGGCGACTCTTGCTGTCGGCATGCAGACTGCACGAAACGATTAGGATCTTCATCGGGACAGAGTATCGATGAATCTCCGGGTGTTTCAATACTCCGGGGGGAGGAATGAGTTGACATTGAGAATTCCGAGCCAAGTCTCCCAGCCATGCTCAAGCGCACAATTGCGGCCTGTTTTCTCATGGCTTCCCTGTCCACGTGGATTCCGGCACAAGAACCAAAGTTGGAATCCGACCGGGAGAAGGCCTCCTACCTCATCGGTCGCAATATCGGGGAGACCATCAATCGGGACGGCATCGAGTTGAGCATTGAGAATCTTGTCATTGGTCTGCGTGAGGGGCTCACCGGGAAGGATTCCAGGATCACGGAAGCGGATGCCATGAAAGTCATGGAGAAGTTCCAGGCTGAGATGCAGAAGCAGGCGGAGTCGAAGGCGGCCTCAGCCGGGGCGGACAACCTCGCGGCGGGCACGAAGTTCCTCAATGACAACAAGAAGCGTGAGGGCGTGAAAGTCACGGAGACCGGCCTGCAGTATGAAGTCCTCTCCGCTGGGAAGGGAGAGAAGCCCACTCCGCTTGACACGGTCTCGGTTCATTATCACGGAACCCTGATCGATGGCACGGTCTTCGACAGTTCCGTCGAACGCAAGTCGCCAGCCACTTTCCCCGTCAATGGGGTGATCGCTGGTTGGACCGAAGCTCTCCAGTTGATGCAGGTGGGTGCAAAATACAAGCTCTTCATCCCTGCCAACCTCGCCTACGGCAAGGCTGGGGCAGGGCGGGATATCGGACCAAATTCCACCCTGATCTTCGAAGTGGAACTGCTCTCGATCAAGGGGCAGGAAAAGGAAGCGGTCCCCAAGTTGAAGTAGGGTTCGTTCCTGGACGATTTGTTGCAGGGGACTCCTTTCAGGGAGTCCTCTTTTTTGCGCCGGGGTCCTGGCGTGGTTTCCGCAGTCGCTCCCGGACTACTTCTGCCAGGTATTTCACCGGCAGGGAGCCGTTGGCGAGGACGGCTTCGTGGTAGCGCCCGAGATCAAAGTCCCCGCCCTGCTCCCGCTGGATCTCCCGGCGCAATTCACAGAGCGCCATCCGGCCCACGAAGTAGGTGCTCAACTGCACGGTGGACTGCTTGGAGCGAATGATCTTGAGGCGAGCCTCGCCCTCGGACTGGAATGATTGATTCATGAGAAAGTCGAGGGCCTCCTCGTCATTCATGGAGGTGCAATGCATGCGGTGGTCGAGGATGGCATTGGCCACCGCCCGAAGGTAGAACTTGAGTTGAGTGAGACGCAGGGCGAGATCTCCTTCACCATAGCCCTGGTCGAGCATCATCTGCTCGGTGTAAACCGCCCATCCCTCTATGAAGACACCTGAGAGCAGGAGGCGGCGGATGGGGGAGGTCTCGCGATTGTGATAGGCGAGTTGCACATAGTGGCCGGGGTAGGCCTCGTGGACGGTGAGGATCTGCAGCATGTGCCGGTTGTATTCCTGCAGGAAGCTCTCCACCCGTTCGGGGTCCCAGTCGGCAGGCGGGGGGCTGATCGCGTAGATCGTCCTGTTCTCGGGGTCGAGGGGCGGTGCGGCCTGGATGTAGGCCAGCGAGTTTCCGCGGTGAAACTCCGGCATTTCCATCAGTTCGCACTGGTCGGGATCCGGCAGGCGCAGGATGTCGTTATCTGTGATGAATTGTTTCAGCTTGTCCACGGTGGCCCGGGCGTCGGCAAGAAGGCTCCCGGGGTCGCCGTGTTCCCGGCCGATGGAGGCGAGAACCCGGGTGATGGTCTCATGGCGTCCGGTTTCGTCATCGGGAGGGAGGGGCATTCCGGGGTGATGCCTGCTCCAGAGTTGTCGCGCTACCACATGCATCTCGCTGGTGACGCGATGAAACTCGCTCTCAGCCTGGGCCAGCACCTCGTCGGCGGTGGTGTCAGCATTGACGGCAAACTGCAACTTGCGATCGAACTTTTCCTTTCCCATCCGCCAGTCCCCGGTGGCACGTTCGCGTAGATCCGTTTCAAGAAACTGCTGGTAATCTCTCAGGTGGGGGAGGAGATCCGCTGCGGCCTGGCGCACATCCTCCTGCAGCGGGGAGTCTCCGATCAGGTCGTAGATGCCCTCTTCGTAGAAGCTGATCACTCCGCGGTTCTGCCCGATGCCTGTCTCCAGGACGGGGAGGGGTGGGCTGGTGAGCGTGCTCCGGGCCCGGGCAATCACCTCCGGAAGTTGCCGCATGCGGGCGATGGCATTGGTGATGTTGTTCTCACGGGGCAGGCTCGACTGGGTGAGGATGCTGTAGACGCTGCCGGTCAGGTATTCGTTGTAGGTGCGGGGATCCTCCTCGAATGCGTGAATGTTCGCGGCCAGCCAGATTCCCTCCTGCAGATCGTGCCGGAAGATTTCATAGTCGATCTGGGCGGGCCGACTGAGTTCTTCGTAGTCAATTTCCTCTGCGAGTCTTTCGAGGATTTGACGCTCTGCCCCGGTGCGGGCTTCCCGGGCCTCCACGGAGAGATCCTCAATCTGATCGTCGTAGCGGTGGTCGCCCATTCGGCTGGCATGGACCGGGAGCTGGCGCAGTCGTTCCTCGAGGTGATCCTCGAATAATTTCCGTAAAATATGATCGGACATGAGTTCTGAAGGTGGGATCGGACTCACAGTAGACGGACTCGCCTCACTGTTGACTGTGTCAGAGCGGTCGCTGCGGTTCGAGGTCCACCCCAGTGGACGTCCAGAGGGCCATCAGTCCGGTCCACCACACCGCGAAGACCAGGGCACTCGGAAGCATGAGGGCGATCAGGGTTCCGATCCCGCCCTTGGGCATGTCCTTCTGCATGAAGACCAGGATGATGACGACGCAGGGGTTGAAGGGGGGTGATGATGTTGCTGCAGGGAGGATGAGGGAAGAGAGCTCCCTTGTCAGTCCTCTCTTCCGGGTTTGTCCCCAACCGGGCGCATTTGAGGAGAAGAGGGCTTTTCATGCCCCCAGAGCTCTTCTTAACTGACCCCCATGAAGACCATCCTCTCTCTTGCGTGTCTTGGGGCGTCGGGATCATTGGCCCTGGCTGTCCCGGTGGCCCCGACCGACCTGAAGGCGAATGCGCTTCCGAACAAAATCGGACTGCATCTCAACGAGTATGGCCTGTCCTGGAAGGGAGAAGGATTCCAGTCCTGGCGGGTCCTCGTGGCCAGTAATCAGGCCCGGTTGGCCGCGGAGGTGGGAGACCTGTGGGACAGCGGACGCGGCATGCCATTTTCAGACTGGGTCGGGGAGGGATCGCCTCCGGTGCGTTATCGCGGGCAGGCCCTCTCCAGTGGAACCACCGTGTGGTGGAAAGTCCGGGGCTTTAATGAGAAGGAGGAAGCTGGCCCCTGGAGCGAATCGCAGGAGCTCAAGGTGCCAGACAGGGAGGAAACCGGTCGCAACCAGGTGGTCCTCGTCGGTGGAACCCTCGTCTCGCGGATGGACAAGCACAGCTACCTTGAGCACGCCATCACGGTGAACTGGCCGGGTCATGACATCAGCTTCCGCAATCTTGGGTGGCCGGCCGACGACGTGTTCGGGACCGCCCGCAGCGAGTTTGGATCAGCTCATAACACACGGTCATGGCAGCCGCCCAAGGGGCAGACCGGATTCGGGTTCGAGAAGTTGAAGGGTCAGCTGGCGGAGACCCAGCCCTCTACCATCATGATCGGTTACGGCGCCGAGGCCGCCTTTGCGGATACCGGGGAGAAGATGGCCTTCTTCGAAGCCGGCTACCGGGGCCTGGTGGAGGAGCTGGAGAAGACCGGGGCCAGGCTGATCCTGCTCACTCCGATTGCACAGGTTCCGAGTGGGGCCGTTCTCACCGCAGATCAGGCGGACGTTCATAATGCAAGATTGGCAAAGGCATCCGCCTTCATCCTGGCCCTCGGCAAGGAGCGCGGTCACCTTGCCATCGACCTGCTGAGCGAGAGCCCCTTCGGGAAGGAGGCGGCTTCCTTTTACCAGAACGGGCTCCATCTCAATGGGGATGGCTACCGCAGGTTGGCCGCCCATGTGGGACAGAAGCTGGGGCTTGAGAGCGTGGCCACGGAACCCTTGCGTGGGACTCCCGTGAACCTTGAACGCACGCGCCTGGGGGTTCGCTATGATCTTGCCCTGCACCAGTTGCCGTCCCTCCTCCATGCGCCAGTGGCTTCAGCTGGAAAAGGCACGACCCGTATCTGGATCGATGGGGAGGAAGTCGTGGTCGACGCCCGGGACGGCGTGGTCCGTTCAGGACCCGATTATGAACAGTCGAGCAAGCTGAGGGACGTCATCATCGAGAAAAACAAGCTGCACCGCTACAAGCTCAACCCCATCAACAAGGCCTACATCTTCCTCTTCCGGCGTCATGAGATGGGGCACCTCGCCTACGAGATGAAGGACTTCGACGAACTGGTGAAGGGAAAGGAGCAGGCTATTGCCAACCTGCGGGGGCCGCGTCAGCATCGTTACGAGCACGAGGATTCAAGGGAGTGGAAGCCCCCGCGGAACTACCCGGACCACGAAGTGCCCCGGGACATCCCGGCCCCCGACGTGGCAGCCGAGCTCGGGGCCTTCAAGGTTGCGGAAGGGTTCAAGGTCAATCTCTGGGCCCGGAACCCGGCTATCTTCAATCCCATCAACATGAACTGGGACCGGCACAACCGGGCCTGGGTGTCGACCTCCTCGACCTACCCCCACATCAAGCCCGGACGGATCCCGAATGATCGGATTGTGATCCTGGAGGACACCGACCGGGACGGGGTGGCCGACAAGCACACCGTCTTTGCGGAAGGCCTCACGGTTCCGCATTCCGTCATGCCGGTGGAAGGAGGAGCTTACGTCTGCAGCACGACCGAGGTCCTCTTCCTTGCCGACCACGACGGGGACGACCGCGCGGACGAGAAGCATGTGATCTTCTCCGGTTTCGGCAATGCGGACGTGCACCACATGATCCACGGCCTGCGCTGGTCGCCGTGGGGCGACATGTTCTTCACGCAGTCGATCTACATCAACAGCTTCATTGAGACCGTTCACGGTCCGCGGCGACTGAACGGCAGCGGGGTCTGGCGCTTCCGTCCCGAGACCGAGCGGATTGATGTTTTCTCCCGCGGGCGGGTCAATCCCTGGGGGCACGCCCTCGATTACCATGGCAACAGTTTCGGCACTGACGGCGCGGGTGGGCAGGGACCGCACGACCTCTTTCCTGGATCCGCCTTTGGGACCGCGGTGGGCGCTCCACGGGTGCTGCGGGGACTTGTTCCGGGCAAGCCCAAGAACACGGGCGCGGAATTCATGACCGGGCGCCACATTCCGTCGCGCTGGCACGGGAGCATGCTCGGCAACGACTTCCGGGCCAACCGGACGGTGCGTTACTCGATCGAGGAAAGTGGGAGTGGCTTCAAGGCGCAGGAGGTGGAGACCGTCCTGCACTCCAGTCACCGATCCTATCGCCCGGTGGATATCAAGATGGGCCCTGACGGGGCGGTCTATATCGTGGACTGGTACAATCCCATTATCGACCATGGGGAGGTGGACTTTCATCATCCCCTCCGGGACAAGTCCCATGGCCGGATCTGGCGCCTGACCGCTATCGATCAGCCCTTGCTGGACTGGCCGGTCATTGCGGAGGCCACCCGGGAGGAACTTTTCACCCACCTGACGTCTCCCGAGCAGTACACCCGCACCCAGGCTAACCGGGAACTGGTCCGGCGGAAGGTTGCCCGTACGGACATTGAGGCCTGGGTCAGGACTCTCGATGCCAAGGACCCCAACCACGATCACCATCTACTGGAGGCATTCTGGCTGGCAATTGCACTCAACCTGAAGAGCGATGGACTGGAGGCCGCTCCCCTGCGCTCAGCGGATCCGCGGGTCCGGGCGGCGGCTGTGCGGGCGGTGGGCAGAACGGCAGAGGGACTGGATCATCTCGCTGCATCGGTGCACGATGATCATCCGCGGGTGCGACTGGCTACCGTCTGTGCGCTGCGCGAACTGGGGACCAAGGAGGCGACCGACGTCGTCCTCGGGGCCCTTGATCATGAGATCGACCTCAATCTCGATTTTGCCCTTGAGATGGCCGTGCGCGATACCCGCGATGCCTGGTTGCCGGCCATGCAGGCCGGAAAAAAGGTTTTTGGTGGTGATGCCAACAGCCTTTCCTATGCCCTGAACAAGGTGAAGGACAAGCGGGCCATCGATGGGCTGGTGGAGGTCATTTCGAAGGGCGAACTGAAGGGCGAAGCGCTCGACAACGCAGTCACCACCGTGGCTTCGCTCGGTTCGTCCGAGCAGGTTGGGTCGCTGCTGCAGAAGGCACAGGATAATCCAGCCTGGCTGCCGGCCATTGCGCAGGGGGTCGACTACAACCGTAAGGAGCCCCCGTTGAAGAGCCGGGCCATGATGTTCCTGAATTCGAAGGTTGCAGATGTACGCATTGCGGCGGCCGATCTCTGTGGGGTCTGGAAGGTCAATGCGGCGGAGGATCTTCTGGTGAAGGGAGTGAGCAGGGCAAAGACGATCGAGGAGGCCCAGGCCATGGCAGGAGCTCTCGCCGGAATCGGGGCCACCACCCGGCTCGGGCAGCTTTCCGGCGTGGGACAGGCTCCGTTGCAGCAGGTGGCCGCGGTCGCGGCCGCAGCCCGGGTCAACCCGTCTGCCAATGCCGCCAAGGCGGCCCAACTTCTCGCCGTCCTTGAGGATCCGGTCCTCGCCGTCGTGCTCGTGGAAGCCTTTCTCAGTCGTCCGGAAGGCCCGGAGCTGCTTACAAGGGCTCTGCAGGAGAGCAGGCTCAAGGAGCCGATTGCGCTGGCGGCCAACCGTAGTGCTTCCGCCTCCGGTCGTAATGTTCCAGATCTCCTGACCGCCCTCAACAAGGCGGGGGGACTCAAGCCGGTCTCTTCCAACATGAGCCCCGGGGATCGGCGCAAGCTGATTGTAGACGTCAAAGCCAGCGGGTCGGCGCAGCGGGGTGAGCAGATCTACCAGCGCACCGCGATGGCCTGCACGACCTGTCACCTCGTCAACGGGAAGGGAGGAAAGCTGGGTC
>Ga0315316_10003299_pt1 | contig 11692 bp, 11 predicted proteins | sample M160m3416metaG_FD_203702 | JGI IMG/M metagenome (GOLD analysis project Ga0315316, IMG submission 203702) | Ammonia-oxidizing marine archaeal communities from Monterey Bay, California, United States - M1 60m 3416 | ecosystem: Environmental > Aquatic > Marine > Intertidal zone | place: USA...
GAACCTCGCTCCAACCGAATTCGGTCGCGGCGCCCGGATGCAATGCATTCTCGACTCGGTCATGCATGAGCCCGTCTTCCAACATGAGACCCCCAGCTACGCCCAAACCTCCTTACCCGGACGCCTCCAATTGCCCAGCACGAAGGCAGCCTGGGATTCCGATCGCCGCATTCCCTGGCACACTCGTCGAGCCGGGTCCTGTGCCCCCAAGCGGAGTTATTTCTCCAATGCTTTCCCAAAGATCCCCCTGAGGCCCTCGAAGTCGCTTCGGCTTTACCCCACCATCGAAAAACGTCCAAAAGGAGTACAAGTGAAGGCAGTCGTAATCACGGGTGTGGAATCGATCGAAGTAGCCGAGGTTGAGGATCCGACACTGCGAGACGAGCAGGACGCCATCGTCCAAGTCGAGCGGATGGCAATTTGCGGGAGCGACCTGCATCCCTACCGGGGCGAATGGGGAGACCCCACCGGCCAGCGTCCGGGCCACGAATTGATCGGCACGATCGTCGAGGCGGGCTCAGGGGTCCGGGCTCGACGCGTCGGGGAACGCGTCTTGATGTCCGGCGCCGTGGGCTGCGGCCTCTGTTCACTTTGTGGTGTTGGACTCGTTTCTAAATGCACAGGATTTAGCGTTCTCGGAATTCCGATGCTCGGCGACTACCCCGGTGGTCAATCGGAATACGTGACGGTGCCCTGCGCGGATTCGACCCTCTGGCCGATTCCAGAAGGTGTGACCCCCGAGCAAGCGCTCCTACTTACGGACGCGCTCGCGACGGGATGGCAGGGTGCAAATCGGGGCCGTGTTCGAGAGGGAGACAGCGTCGCGATCGTGGGTTTCGGACCAATCGGCATGTGCGCAGCAATGTCGAGCCGTGCGCTCGGAGCCTGGGATGTGTTCGTGCTCGACCCCCTACCGAGTCGTCGTGCCTTTGCCGAAGAGTTGGGCTTTCAGGCCCTCGACCCGTCCGCTGCGGGGACACCCGAGACCATCCGCGAGCTTTCGAGCGGCGGGGTCGATGCGGCGATCGAGGCGGCGGGTCGCGTTGCTTCCCTCGAAACGGCCATCGCATCGACCCACGCTCGAGGCACGATCTCCGTCGTCTCGGCACCGAGCGAACCGATCCCCGCCGAACTCCCGGATCGATTGCTGAAGACTCAGCGTATGGTGACGACCACGGCTTCACCGCAGCGCGCGTGGTCTCAGCTGGTTCCTCGTCTAGCGGAGGTCGCGTTTCAAGATGCTGACCGGATATTCAGCCACCGAATGTCTCTTGATTCCGCGGCCGATGCCTATCGGCTCTTTTCGAGTCGACCGGATCATTGCCGGAAAATCCAACTCGATCCCTGATTCGTCCGGCCCGGATGAAGACGGTCAGCTCCGCTAAGGCCTTCTGCCCGGCACCCCCAATATGGGTGGCTGCGCGAAGGCCGCTTGGAATTTCCATTTCCTCTCAGAGTCGTACAGGAAGGACCGGACTCTTTCACCGTCATTCGAGCCACCGCCCTTCCCCCGCAAAACGGCCGTTCATCGCTGCCGACGCTCAGGACCTGGGGTCGGGGCGCCTCTCGACGGCGTTGAGTGCGCGGCCTGTATTCCTCGTGGTGAGCATGACGAGCCCAGCAGAAAGGAGTCCCGTTGCGGCCATCGCGAGGAATGCACCGCTGAAACCCGCTGTGGCCTCGACCGCAAATACGATCTGCCCGCAAAAGGCCCCGCCGAGATGTCCGATGCCGTCACTGAGTGAGACGCCTGTCGCCCGGACACCCGTCGCAAAGGATTCGCCCGTGATCGTATACAGCAGGGGTACGATGAGTCCGATTGTGAATGAGGCGATGAAGCCCAGCACCGGGATCGTCGTCGCCGATGCGGTGAAGCCAATGCCCGCGAGGATCGCGGCCCAGACCAATGCGGTCGCCGCGGCCGCGACCCGGCGGTCGACCCGGTCACTGATATAGACGGCGGTGATAGCGCCCGCAACGAAGCCAAAGCCCGTAAAGGAAAGGGATCCGATCGTTTGGCTCAGGCTCAACCCGTGCTTGGAGAACAGCTCTGCCGCGAGCGTGAGCCACGCGTAGTTCCCCACGTAGTAGACGAACCAGAGCGAGGCCAGGATCAGAAGCCGGCTTCGGTAGGGAGGCAAGAAGAGCGCACGGATGCCTGCGGGGGCTGATTCGGGCGCCCCATCCGGCGTTTCGGTGACCGCAGCAGGAGGGGGGAGCGCTCGTCCTAGCCGCGACTCTGCCCTTACCTCAGCGGCTTCCAGATTCGCTTGGGCCTCTTCGAGCCGCCCCTGCTCGATCAACCAGTGGAGCGAGTCCGGCATCCCCTTGCGCATGAAGCCGATCGCGATCCCACCGAGCGCGCCCATCAGGAACAGCGCCCGCCACCCCCACGTGTATTCGGGCACCAGGTGGAATGCCAGCAGCGGGACGGCGGCGAAGCCGAGATAGGCCGCCACGATCGTCCAACCTGTGAACCGGCCGCGCAGCGGGGCCGGAGAGCACTCCGCCATGTAGGTCGTCACCAGCGCGATCTCTGCACCGATTCCCATGCCCGAGACGAACCGCCAGAAGAGAAGCTGATCTAGGGTCGTGCTGGTCGCGGACAGCAGGGAGCCGAGAGAAAAAGCACCTACGGAAAGATAGAGGCTGATGCGTCGGCCGTACCGGTCTCCGATCCGACTGTCGAGGAACGAGCCCAGGATGTAGCCGATCAGGCCGCTGGTGACGGCCCAGGTGGCCTGCTCCTCGGACACACCGAACTCGCGTGTGAGGACCGGGAGGGCGAATCCGATCGTGACGATGTCGAAGAAGGCGAAGAAGAAGCCCGCTCCGATGATCCAGAGGGTCGATGTCGGATACGGCCAGATCGGGATTCGGTCCAGCCTCGCGATCAGCTCGGGGCCGGTTGTTGGCTGCGTCGTGCTCATGCTCACCCCTCAGCAGTATGGAAAGAACAAGCTGCCCGTTCTACAGCGCCGACTCGAGGCGTTCTCACGACGAAACCTCGGCGAAGCGATGGACTTCTTTCGGGGATTCCCCGCTCTCGCCGATCATCCGGTTGCCTTGCCGCGTGCCGTCCATCATCTTCGTCTCGCTGACCAGCCTCTAAGCAATGACCCGCGAGACTCTACACGGTGGTGTCCAGCCGTCGATTGATCGCCGCAAGAGGGCGAGGTCTCGGGCGCGAGCATCGCCCGCGTCGACCCTGAGCGCAGGATGGGCAGACGACGCACGCGTCTCCGAGACGCATCACGAAATATCCGAGCCTCCCCCGGCCGTCCTGGACATCTCCACGATCCCCCCGATGCATTTTCCAGATCAGAATCAAAACCACCGGCCTGACCGGCGCCACCCTTGCGGAAGCTGCCTCGTTCGCGCTCCATTCGCAGGTCTTCCTCGACGGGGCCAGCGGCAATTTCAATACCGTGCCGTCGCGCACGCGCGGGTGCGAGGACACCGACTGCGCGGTAGGACCCCCTTCTCGATTCCAGCCGCGAGCCTGGTGGAGACCTACAGCGCGCCGAACTGGACTCCCGCAATCCCATCCGATGCGTTTACGTTCCTGAAGAACGCATTCCGCGATACGGCATTCAAGGCCTCGCAGGTCTATGCGATCTGGCAGGTCTCTGCGCCGCCCCCGGTACCGGTGTTTTCGACCCCGGTCATGCTCGGACTGCTGGCGCTTCCAACCGGGACGGGCCTGATCAATACCCTGAGCGGGAAGGCCGACTCGCGTCGTTGAGCCATCCGGAATCGGCAAAGCGAGTAGGCCCCGTTCGGGGTCCAGTGGCAAGATTGCGTCCTTACGGCCGGATCTCGTCGTCATCCCGCTCGGCGTTGACACTGCAAGGCCGATCCGACCTTGGGGTTCTTATGGGAGAGTGAAGAGGGTCTAAAAGAGGGCGGCCGCGGATCGCTCTGAGACTCACCGCTTTTTTCGTCGGCCACACCGCTCACCGCGCATTCGGCCACGCCCTCGCATCCCGCCAGGACTTCTTTTCCGTCCTTCGGGTAAACGTGGATGCCGCCCGTGAGGGTGACTTGGTGTTTGCCCCGTTTGAAGAAGAGCCCACCATCCCCGTCCACGCATCCAGAATCGCCGCCATCGAAGAGGCCATCCGAATCATGCGTATCCTCAGTCACCTCGGGCCGACCGAAATAGCCGGGGCCAGGGGTGGTTTGGTTTCCCTGAGCGCCGCGCGCCTATTTTCGAGCGGGATGCTCGCCGCGAAGAGAAAAGCCACTCCGTGCTCTCACCCCGACTCGCCCGAGGCCTCTAGGCGAATCGCTCCAGGATCACGGCCGGGGCTCCCCCGGCAGGAGCCGAAGTAGCGCGGGACGCTGGGCGAGCACATGACCCGTGATGCGCCGAAGGAGATTTTCGCATTCACTCATTCGATGACCTCCCACGACAAGCGATCTCCCACGTCTAGATCCGTTGCTGCCCGGCGGCCAAGGACGATGTCGTAATAGGCGGTAGCGAGTCCGTGGCCAGGCCGGACCGATTTGATGTTCTCCCGACTAAATGCGCCCCCCTTGTCGATCGGCGCCGACACGTAGAGAGACCTTCGGCCCTTGGCGTTGTCCTGTACGGAGGGCGTCAGCCGATACTCGACCTTGCCGAGCGCACGTTCGACGCGCCGCACCTCTTTCACCATGGAGCCGAACTCTTCGATCGTGAGTGAAAAGAAGCTATCGACGGTCTCGTCTTCATCGGCGAGTTTGATGTGCTTCTCGATCGCATCGGCGCCCAGCGAGACCGCCGCGATCGGAATCGACGTGCCGATCGTGTGATCCGAAAACCCAGCCGGACACCCAAAAGTCTCCGCCATGTTCGGAATCGTCCGGAGATTGACCTCGTCTTCCGGAGCGGGATAGGCCGTCGAGCATTTGAGAAGGACGATCCCCCCCGCACCGTGGGACCGGAGCGTATCGATGGCCCGAGCGATGTCTTCGAGCGTCGCGACGCCCGTCGACAGGAGCACGGGCTTGCCCGTCGATGCGATCTTCCGAAGCAGTGGTAGATCACAAACCTCGGGCGCGGCCACCTTGTAGGCTGCGACGTCGAATTGTTCCAGAGCGTCGACCGCGCTGTCGTCGAAGACGGAGCCGAAAAGGTCGATGCCGTGGACCGACGCGCACTCAAAGAGCTCCGGCAGCCATTCGTAGGGCGTATGGGCAGACTCGTAGAGTTCGTACATCGTCCGGTACGAGGCCCACGCATTTTGGCGGTCAATGCGGAAATCGGGCTTGTCACTGGGGAGTGTGATCGTGTCCGGTCGGTAGACCTGGATCTTCACGGCATCGGCTCCGGCTTCCGCGGCCGCACGAAGCATGGTCTTCGCACGCTCGAGCGAGCCTCCATGATTCCCCGAGACCTCAGCGACCATCCAAGTCGGCTCGCCGAATCCGACGCAAGATCGCCCGATTTCGATCGGGGAATGATCGTCAACCTGTCGTGCACACATAAGAGAACTCCTTGGGGTCCGCATCTGGAAAGATCTCGTGGGTGGCTTCATGGGCAGGGTCGACACGATCCCACACCTCCGTAGAGCACAGCCCGCAATTCAGGGTTTGGACGTATTCATTTCGCCGATGGATGACCGCGACCCACCGAGGATCGGGGTAGACCTCATGGCTGTGATCCCACTGCCATTTCAGCGCCGGCATCGCAGCCTGATCGCCCGCGCTCTCCGAGCAAACGAACCATCCGGCGACCGGCCACGCATCCGACTCCACCTGGACCGGCTGGTGCGAGAGGTCGAGCGCCGGGAGGTGGAAATGGTGTTCGAGTTCGCCGAGCTCGACCGGATCGCCCATTTGGCAATCCTCGATCGGGCATCTCGTCGAGTACCGGGACTCCGCATTCGCTTCGAGTTCGATCTTGTCAGTCAACGTTGGACTCATCGTTCCTTCGGCGTGATCCAGATGGCGTTGAGCGCGTGCCCCATCCTCGATCGCCCAGCCACACAAGTCGCTCCGCGCGCTCTTCCCTTGACGGCATTTTGGGCACCTAACTTCACTCCGGATCGATGAAATCGACCCCTCCTTGCCGGAGGCAGCTCAAACGCACCTCGGGGGGCTCGAAGCCATCCTCCCCCATCCCGCGAGGTGGGGCGTTTAGGACTCATACCTAGAGTAAAGAGGGGCGCTCGGACCGGGCCCGCCGTCGTCATCGGATGTCCGAGACATCCGATGAGAGCGGGCATCCGGCTCGCCTCACGCAGCCCGGCTTGGCCAGTACTCGAAGCGCCCCACTCGAACCCGCGCGGCGCGGGTTTCAGCTTCGAGGGCGCCCAGGCGCCCCGGTCCCGATCACCTGCGCGGCAAGCGCTTCCCGCAATTCATCCGTCCCTAGACTCGACTCCTCGCCGCCGCGGCCAAGAGCGTATTCCGGACCGACGAGCTCGGGGCCTGCCCCGGGCGGCCCCGGAGGCGTGAAGTAGCCCAGGGCATAATTGCCCTGCGCGTATCCGATCAGATCCTGGAGTTCGTGCGGAAGCTCCCGCGCGATGTCGGGCGGGCACGAGAGATACTGGTTCTCCTCCTGGCGCAGCCAACCCAGCGTATACGTTATGTTGACCCCGATCCGGTCGTTCTCGGTCAAGTTGCTGCCACCCCCGTGAAAAACCGCCCCGCTGTAGAGAAGCACCGAGCCGGGGTCCATTTCGGCATATTGGATCTCATGATCCTTCGGCTGGCGCGCGTCCGGCCAGTCCACACTCGCAGGCACCACCTGCGTCGCGCCATTCTCCTTGCGGAACGGGCTCAGCGCCCAGATCGAGTTGAATTGGGGTTCGAGCCGGTCCAGATGCGTTCCCCAGGCCCACCGGTCCCGATGGATCAGCTGGGCGGGCTGACCCGGCAGGATCCGTATCACCTGCGCCAGGTGAAGCTGGATTCGCTCGCAGTAGGCTGAGAGGAATCGGCGCGCCGCAGGCAAGACCGCCTCATGCAGAATCATCTCGCGGCCCACCGCAGAACGCCCCACGAGGCCCCCGGTCCGCGTGGTCAGAACGCCCGCAAATTGATCTCGCCCCGGCCGGGTCGCCTCGACATAGGGCATGAGTTCATCGAGAGCCTGTGCGACCCCCTTTGGAGAGAGCACGCCCTCCAGCACCATCGCTCCATCTCGCCTCAGAACCTGGCAGATCTCGTCCTCCGAGACGCCTACCGACCGCCGCGCCAGCTCCGTCATTTCATACTCCTCCCCTCACTAGCTTGACGCATCGCCGCTCGGGCTGCCGAACTCACGGTCATACCCTGATCCCCTGTAGAGCGATCGAGGCAGGCCTCCGCCGGCTCCTCGCCGAACGAATATCCAGGAAAAACCGCATGGGAATCCACCAGAATGCCGGCGGGCACTACGGACACCGCTCACCCACCCCTTCGCCTACCGTGACACCGCCAAGCGCACGAATCTCCAAACACCAGGGAACAAGCAGGACCGCAACCCCTTCCTCACAGGCGGCATGGCCGCATCGGCAGCCCCCCCGACATACGATCTCGGTAGAAAAGCCGGTGGGAGAGTCCCGGTGTGGGCAGTTATTATTCGGATCGATGCACTTCGCTGCAAGCGCATGCTACCCGCCCTTCATTCTCCCTGACCATCGCAGTGGGTCCATTCCTTCCAGATCGCAGCCAGCAACGGCGATCCCTGCCTCCCCGCGCCCCCTACCCATTTAAACCCCGCCATGCAAAACCAAGACGACACGAGGGCCGAAGTCCTCTCCCAATTATGTACCGGACTGCTCATTCTGCTGTCTGCTTGCGAAGTGCCGGCTGCAGCGGTCTCACTCGATCGCATCGAGACCCTCGGCTGGCACCCGGTGCTGATCCTTCAGTTGCTCCTCACGCTTTCGACCTGGTCCGTTCTACTCATTCGAAATCGCCTCTCCTATCCCTCCCTCGCAGGGTTCACCGCGTTCTTGATTTCCTTCGCGACGCTCACCGGCGTTTCCGCCTTCGGGGTCAATGCCGCCACCGCAGCCTGGATCCCCTTCGGCGGCATCGTTGGCGCGATCCTCCTCGGCCACCGAGCGGGCATTCTTCTCCTGGCGAGCATCACTTCGATCGCGAGCGCACTCGCCTTCGCCACCGTCTCGAACGGGATGCCGCCCCCTTTCGATCTCTCCACCTCTGTGGCGAGCCCCCTGGGCTGGGGAGTGCTCGTCGCCAGCTGGACGACGACGGGCGGAATCGCAATCGCCTCGCTCTACCTACTGAATTGCCATTTCGTCGAAACCGCAACCGCCACTCGCCTTCAATCCGAGGCCCTGGCACGAAATCAGCACGAATACCGAGACATGTTCCAGAACATGGTCGACACGGTTTATCAAGCCGATCTGCAGGGCAAGATCATCGCCATTTCACCCTCGATCGTGAACATGCTTGGCTTCGAACCGGAGGAAGTCAAAGGCCAGGAACTCGCCAAATACTACGTCGACCCACACAAACGAGAGGAACTCGTCGAGGAACTTCGAGCCCACGACGGAGCCGTCAGAAACTTTGAAGCCCAGCTCTATCATCGAAATGGGTCGCCGCAATGGATCTCGACGAACGTGCGTTACCGAAAAGCGGCCAACGGTGAATTGCTCGGGATCGAGGGTGTGGCACGCAACATCACATCGCGTAAAGAGGCGGAGGAAGCCCTCTTGCGCTCCCAAAAGATGGAAGCTCTCGGTCAACTCACTGGCGGAATTGCACACGACTTCAACAACCTACTCGGTGTCATCATCGGCAACGCCGACCTGATCGAGGAAGATTCCGAGGCGTCTCCCTTGCCGCGTCAAAACGCCTCGGAGATCCGCAAGGCCGCGAACCAGGGCTCGGCGCTTACTCGACGCCTGCTCGCGTTGACTCGCCCAGAGATGATGCTCAGGCTACCGACCACCGTGGATGCCGTGCTCCGCGACCTCGAGGGAGTGCTGCGCCGGACCCTGGGCACGACGGTCATGCTCCGACTCGATCTCGACGCCGAGACCGACATCATATTGATCGACCCACATCAGTTCGAAGCGTCGATCCTGAACCTCGCGCTCAACGCTCGAGACGCCATGCCGAATGGCGGCGAGTTCACGATCTCCACGGAGAAGACGCTCGTGACTGCCACCGAAGCGAGCACGTCGAAACCGCTCGTGCCGGGCCAATACGTTCGCATCATCGTCCGCGATACCGGCAAAGGAATGAGCGATGAAGTCCTCGGGAACGCGCTCGAGCCCTTCTTCACAACCAAGCCCCTCGGCACGGCGAATGGGCTGGGACTCAGCCTGGTTTTTGGGTTCGTGACCCAGTTCGCGGGGCAAATCGAGATTGCAAGCGATTTGGGGAGCGGCACCTCTGTCACGCTCCTCCTGCCGCGCTCGGGCGAGAAGACGAAATCGGACCCCGACCCGACGACATCCAGCTCGAAGGCGGCCCTCGCCGCCCGCATTCTCGTCGTCGAGGATGCCTCCCCCCTACGCTCCATGGTCGCGACGATGCTGGAGAGCCAGGGCTACCACGTCATCGCCACGGAGAATGGCCGAGATGCGCTCGACCTGATCCACAGCGACACCGAGATCAACCTTCTATTTTCAGACATCGTCCTCCCGGGCGGCGTCGACGGTTTCGAAATTGCCCGCGAAGCCATGCGGTCCCGAAGCGACCTGAAAGTGCTCCTGACTTCCGGCTATGCGCAGGAAACACCGCCGGATCAGAATGGCATCGACAAGGCGTCCATCCTCTACAAACCCTACCGCCGTTCGGAGCTTCTCGAGAGGGTGGGACAGGTCTTATCCGGACGGGCTTTCGAGCCACCCATCCCCGTGCCAAACCCACCCGCTTGAACACGCACTTCCGCGCGGGCGCCAAGGGCGCGCCTTTTCGAGTCGGCACCTAGAAAGCCCGCCCCGCGCCTCACCCTGGTGTTCTTTGCGCGGCTCACCTTAGGCTCCGACCTCGAACGAGACTGACCGCTCAGCACTCGCCCGATCGCGGGACGGCCGCGCCGCCTCGGGCCCGACGATGGCTACCCGCGCCGGCCTGCGCTAACGACGTCGGTCAGGGGCCAAAAAATCAGGCCGGTCCGATGCGCCTCCTCGGCCATCCGCCCCGACGAGCGCGGTGCGCCTCATTCCTAGCCGATGCGTCGTTTCAACAAGGAGAGATCCATGGGCCGAGTCCAGGCAAAAGTGGCGATCATCACGGGAGCAGCTCGGGGCCAGGGCGAGGCCACGGCGCGCCTCTTCGCCAATGAGGGGGCGAAGGTCATGCTGACGGATCTACTCGAAGCTGAGGGCGAGGCCGTCGCAGACGAGATCGGCGACGCCGCTTGCTTCGAGAGACACGACGTCACGAGCGAGCAGGACTGGAAACACGTGGTCTCCACCGCCGTCGAACGTTTCGGTCGACTCGACATTCTGGTCAACAATGCCGGAATCATGCAGCGAACCCCGGTCGTCGACTGCAGCCTAGAGGAGTTCAAGGGCGTCCTCGATGTGAACCTGGTCGGCCCCTTCCTCGGCATGAAAACGTGCGCACCCGTGATGCACCAGACCGGCGGCGGAGCGATCGTGAACATCTCGTCGATCCAGGGAATCGTGGGACGCGCCGGGACCCCCGGCTACACCGCGAGCAAATTTGGCTTGCGGGGGCTCACAAAGACCGCAGCCCTCGAGTTCGGCGCGCTGGGTGTGCGCGTCAATTCGGTCCATCCGGGAGGTGTCGACACGCCGCTCATCCAAGACGCCGTACCGGGTGTGAAAATCACGTCTGAAATGCTCGACGCGGGCCACGCCAATCTGCCGATTCCGCGCTGTGGTCGACCCGAGGACATCGCGCCCACTTCGCTCTTCCTCGCGAGCGACGAAGCAGCCTACATCACGGGCACCGAACTCATCGTCGACGGGGGTATGACCTGCGGCTATTCGGGCCTGGAGCGCGGCTGATGGCGATCGAACTCCAATCCCTGGGAAGGCTCGACATCTATGCGAACGCGTCCTGGTCGATCGCCGAGGGACCGCGCGGAACGCGCTCCGTCACGACCTTCGACAAGGTGCTCTGGCGAGGTCCCGTACTAAACGCCCGATCGCTCTGGGCGAACGGCACCTATCTCGCGACGGAGCAGATCGCCGAACCAAACATACGAGCGCTCTTCGAGACGGAGGACGACGAGCCTGCGACGCTCTTCCTGGAGTATCACGCGCGCTTCGCAGTCGATGCCGCGGTCCGAGAACAGACGGGACAGCCCTCCCCAGGCGAAAATCCCGTCTATTTGGCGGGCCGCATCGAAACCGATGACGATCGATACACGTGGCTCAATGCGACACAGATCGTCGGCAAGGGGGGCTTCGACGCGAAGCGCCTCGTCTTGAGCTACGAGATCCACGCCCTGCGCTAACCCCTGGGCCTCTGACCCGGGCCCGCATTGGGCCGAGCGCAGAAGGCTCGGCGCGGCCCCAAGCCATTCATCCACACCTTGACAGAATCAGGCTCGCTGGCCCTCTTCGACGAGCACACAATGCGTTCCGGCGTAGATGCTCGCCATACACTTGTTGCAATGCACACAGAGTCCCTGCTTCGCTTCACCCCTGGCCATGCGATCGATGAGATCGGGATCACGCAATAGGGCCCGCCCCATCGCGACGAATTCGAACCCGTCGGCCATCCCCCGCTCGATCGTGTCCAGACGATTCACACCGCCAAGCAG
>Ga0315316_10003300_pt1 | contig 11691 bp, 5 predicted proteins | sample M160m3416metaG_FD_203702 | JGI IMG/M metagenome (GOLD analysis project Ga0315316, IMG submission 203702) | Ammonia-oxidizing marine archaeal communities from Monterey Bay, California, United States - M1 60m 3416 | ecosystem: Environmental > Aquatic > Marine > Intertidal zone | place: USA...
TAAAGATATCGTTCGTTCTGAGCATTTTGAAGCTATGAATGATAAAACCATTGTATGTAATATCGGACATTTTGATAACGAAATCGATATGGCATGGCTTAACGAAAATTATGGATCAACTAAAGATACTATAAAGCCACAGGTTGATAAGTATAATTTAAATGGTAATGATATCATTGTTCTTGCTGAGGGAAGGCTTGTTAATCTAGGTTGTGCTACCGGTCATCCGTCATTTGTTATGAGCAATTCATTTACCAATCAAACATTAGCTCAAATTGAATTATGGGAAAATAGTGACAAATATGATAATGACGTTTATTTATTGCCAAAGTTACTCGATGAAAAAGTAGCCAGACTTCATCTTGACAAACTCAGTGTTGAGTTGACAGAATTAAGAGAGGATCAGGCAGAATATATCGGAGTGAAAACCGATGGACCCTTTAAGACGGATGAGTATAGGTATTAATCACTATATTATTATGTAAAAAAAGCTCTGCAATGCGGAGCTTTTTTTTTATGGAAAACGTCTATACTTTAGTCGAATTTACAGCTTGGTAAATTTACTTTTTTAATAGTTATGAATAAAAAGCATTTTAATGTAATGGTAAAACGTACTTCAAGAGGATTATCAGTATTAATCCTCTCTCTACTTATAAGCTGTGATCTCAAAGGACCAGCATCTTTTAAAATGCCAACATGGTTCTTTGATTTAATGTTTCCCTTAGTACAGCAAAAATATTCTTTGGAAGGCATGGTTGATAATAAGCAAATATTTTCAACACCCGACTCCCTCGGTATGCAATTAATGTTTGAGGGAGTATTGCCTGACACTTCTATTGGATCTGACATTTTAGAGATAGATCTTGATAAGTCTATTACGTTTTCAATTCCAACAACCTCTGCCCCAACATCTTCTTTCTCGTACAGCGATCCGATTAAATTCTCTGTCCCAATTGTTCCAAGTGGAAAACTTACAAATACTGCTGGCGTAGAATTCAATATTCCGCCCTCATCAGATCAGGCTGTTTCAAAAGCAGCTTGGAATACAATAGCTGCAGCCTTTTCATTCTCAAGAGAAATTGAGATACAAATTCCATCTATACCATCAAATCAACTACCAGATATCGTTGAATCTATTGAAAGTTATATGATCAAGAAAGACTCTGGATCGAATACCAGTAGCTTTACATCTAAGTTTATAAACAATGGAAGTCCTAGTAGCGTGACTTTTGCCGAATCATCGCTAAAAACTGAGATCAATTCAATTAATAAAACATTAGCCTCCCATCAAGATGATGAGTGGGTAGTTGGAGAAACTCAGTCAACTTCATTAAGTGACAGCACCATTGGATCGAAGCTAACAATCCCCTTAAGCTTTTCTTTGTCAAATGTTTCAGGAGGATCTAGTCCTGAAACATTAATAGATTTTTCAAATACAGTAAGTAGTACCGGTTGGACATGGGCATGGCAGACATTTACGCCAACGAAAAACGGACCATTAGACGAAATATCGATCAAACTAGAAAACAGGGCAGCTGGTTCAGATTATAGCTTAGCACTGTACATTTATTCTGTAGATAACGACCCAACAAGCTTTAATCCCAATTTAAAATTTTCAGGATCTGAATTCGATAAATCTAGCACTGTAGCAATCAATAGAAATACCAATGCTCAACGTATTGTTTTTTCATTTTCTAGTGGAAAGAGCTATACAGCTAGTAATAAATATTACTTCTGGTTAAAAGAAGAGGGGGTTAATCCAGCTGGCACAGGGGGTCAGGTTGTATATAAAAATACTGGTTTTAATGATGGCGGCTCTGGAGGTGGCAATGGTCGCTTGAATCATAAAATCTCTATGAAAACAGGAAGCAACATAACAATTAAAGCCGGTGATAGTGTTCAGGTAAATATTGAAGTAACGCTAAAAATAGCAGCGCTTGATTCTGCAAATATAAAAATTAAAGACTCGGAAATCCCTTTAGAGATTCCAGAGATCGCATTTCCCACTGAAGTTGAGATTTACTCTGGCAAATTGAAGTCTCCAAGCGCAGCAGGTATCAATGAAATAAAAATAAATAAAATTAAAAGCACATATCCGGCTAATGTTGATTTCTTGATGAACTTTAAAAACTTTAAACCTTCACTGAATAAAGATTCAACAAAAATTGATACAGTACTTAAGAATGGAGTTTTAATTTCAAAGGTTTACAATATTGATGGGTATACGCTCTATAATCCTGCAGGTCAAGATTCAGCTTTATCCAAGTTCAATATTGAATCCTCAGCTAAAATTAAGGCCCAAACAAGTAGTATGCCGCTTGATGGATCAAGTTTTGGAGGTATGGAGGTTGATGTTGGATTTAAGGGTCTCCATTTTGAGTCAATGGAAGCCAACGTAATACAAGAGTTTCCACCAACAGAATTCAGTATAGCTGGAATGCCTTTAGGCTTTTCAGGTATGAAGTTCGTAGATACAAAGCTAGAAATCGAAATGAATAATGGTATACGTTTGCCAGTTGTGCTTGACTTTGATATGGTTGGCGTTAATCAAAATGGTGATACATCAAAAGTAAATGCTCTTTCAACTTTAGCGAGCCCCTCTTCGAAAGGCGACACAACCAAAACAATAGTCCGCTTAAGCGACCTTGGCACTACAACGCTAAAATATAAAGCCCCGTCTTCAATTCAGTATTATGACAGTACAACTGCAGCAGTAAAAAACAATGAAACTACAATCGTAGAACTGATGTCTTCTAACCCTGCTAATTTTACAGTGAAATCAAGAGCGCGAATTGATGGTAGGGGGACTTTAGAATCAGGAATGTTCATTGGGGGTAAATACAGAATGCTTGCTCCGTTCGAGGTAGTTATGGAGCCAATGACTTTCATTTCTGTAACAAATACCCCTGTTCAAGAGATGAACTATGAAAATAGAAATCGAATAAGATCTACATTGCAATCTGCAAGCATGCTATTTTCCATTGAAAATAAAATTCCGATTTCTGGTGATTTATCTATGCTCATGTCTAATTCAGAAGTATTTCCGTTGGACACAACACTTTCAGCTCTACAAAATTTCAAAGACTCCTTAGTTGTAAAGAAAAATTGGATTATCAGTGATAGCGTTTATATTATTTCAAAGTGCGATAACCTAAACCCGGAAACTAGTAATATTTTTATTTTTAACGTAATGAATGATTTTTCTGAATGTGTTAATGGAGTTTCATATATAGTAAAAAGCTCAATGGGTTCAGACACTATCTTTTCTTATGTGGATACGCTTTTAAAAATACCTTTGCCAGAACCAAGAAGTTTGCACACCACATCAAGTAGTGGCGTTCATGCGGGTCAAGTTAGAGAAGCAGGTTCAATTGTCTATTCGAGCCCACTTTCAAAGGAAAGAGTGAGACTTATGACTGATCCAGGGCAACCCTATATGGCGCCTAGATTTTTTTTAGAAGGGTCTAAAGGAAAAAAAGTGTACCTAACAACTGGAGATTATTTGGATATTAATTCGAGCGTTACCTTTTCTTTGAGCAGTACTGGCATGGGGTCTCCTGCGCCAGACGAGCTAGTCGTTACGTATCCAAACGGTGGAGAATCACTTGATAAAGATACTCAATTTCCAATCAAATGGAAAACGTATGGATCTATTGCAAAAGTTGATTTATCCTACTTCTTTGGTAGTAATCCCGATATAAAAAATGATGATGGTTGGATTGATATTTCAACCGAAATAGCCAACGTAGATTCCTTTTTATGGATCCCGAGCTCTACATCTGGACTAAGTAGCCCTAAAGATAGCTTAAGGATAAGAGTGAAGTCTTCAGATGGCAAAACACGCGATATGTCCGGGTGGTATTTCTCAGTCATAGAAAAAAGCGGCTCAATCGTTTCTGAACGAAATTCCTCTAATATTGTAATAAAAAAATTATTTAACGAATGATATCAAGAATAACTATATATACTTTATTGTTGATATCAACTATTATTGCTCAAAAAAGCGACCCAAGGACAGTCGCATTAGCAGGTGCAACTACAACTATTGCTGATGGAATTTATGCAGTTGGATATAACCCTGCCCTGATTGCATATCAACGTGAAAAGCCATTTATGATGCAAATAGGCGGTTTCAATTTTGGTTTAAATAACAATTATTTATCTATGGCTGGATTGAATTTTTTAAGCGGAGATACACTTGATAGCGATGAAAAAACATTAATTTTGAATCGACTCGAAAATAATGGAGGTTTATCGTTTAAGATGAATGGTCAGGCAGCGCTTCCAGTTATAAACTTTGCTTCAGGTAATATGGCGATAACCTCAAATCTAATGTATTTCAGTTCTTATACGATGCCAGCCGGAATGGCTACACTTATTCTGGAGGGAAATGCGAATAATCCAAAAATTGATATGACATTTTCCTATGAAATTATGGCAGTAAATGAAACAGCCTTTTCGTTCGCCATTCCCTTTGATTCGTATGCTATTGGAGTGTCATTGAAATCCCTACAAGGACTACTGTATATGGGAGTGGACCCTGATTCAAGTAAAGCAGATTTTATAACGAGCCCTTTTGCGGTTCATGGATCAGGTAGATACTACATTCGATCAGGTGTAGGTGGAAAAGGATGGGGGTTAGATGTGGGGCTTGCAACAAAAGATATGAACGGCATGCGTTTTGGTGTATCCTTAATAAATGCAATGGGGGTTATAAAATGGAATGAGCCATCGTTTATTAAGGACATGCTTTCAGGTAAAGATAAGAAATTCGGTAATAGCGACGATGTATGGAATTTGAAATGGGGCGGTAAGGCACTATCAGATTCCGTAGCTGCAGTTTATTCTTACAGTATTGATTCGCTTAGAGCTGATAATTTGTCATCTCGAAGTATTTTCAATAGTAAATCTGAGGTGGTGTATAATTTAGATGAAAATGGAAAACCCAAACCATTCAATGTGCGCTATCCTGCTATATTTCGTATGGGTGCATCGTACTTAAAAGACAATCTTCTATTAAGTACTGATATCACTACAGGCTTTGAAAATAGGCTATACGCTAATTCTAGATGGAGGTGGGCAATCGGCGCTGAATTATACCGATATCCCGTAATGCCACTTCGATTAGGATTTGCTTGGGAAGGCATGGATCGAACTGAACTTGGGATGGGCATTGGTTTTCATGGAGGGCCTATTATGATAGACGTAGGTTTCTCGTTTAAGAGCGGAATGTGGGTTCATACTATGAAAGGTTTTAATTTTTCTTTGGGCTTTACTATGACAGATTTTAGAGGTAGAAAAAATAAAGATAGCAAAGAAAACAATGGACCATCTCCTATTCCTCAGGATAGTCCAAATAACCCAGAAGAGGGTTCACTTACGAACGAAAATCAAGAGCAAGATTCCACCAATAAAAAATAGAATATTTCCCATCCATGCTGCAGTAACGGGTGAGGTAATTCCACTGTAGCCTATTGACATCCCTAGCTTTATAAAAACGTAATAAATAAAAATAACAAAAATTCCCATACCAGCCCCAAAAGATAATCCACCTTTTGGCCTAACAACAACTAGAGGAATTCCAAAAAGAACAATTATAAAATTTGTAAATGCGAAAGATATTTTAAAATACCGATCTACTTCCCATTTTGTGCTATCTACACCATTCTCCTTTAGCTGTTGAATGCGATCTGTAAGGTCAGAATAACTCATTTCGTCAGGCTTTTTAGATTGTTGCGTAATATCGTCGGGCGAAAAGTTTAAATCGATTATGGTGTCTTTTTTTGATATGATTGTACTTTTTACAGATCCGTTTTCATTAAATTCACGAATAGAATAATTTTGGACGTTCCAAACTCTTAATGAGTCAAGCCACTTGACAGTTTTACCATCCATTCTTTTTGTCACCGTACCTTTATCAAGCGTTATGAATGTGATGTCATTACCAGCATTAGATTCAGGTCTAAACTTAGCCAATGAGATGTGGTTCATTTCATTTTTTTGTAAAAATATATTACGAATTTCTTTTTGCGTTCGAACCCGAGCCTTTCTTTTCATGTACTGTCTTTCAATATCATAACGCGCCTTGTTACCCTTGGTTACCCATCTATTATCTAGCTCAAATGAGATTAAGCTTACAATAAACCCGATTGAAGTAATAGGTATTGCAATACGGTAAAGGCTAATGCCATTCGACTTCATCGCGGTTAGCTCATTACGCTTTGCTAAAACACCAACTGTGAAAACGGTAGAAATCAACATCGACATAGGAAGACCGAGATTGATAAACCAGGGTATAGCGTATATGTAATATGTAAAAGTAATACCTGCGGGTATGGAATTATCAATAAAGCGATCCAGGTTTTCTATTAGATCAACTACAAGAATTACGGATACAAATCCCATTAATGTCATGGCGAGCGTAGATAAAAACTGACGAATGATATAAAGATCTAATTTTTTCATATAAAATATGATGGTAATTAACGTATTAATTTCGCTATAATTCACAACATTTAATGTCTATGAAATGAAATTGTTCGAATATTTTGAATCTGCTGTTTCCGCGTTTGCGGGTTTTATGTGGGGACCACCTCTACTTGTTATACTTTTAGGTGGAGGTATTTATTTTTCATTTTATAGTCGCTTTGTTCCCTTCAAGTACTTTCGCCATGGGGTTAAAATCCTTTTCGGTAAATATAATGACCCTAATGATCCAGGGGAAATTACGCACTTTCAAGCATTAACAAGCGCTTTAGCGAGTACTGTGGGTTTAGGAAATATAAGCGGAGTCGCAATCGCAATTCAAATGGGGGGACCAGGAGCATTATTTTGGATGTGGGTTAGTGCGGTTGTAGGTATGTCCACAAAATTCTTTTCCTGCACTTTAGCTGTTTTGTACAGAGGAAAAGATGATCAAGGAAATTTACAGGGTGGCCCAATGTACTATATTGAAAATGGGCTCGGAGAAAAATTTAAGCCTCTTTCCATTATGTTTAGCTTAGCCGGTCTTGTTGGATGCACAGTAATGTTCCAATCTAATCAGCTCGCGGATATCATTCGAAATCAGATCTTTGTTCCGAATGGTTGGTTTGAGAGTAACGTGTTGATGGGAAACTTTTTTCAAGGCCTTATAATGGCTATTCTGACAGCTTTAGTTATTTTTGGTGGAATTAAGCGGATTGGGCAAGTTGCCTCCTTTATGGTACCAATTATGGTGGTATTATATCTTTTGTCAGGATTGTTGGTTATTTTCAATCATATAACCGAGATACCTTCATTATTTAAACTGATTGTGTACGATGCGTTCACTGGAGATGCTGTCATGGGTGGCGCTGTTGGAGCTGTCATTATAGCGGGAGTCAGAAGAGCTTTATTTTCTAATGAGGCAGGTCTTGGAACATCTGATATGGCCCATGGAGCTGCTCAAACAAAAGAGCCTGTACGTGAAGGCTTAGTAGCGATGATCGAACCTTTTATTGATACGATTGTGGTGTGTACAATCACCGCTATGGTCATTTTATCTTCTGGAGTATGGCAAGACAGTAGTTTGAATGGAGTTACAATGACTACAACGGCTTTTATAAAAGAACTTGGAGGGTTTGGTAAATTTTTGCTTTTAGCAGCCGTTTTAACGTTCAGTCTTTCTACGATGATGAGTTACTCGTACTATGGAAGTAAGTGTAGCGGTTATTTATTCGGAACTAAGAGCATTTTTTACTACAGATGTTTCTATATTATAACAATTGTAGTGGGAGCAATGATTACAATTGATGTGGTTATTAATCTCGTTGATGGAATGTATGCCCTTATGGCAATACCTACTGTTGTTGGATCAGTTTTATTATCAGGCAAGGTTATGGAAGAGGCAAGGCGCTACTTCTCAACCTTAAATTAGCGATTGCTTTGGAAGCGAACTTCTGAACAGTCTCTAGAAGATCCACTGCCATCTCTTTCGTAGCATTTTTCTGAGATCATTTCACCTTTTTTGTAGTTGTCTACCCGCTGCTTTTCTTGATTCAACCAAAACCATTCCCATTTTCCTTCACGCTTGTCTGATATGTATTTTCCTTGCCAAGCTACAATATCATCTCGATTCCCCGGAGGATTCTTATAGTATTCAATCCACAGTCCTTCCTTCAATCCGGCAATAAATGTTCGGGTCCCCATAACGCTACCATCGGGAAAGTAGCGAACCCAATCGCCGTGTTTTCTACGGTCTTTATAGGAGGGTTCTTCTTTTACTTGCCCATTTGAATAGTATTCATATTCAAAGGAATCATATAAAATACCATCGCGCCACTCTTCAAAGCGTTTTTCCTGAAATTCATTCCAAAAGGTCCACAATAAGTCTTTAACATCATCTTTATAGAGGCCTTCGGAGAGAGGTCTAATAATAATATTTTCATACCATTCTTGATATTGTCCATTCTTAAGATCGTTTTCATAGTTTGTCTCAGAATGCCTTGTTCCAGTTGAATCGTAAAAAACAGACCACAACTTAACCTTCAAGCCTTCTTCGTAGTGAAAGGTACGCCATTGATCGCCATCAGCAAAAAAAGACTCCCATTTACCGTCAAATAAACCATTTTTACCAAAACTGGGCTCCTCAACAATTTGCAGATTATCGTATCTTAGTTTTTCAACTACCTCAAGATTCATATAATACCCATAGTCGTAAAGATCGGGATCATCTACGATTTTAATATTATCATAATATTTGAAATCGTAATCTGTCACTAGCGTATCTTGATTATAGAACGTATAGTTTTGTCGACGGTTATCGTTGAAATAGGACATCCAAATTTGATTTTTTTTGCTACGATCATAGGAGAATGTCATTTTAGTTTCTCCGTCTTCATAAAATTGCTCCCACTTACCATCAAAGAGCCCATCTTTGCTGAACTTAGGCTCTTCTTTAATCTGCAGGTTGGCGTAATATGTAAAATCGTAATCAGTAACGAGCGAGTCTAGATCGTAAAAGGTATAGTTTTCGCGTCTGCTATCTTGGTAATAGGACATCCAAATTTTATTCTTTTTATTTTGGTCATATGTAAAGGTTTTTTTAGTCTCACCAGCTTCATAAAACTGTTCCCACTTACCATCAAAGAGTCCCTCTTTGCTAAACTTAGGCTCCTCTTTGATTTGAAGGTTGTTGTAGTAGGTAAAATCGTAATCAGTCACGAGTGAGTCTTGAGCGTAAAAAGTATAATTTTCCCTTCGACCATCTTGGTAATACGACATCCAAACTTTGTCTCTTTTACCTTCTGTGTATGAAAACTTTTTAGAAGTTGCTCCATCTATATAAAACGATTCCCATTTCCCGTCGTAGAGCCCGCGATCGTCAAAGCCAGGCTCCTCAACCAGTTGCCAGTTCGGGTAATATTTAAACTTATAGTCAGTTATAATTGAGTCCATATCAAGAAAAACAAATTTATCTCGCCTTCCTTCGCTATCGTAATACAGCCATTTTTTATGACGTACTCCTCCAGTATATGTACCTTTAACTATATCGGTACCGAGACTATCCCACTCCTCAAATCTTCCCTCTAATATGTCATCTTCGTATGTAAAGCGTTGGTAGGCTTCACCATTAGGCCACCATAGAGTTGTTTTTCCATTTCGTAAGCTGTCTTTGTACGCTATTGTTTCGGTTTTTACTCCTAAAGAATCAAAAAGCTCTGTCTTTCCATCCAGTTTATTGTCTTTATATTTTGCTAATCGCTTTGGGTTGCCATTTGAATAATATTCCTTTTCCATTCCATTACGTATGCCTTTATCGTAGCGTACCTCAAAAATTAACACTCCCGTAGAATCATATCGAATCTCATCGCCATCTTTTTTCCCTTTTTTGTAATCCATTGTATACCGTGTTGATCCATCCGCCCAGTATCCGATCCGCGTTCCATCTAATTGACCTTCCTTATTGAATGAAGGCGGTTCCTCCTTGATTTGTCCATTTGGCCATTTTGCCTCCGTGTATTCTGCAACCAATTCTCCTAGCGTGTAATAGTGGAATACCTTAAAACCTTCTCTGTCGTAAAATGTCCAAATTCCATCAGCCAAACCTTTTTTGTACTGCTGCTCACGCATCCATGCACCTTTTTCGTCGTAGAACGTCCAGTTGCCTTTTGGAGAGCCATTCTTGTAAACACGAACTACTTTTTTTGTTCCGTTGTCGTGCCAACTTGTCCATTCACCATCTAAGCTATCTTTTTTGAATGTTCGCTGCTCTATCAATACAACACCTTCGATAAATTCTTTTTGCAACCCTTCTTTGAGCCCTTTTTTGTATTCAGTGGTTAAATGCAATGTTCCATTTTCGTTGAAGTCGCTGGTAACACCTTCAAGAATACTTTTCTTGTAGGTTTCAGTTTTGATAGTTGTCCCTACGCTGTCGTAGTAAGTGTAGACACCTTCAATTTGATCTTTGATGTAGGTATACTGCGTTTTTAGTAGTCCGTTTGAGTACCATGTTTTCCAGTCACCCTCTTTTCGGCCTTTTGCAAAACTAGAAAAAGTCTTTTTTGTGCTATCTACTGTAATGGTAAAGTCTTGAACTACTTGACCAGTATCAGCAGGTATCTCCTCAGATGATTCAACGGGCTCATCTTTAGGTTTTACAACTTCCTCTTCAGCGCCCCAAGCCAGATTTCCACTATCATCAACGCTCACGTCGGTTTGGGCAGGTTTTGCAGTATCTAGTGGTGGTCCGTCAGTGGATGGTCCAATGAAATGGTAGGTATGCAGCTTAACCCAGTTTGTATCAACCTCTCCCTTAAGCTCAGCTTCAAGGATTATTCTGTTGAATTTATCGCGCTCAACAACGGTGCGTAGCTCTGGTCCACAGCCAATAATTAATAAGGTAATGATGTAGCTATATAAATAAAATCGCTTCATAGATTATGCCAATTTAACGGACTAACAACATCTACTTCAATAGTACCATTTTCTGCGTCTTGACGTAGTTGCCAGACTGCAGATGGTAGAAGTAGACCCCAGCCGATACATTTTCACCCAGTTTATTGCGGGCATCCCAGCGTACGCTATGATAGCCAGCAGGAGTGAAGCCGTTCACCAGCCTTGTGACCTCGCGACCCATCACATCATAGATGACGAGACGAACCGTACCATCTAGCGGTAGATCGTAGGCGATCGTGGTGGTTGGGTTGAACGGGTTGGGGTAGTTGTTATGCAGTGCGAACTCGGTCGGTACCGGCATAATATCATGGACCGCGTTTCCGCTACCGATCGTTTCACTGTTCTCACCAATGAACTGATAGCTGATATCTATCGGTATATCTAATTCTTTTTGAAGGTGCGCTACATTGACCCGTATCGGAGTGCTGCTACCTTTGAGTTGTGCACTGTGGATTAGTATCGTACCGTTAGTGGTATCTACATGTGTAAGCGTGATCGCTTGATCGGTAACCGCTTCAACGCTCGCTACATTGAGATCGATATCCTTGACCGGATAGCTCAACATAACCTCAACGGCTTTTGTGCCACGAGGTGGAGTGATCATAAAGTGATCTGGTGCGGACTCAACAGCAACTTCTTTACCAATGGAAGGTAGCTGTTTTGCCAGCATCTTACCGGCGGAGTTAGACTGATACCAGCGCCACATACGAACAAAGGTCATACCGTCCCTAAGGTCGAACACGCCATCGGGTACAGGTCTAAAGTACGGTG
>Ga0315316_10003302_pt1 | contig 11689 bp, 9 predicted proteins | sample M160m3416metaG_FD_203702 | JGI IMG/M metagenome (GOLD analysis project Ga0315316, IMG submission 203702) | Ammonia-oxidizing marine archaeal communities from Monterey Bay, California, United States - M1 60m 3416 | ecosystem: Environmental > Aquatic > Marine > Intertidal zone | place: USA...
CCTCAACAACAATGGGTAGATTCTGAATGCCCTCAATATTTGCTTAATAATTTAAAGGCCGCTGGAGATAGAAATGAATATGGTGACCTAACAGGAGATGCTTTCTTTTTGGGTTATGAGGGTTGGTTGCAACAAAGAAAAAACATTACGCCTGTGGTCACGGCCAAATTAGAAACTTGGTTTTTGACTGGCAATAGTCAATCTACTCAAACAACGGTGAATGTGGTAAAACAATATATCACCCAATTACATAATGCCCAAAAATATGACACAACCCCCCGACATATGAAAAATTTCTTGCGTAATACTATCGTGCCAGAATCACAATATCAAAAATTCGTAGAGGGTCAAAAACCTGCATTTTTGGAAGACACACAAAACTTTATGAGGTATGCTGTATGGGCTCAATATCGTAACACTAATAACTCTTTTTCAGCCGCAGCATTACAGGACGATAATATAGAAGACATTTTTGGATTTACATGGGCTCAATTTTGGGAAGCCGATATGCCTGAAAAATATGCGGAAATGGCAAAAGTATACCAACATTGTGTGCAAGATATGGCTGGTGAGAGGCATTCCTCAAGTTTATCGCCTTCCACATCTGGAGGAGGTTTTATTCCACATCAATATCATTTCGCAAAAATAATGTTGGATGATGACCGGAACTCGGAAGAATTTTTTGCAGAGAATAAAAAATACCAATTTAATGCTCGGGCTACTATTCTACCCGCTACTGAAAATGAACTAAAGAATCAACCATTTTCAATTCGGGGACTGAGAAGATTAAATCCCTACAAATTCTTGATTAATTGGTGTCGCAAACTCAAAGCCAGAGTTAAAAACCTATTGGTCTAATCTTTCCAGAAGTGAAATCCTTCTGGTTCTGGATTACCATCTACAGTTTCTACGGCTTTGGCAGTGGTCACTTGTTTATTATATCTCAATACACCTACTAATACTGCGCCAATGGCTAAAAGACCAGCCACATTAACTAAACGGGTAGGTAAAATTCCTTCGGCCCGATATTCTTCAGCACCTTTGGATGGGCCTTCTAAATCTACAATTCCCATGTATCCCATTTTTCCTAAAACTTCTTGAAATGCAAACCAATCTACACCAGCATCATTGGCTAAAGTAGAACCACCGCTACCATCAGGGACATTCTTGTTTTGTCCCGATTCACGATTGATAGAATAGGGGTCGCAACCCGGGCTGGCTTGTTGCATGGCTCGGACTATAGTATCAGAGTCGGGGAAAACCAAAACTCTGACACGGTTATGCAGAACTCTTTGTCCAGTATTAGTATCTAATTGCTGGTGAGGATAAACCACATATTGCACAATATATTCATTGTTATCACGACATTTAATAAATTCGTCTACTACATCTGTAGATGAGAAATATTGTCGGCCTGTGTAAATCTTACCATCTTTGAGTGGGTGTCCATGAATTGTCCACTTGCGATTGGTAAGCCCTTCTGTGAGTGCATCTTCGTGGGCCTTGGCTTGTGGATTAACTTCAATACGAGATTCGTCGCCATAGGTGACATTCCCCAAAAAATATTGTCCATCTCTTTCATACACATAACACATCCATTCTCGCTCTTCGTGTGTTTTATCAGAATATTTCTTCATATCACGGATTGCATCAGCCGAAAATTTGTTCCATTCATTTTGCCATTGACTCATTTTTCATCACCTATATTTTAATTTCGTTGTTCCTCGGGCGGTAAGTGGGGCTGGAGTTGAGGCTATAGCGGCCACAAACGCTTCATTATCCACTGTCAGAGCAATGATGTTTCCATTTCTTTCTTCTGCACTGGTTTCATAACCCAACTTTTCTGCCAGAGTTTTCACATCTGCCAGAGTTGAACCGATAACATTGCCTTGGTAAATGATTTGTGGACATTTACTCCATACTCTACCCGGCTTTGAATTAGAATTTTTAACCTCTCCAGATTTAACATTGACCCAAATATTATTAAAAACACTGGAGTCAGTGCGATTGTTGCTACTAATTACATATTCTTCTTCCACAATAACCTTGGGCTGTAGAGTAAATTCTGATGGAGTAGAGGAAGTGCCTTTGAGTGCAACCAAATTTTCGGGCAATACTGGTATGCTCCACGAAGGATTACCACGACCGTTGAGACGATTGTTGGTAAAATTATAGGCTCCTAATAAAAATTCGTGAGGTCTGATACTTCCGATGCTTCCAATGTTAAATCCAGCAGGAGTAAAACGATTATCAATTCTATCATTAACCACTTCTCTGACAATTCTACTACGATTGCCGTTTTCCAAAACTACCCAACTACTAAATTCTCCATCTAAATTATCTAAACGATATTGACCTTCTGCTAATTGCATAGGCTCGTATTCAGCCAAATTTTGCTCCAATAAGAAACAATACCATGGAGAAGCATTGGCTTCTGGAGTGTAATTCATAACTTTGGGGACCCCTGACTCATCACTAATAAATCTGGTGGGTGGAGCGGCGGCAACTACAACCACGCCTTCAGGTAGTGGCACAGAATCACCATTACCGTCTAACCAATCAGATAACAAAACTTTGGCACCAATTCTAACTGGAGGTAATGATTCTTGCACTGGGCTACTTTCATTTTGAACCAATTCGTTAAAGCCACCCTCGCATAGAGTTCCGAAATACCACTCTACAAATTCAGCGACCGGCATATTTTGTCGCAATCTGACTCCTTGGAAGTTGGAAGGGTATTGCAAGTTAGCCAATTCTTGAGCATCCCATCCTAATTCCCCAAGATTTAGCATACCGCTTAAATTCATAATGGTAAGAACATCTCCTGCCTCGGGCTCTGGAATCTCATCGCCCTCTCCCTCATTGGTTTGGGTATATTGTTCGTAAGCATCACGATACGCATTATCAAAAGTATCTTGCAAATCTTGTTCTAAACCTGAGTCGGCAAAACTGGAATCAATATCGGGCTGATACTGCTTTATGCTATAATCTGTCATTAAATCTCACCTCTTCCTGTGGGTGCAGCACTACGGACTTGCCAATTTTCTGGTAAGCGGTCAATCATGAATTGTTCTGTAATCAAATCTTCTCGGACTGCAAAGATAAGTGCCTCTTCTGAAGAAGCAAAAATTAGAATTTGTCCTGTGGCATCACGATACCAACAATCATTGCGTTCATCCCAAATTCCACATTGAGCATACTTTCGGTTTTGATATTCCTCTACGGCTTCATTGATTCGTTCTTGTAGTTCATTGAGTTTGTCTGGTTCTTCAATACCCCAATTTTGAGCATTGGCTAAAACTTGTTGGGCTTGATTAACTATTTCTTGGGCTTTGGCATCGTCTTCTAAGTTAGCAGGGTTGGCTTGAGGCAAGGCTTGTTCCACAGTTTCTACTGCATTCTCGGCTACGGCCAAAATATCTTCTACCAAGTCTGGATTATCACTATCAGCAAATTCACCGGGCATGGTATCCCGATTTCTGGCTTCAGCATTAGTAAGTGCCTCATCTAAATCATTAAACGCAGGTATTTGGTCTAATAAAGTTTGAAAATCAGATACATCTGCACCTGCTTCTTCGGCAGCATCTAACGCCTGTTGTGCTGCACTCAGGGCTTCTGCCACAGCATTTCTATCAGACTGGTCGCCATCAATAGCAGTTTCACGAGCCAGTTGCGCTGCTTCTACGGCTGCTACGGCTGCTATGATTGCATCTTCTGGATTCTCATTATTGAGTGATTCTATGGCAGTATCTCTGTTGTCTACTGCTTCTTGAGCAAAATTTTGGGCCAAAGATTGAGATTCTCCTACCTCTCCAGCATTCAGTTCATCAATTACGGCTTGAATTTCCTCTGCGAGTTCAGGATTATTTTCTTGGGCTTGAGACAAAGCCTCTGTAGCCGCATCACGAGCAGCATTGGCATTATTTACATCTTCTGGATTATTGGGGTTAGCATTTCCAAGGGCTCTTTCGGCTTCTTCGGCAGCCTTAATAGCATTTTCCATAGCACCGCTGTTATCAGAATTATTGGTGGCTTCCATAGTGGCATCACGGGCAGATTCCGCTGCGTCTTTGGCTGCTGCTACATTGTTTGAACGGTCTTGGGCAGTATTTTCTGCGGATTGATTACCTGCTTGAAGTCCTTGATTCGCTGCATTGGTCTGCAATTCTGCGGCAGTGGGAACATTTTGCTCCTCTACAAATGGATTGGTGCTGGCTGGACCATAATCTTGAATCATGTCATTGTCTTCCATCTGATTATTTTCCTGTTCAATTTGGTTTATCAAATTATCAACACTATCAATTTCATCTTGTTGTTGGGGAGGTTCAGTCATATCTGGTGAATCGGGCGCAAATGGCACCCATCGTGATGAGTCCTCTGGGTCTTGATAATCCTCATTAGGGGTGAGTTGAATAAATATCAAATTGCTACCAGAAGTTTCCATGGTCAGGTAATCGGAATCTGCAATACCTGTTAATCCCTCTTGGGCCAAATCTCGGTGTCCTTCATTTTGGAAACGCAACATCATTTCCGAGGGCAGAGGGAACATCATTTCGTAATTGCCAGACAATATATTATTTTCATCCAGAAGTTTTTCAATTCCTGAGAAATCTAAAGTTTTTCCCACCACTCCTGTAAATCCGGGCATATACAACAGGTGTCGCCATGCGTTAGTAGGAGATTCAACAGCAGATGTTAGCGAAGCATTACCTAAGTTAATCCACCACCATGAAGGTTCAGGAGGTTCAACATCGGGTGAAGGAGGCGTGTCAGGTGAGGGGCTGGGTGGTGCTGACTCATTATTTAACATTTCTAAATTACTGGGCAACAATCCCAAATACCAATTGGAGAATCCCTGTGAAGTAGATTCGTTAGAAGTAATAAGAATACATTCAGGAGGATAAACACCTTCATAGGCATCCTGTGGCAAAACCTCAACAATAGAACCAATGCCTAAAGAAGTAGGTTGATAGGGAATGTGGTATTCAAAATATTCTGCTATGTTGGTAGTAGTTCCGTCATCAGTAGACATCGGGGTTGAATAGTTTCCGTCCAGATTCACAATTTTGGCTTTAGGTGGACTGGGAGGTGTATCGGGTGAGGGTCCGGGTGGAGTGTCTGGCGATGGACCGGGTGGTGAATCAGGGCTGGGAGGCGCATTTGGGTCTGGAGGCCCAGAAGGTCCGGGCGGTCCGGGCGGTCCGGGTGGGCCATTGGGTCCGGGACTTGGAGGCGCATTGGGATTAGGAGGTCCAGCAGGGCCGGGAGGTCCGGGTGGAGCATTGGGATTAGGTGGACCGGGCGGTGCATTAGGGTCTGGTGGTCCAGAGGGTCCGGGGCTTGGAGGTGCATTTGGGTCAGGTGGACCTGAAGGGCTGGGTTTCGGAGCAGAGTCATCATCAGAGAGTCCGGGAACTTCTTTTCCTCCCTTGCCCCCGGGTTGTCTTTCATCTTCAGGTTTCTTAGGAGGTGAGGGGGCAATTGGGTCTGGTGGGCCGGGGCTTGGAGGTCCGGGAGGTCCGGGTGGACCGGGTGGGCCGGGTGGACCGGGCTCTGGAGTTGGCAATGGACCGGGCATTTTCTTAGATGGGTCAGGCGGTTGAGGCGGGCCGGGTGGACCGGGTGGGCCGGGGTCTGGAGTATCAGAAGGATTATCAGGGTTATCAGAATTTGTTCCTCCTCCATCACTGTTTCTTCCTCCTGAACCTCCGCCTTGACGATTAGAGGATTGCAAATTACCTTGATTTAGGTTTCGGTCTACATCTTCAGAAGAGGTTTGAACCACATAATTTGCTTCCGCATCTACTTCAGTGGTAGCCACTAAAACCACGGCAACACCCACAGATTCTACTTCCACAGAAAAATAGGGTGCAATAGATAAAATTTGAATCAAATCATTGGGGTCAAGCATGGATGCCAGATTAGTAAAATAGGCTTCATCAGAAGACATAGAACCGCTAATTCCCTGAGATTCTAACCAATCTGTGACATTCAGGAGGGTAAGTGGGCCTATATCTGGATGCACAGGAACTGGACGAAGCGTAGGGTCAGCGGCAGGAAGGGATAATGCAACGGTGTTTCCATTATTTACATTGATGCCCATAACAACTGTGCCGTCTGGGGGAAGTGCCATGCTTTTATTATCTCTAACCTGCTATTTAAGATTGTTGTTGATAATCCCTTGAGTCTGGCTCTATTATAGATACAATGCGCCCGCACATGAGGCACTGGGTATATGAACTTACGGCTGAAAGTGTTATGTTAAATAGGTAATGTGACACACTTAATATTAGCCCCAACAAAAAACGGGTAATAAACACAAAAATAAAAAAAGGTGAAAAAATATGAGCAATGAAAACACAAACACAGATGTAGCAGCCTTCCTAACGGAACTAAAAGAACTTCAACCAGAGCGACCTGCTCGCCAACTGGTTAATTACGAAACCTTCAAACCAGAGATGGACCATGTATACCGTGGATACACTCTTGAAGGATACACCGAAGGAATTGAATCTCCTCTTGGTTCAGTCAGCACAGCAGTCAGAATGGTCGCACCCGGCAACGATGGTGAAGCACCAGAAGGACGCAGAATCACAGTTTGGCTCTCTTCTTACGAGCAGAACGACTTCCAACGCTTCCTTAACGACAATGTTGCATCCAACGACGATGTTTCTCTCCCAGTGACCATTGATTGGCTACGCCGAATGGAGAAGTCCCAAAAGACTGGCCGTGATTACAAGCAATTCTTTGCAATCTTCCGTGGAGCAGCAGACCGTGACGCACTTCCTGAAGTTCACACTGACCAACTAAAGCAGGACGACTAATCTTAGTCATATCGCCAAACTTTGCCCAAAAATAGGGCAGAGGTCTGATTCTATCAGCGTAAGCCATCACTTGATGGGCCTTTGCCTTTGCGGGATTGTTTTTATAGGTGATAGTAAGATTGGAGGTTGGAGGTATGCGAGTTGATATACGAACCTATACGGGAATTCGTTAAGTCATGCTCCCAAACTTTCCCTGAACAGACTGTTTCTGTTGAATCTTTATATCGTTCCCAAATTGGGATGGCCCAAAGAGAAGGCTCTGGCATTTGTATCAAAATGGATGCCAGTCCATTGAATCCTCGGACTCCATCTCCAGATGAAACGGGAATTTGGTTCACGCTAAGTGATGGAAACTACGCCATAGAATGTTTAGTCCACAACGGTTATTCCGTTCCCAGTGGATTTCATTCTAATGAACAGTTAGAAGAAACCATGATGGCTCTTCGTGATTCGCTTCGTAATGGCAGAAACATTGTTGTGAGTGGTGAATACCACATCGTCAATCGTGATAGAGTGTTCTTGGTCAATAAGATTACGCCCTTTGAAAATATGGGCAAAAGTCAAATGACTGATGAGCAACTATCTCAATTCTTGGACCTATGCAGTGAATTAAAGGTCACGCCTCTGGATATTATGATGGAGGACGAAACACTTTGGAGAGAATTTTATGCTCCTGATGTGTTGAAAAAAGCCGTGATGTTATACTGCTTGAGTCCACAGAAGAAAAGCGACTTGATGCACATTGGATTGGTCACATCTATGGGTGAGGGTAAAGACCACTTGATTGAAAGAGTGGTGCAACCCTTAGTTCCTGTGGGCGTGGCTGGTTCAGGCAAAATGTCTACGATTGCGGGGTTATTTGGGGCCATGAATGGTGACGACTTAAGTAGCATTGAATTAGGATTGATTCCTAAGATGAATCACGAAAGAATGGCCGTGAGTGAATTCCAAACATGGGATGATACGGTCTTTGGTGAATTGATGAATGTCATGGCTAACGGCAAATTTGAGATGCAGAAAGGTCAATTAGATATTTCTCGGCCGGGTTGCGTCAATATGATGTTTCTGGGTAATCCTCCTAAACACTGGACTAAAGACCATGATAACGCTGATATGTTAGAGAGTTTTGGTGATTACACTTACCAGATTCTTTCTCGTTTGACCCTGATTTTTACTCAAATGAGTATCTCGGGCGATGAAGCAGAAACCATGATTGAAGATAAAATTATGGATGCTATGAATGGTGATTTTGAAGACCCAAAAATATTGGCGGAGATGGAAATGTGGAGAAGGTTCTTTAAAGAATATCTACGCAAGGTTTCAGCAATTATCCCAGATATTTCGGCGCAAAAAGGTCTAATTCGTAATACCTATCACGAAAGCATTAAGCAAGACCCAATTTTTAAGGCTGTGTTCTTGGAGCGAAGCGAAAAGGATATGAGAAAATATCAGAGTTTCACTAACTTGTGTCGTAGTTTTGCTCGGTTAGAAGGATGTAGAGAGGTCACACCAGACCATATTACCGAAGCCACAGAAATTTTACAAACCAGTATCAAGACGCTACATGAAACCTTCCCTCTGGATGAACTTCGTGCAGGAATGACTTCGGAACAACGGGTTATTTATCTTGCCATGAAAGAGGCTATTGGTGATGCTGAATCGGTGGACTTGAAAACTCTCCGAGCCATGATGGTAGACCAGAAATTTTCCGATAGTGATTTAGACACTTTAGAGTCAGCAAAATGCCTCCGTAGGTCTGAAAATCAAGATGGAACTATATTCATTACCATCACTAAAAAATAAACTCTTAAATAGAAGGTAGGAGTAGTAGTTATTATGCCACTGAATCCCGAGGCCGCTAATCGTGCGGCTGTAGCCGTGAACAGGGTTTTGACTCTGGGCGATAGTTTCACTGCGGCGGCGAAAGCAACCTCTACTACGGTGGCGACTATGAAGCGATGGTTGGCTAACAATTCAGTTTCAATTTCTAATCAGAACGGTCGTTGGGTCATCAATCGTAGTCCTGCACAAAAGATTCCCGAATTTTTGGAGTTGATTTGGAATGGAGATTCTGCTACATCCGCTGCTCGCACAGTTAATTCTACAGTTAATACCATGAGTAATCAGATGTTGCCCGATGACTCGGGAGTTCAACGACCCATTATAGTCAAAGTAGGCAACAATTGGACTCCGAATTTTATCGGAGTCCGAGATTATAGCATGACATTACACGGCAGTTTAATTGGACTCAATGATGCGGTTCAGGGGCGTGGTCAGCAAGCAGGACCTGATGCCCAGCAAGATGAAGCCGATACCGAATATGCAGATATTTGGTGGCAAGTGGATTTCAACAATTTCTCTTCAACACTGGGTTTAGGAGAGGTGGGTCAATTTTGGAAAAATGATATTGTGTCTTACTTACGACAATATTTAGAAACACCTAATATGTCTAATACCACTTTGGCTAACAGATTTTTAGGGAATGCAGATGTGGTTTCTCATGCTAACAGCAATGACCGCATCGCCGCAAATGGTTCTATGAGTGTCAGCAGATTGGAACAATTTTTGGAAAGATATGATTTAAGGATGTCGCCTGATGTCACGGTGGGGGTAGAACCTGCTTCTGGATTAGTGAGTCCGATTACATGGTATTGGGTCGGAGATTTTGCTGATGATGGTTCAGATAGAATTGCCTCTGGTTTGTGGCAAGTGATGTTCCTGACTAATGCTGAAAGACAAGAATATCCTATCACAATTAATTTTGAATACGACCTCTTAGATGAGATTGAGTAAAGTGTTAAATAGGTAATACCCATAGTGGTAATTAACCAACAGGTGTTAATTATGGAACAAGAAATTATGATTGCTGCAGGTGGTATTGGTGTCATCGCTGCGGGCTACGCTGCCCGTTGGTGGAAGAAGAACCGAAGCACTGTGGTAGAAGAAATTGCCGAAAAAATTGAAGATGTGATTGAAGATGCAACAGGTCAAGAAGTTGATTTGAACGCAGCAATTGAAGAAGTAGTTGAGGCTGCTGAAGATGTTGTTGAAGATGTTGCTGATGCAGTTGAAGAAGGTGCAGACCTTGATGAAATCAAGGATGTAGTTAGCGATTCCGCTGCAGAAGAAATTGCAGAATTGAAGGAAGACCTCGCTGCATTGACTGTGGCTGAACTTAAAAACCGACTCAAAGATGCAGGATTGCCTGTTTCGGGTAATAAATTGACTCTTATCAAGCGTTTGGAGGCTTCAGAATGAACTGGAAGAAAATTGGATTGGGTGCAAGCCTTGTGTCTATTCTTGGCAGTATTGCTATCTATTTTGCTCACGACCATGACCTCGGTATTTTCGTAGGTCTTTGGGCTTCTGCTTTGTTGCTTCTAAGCGACCGCATGGCAGAACTAAGCGAGTGAAACTTAAATAGCAACACTACGAATGTAGTGGTATGGCTGAATACTACGCCGTCCCCCATGATGAAATGGAGGAATTTCTACGACAACGCCGTTTTGTCCCAGTGGAATTAAGTTATCGCAATCGTCCAGTCAAAGAATGGGTCTATGAACGCAAGTTGCCTCGTAGTCCGGGCCATTGGGTAAGAATCTACACAGGCATTAACCGCTACGGTAAAGATGCAGGTGATAGTCGCAAATCTGGTAAAGATGCTATTCGTGTGCAAGTTATTTATCGTGATGGCTTAGGTGAAACTTTAGTGAGCCAACCAAAAAGGGTTCATAGAGTATCAGGCTGGGCCGAAAATCTGGATAAAAGATTGAAAGAAGTGGCAGAAAAACTCCCTCGTGTGGCTTACGATAGTCGTGGACAACCCATGACTCTCCGAAAAGGCAAGTCTGGTTATTTCTGGGGTAGTAGAGATTATCCTCGCTACAAAGAAACTCGCCCATTTAATTCAGAATCTGCTCCATTAGCGGGTCAAACCACGGAAGCACCCTACGAGATTAAGGTGTATGTTCCCTCTACCGATTTAGACCAGCCTGTGTCGGAAACCGAATTTCAATCTCGCATTGATGAAACTCAAGAAAAACTATCAGAACTTTTTGGTGGGTTCACTACCACAGAAGGTGATGGCGGATATTTGAGTCAAGAAGATGGCTTGATTAGCGAACCCGTAATGATAGTCACTACTTGGGCTAATCCCGAAGAATATTTGGACAAGTTAAAAGAATTGGAAACTTTCTTGCAAGATAAACAACAGGATTGGGGACAGGAAGTTATTGGTTTTGAATTTGAGAATGATTTCTTTATGTTTCCCGAATTTTCTGCAGAAGGTGACCCAGCGTGGATGAGTGACCCAGAAAAGAAAAGAACAGCATTCCTAAAACTACAAAAAGAAGATGGTGTGCCTCGTATTTGCGAAGTGTGCGAATCTGCTTATAGTGGCCTTTATCGTTATTCAACATTAGAACCTACATTTGAGGTATTTGTGGTCTGTAGAAATTGCGTTAAAAAATCAGAACGAGAATGGGGAGATATTTTTGGAATTAAACCTGATTGGACGGGGGAGAGGGCAGGAAAACCTTCATCAGTAATCCACAATGTTCCCGAGGTTTCCGCAGGAAGTATCTTGCTAATTTCGGGCGCAATTGGATTCGCAATGGCTATATTTTTGGGTCGGTGATAAGATGGGAAACATTAGAGAATGTTGTGAGTGTGGCAAGGCTGAAGGCTTAACCACGATTCAAACAGGAACTTATTGTTATGATTGTTTGCCCATTAACTTAGGTGCTGAAGATAGTTTAGACTATATGAACTATCTCAATGATTTACGAACTTATCCTGAACTACGAAACTTTACTGATGAGCAACTGCTGGCTATGGGTATTGATTGTTTAGCATTACAAACTGCC
>Ga0315316_10003305_pt1 | contig 11687 bp, 7 predicted proteins | sample M160m3416metaG_FD_203702 | JGI IMG/M metagenome (GOLD analysis project Ga0315316, IMG submission 203702) | Ammonia-oxidizing marine archaeal communities from Monterey Bay, California, United States - M1 60m 3416 | ecosystem: Environmental > Aquatic > Marine > Intertidal zone | place: USA...
AAGATCAACAAGCCCTTTTCGATCCATATCGACGGGACCGGGCTGACCATGCACGAGACACATATTGGCGGGCATCCTGAATGGGCCGAAGATCATTTACTGATCGGCCGATGGAAGGATGATCAGGTTCTATATGACGTCGACAGGCAGGAAATTGTCGGAAAGCTGGGTACACCTGATATCTTTCCCAAACCGGAGGGCGACGTTTCGCTGTCACCTGACGGCAGGCTGTTTGCCAACGGCTACAAGCACGGCACCGAGAACCGTTTTGTGGTGTACCGCCGCAGCGACGGCGCCTACGTGCGCAGCAAGGGCCTTGATAAGGGCGACTACTCCGGTGACATTCGCATCGATCCTGCTCCACGCTGGAATCGAGCCAACAACGCAATTCTTGTACCGGGACTCGCGGAGAACAAGACTCGGCAGATGTTCATCATCCGCGTCGTCGCGCGTGATGGAAGCGATCCGTAGTGCGCCAGCAGTTCTGAGCCACTTCATGTACTGTTTCCAGTCCGTCGCGCGAGAAGTCTGCGCAACGTGTTCTCGCAGTATTGCGGCGACAGCATCGTGTTCGTTTCGGTGCGCAGCCTGGTGCAGTGGGGCAGCGCCGTGAAGCTGTCCGGAGCGATCCGAGTTTGCTGTTGCGAGCGCAGGAGATCGGTTGAGCATCGTCAATGCTGCCTGTCTTGGCGGTTTCGGATCAACTCAATCAGTTTATCGACGTCCTTCATTACCTGATTCGTGAGTATCAGATTACGTGGCCCGGTGAATATGTGTCATCCAACCGGAATTCGGGCATTACATGCATGCGGATGCACACCAGCACATAAGGCTGCCAGGTTGACGTCAAGTAAGTCTGCTGCAGGAATGCCAGCTAACTTATAACGGCTGCTATTGTTTAACCGCGTGCCTTGCGGGCCACTTCCTTCCTGTGATCGTGAAACGCGGGGCGGTTCCCGCGCGGTTACACGAACGTGCGCATTGACCATGAAGTCTCGAATCAAAAGAGAACTTCAACGCTGTCCAAATGGCATCTCCGGTGAATACGCGAGTCGCTTGCTTGCTTCGCAACGGAAATCAAAGAAGATGAAAAGCTGCTTCTCACCAGTTTGCTACCACGGTGCAGGCCACATCAGCCCGGAAATGATTTGATATGAAGAAACTGATTCCAACCGTTCTGCTCTTTCTGGCCGCCTTTGCCTCAGCAGAGGACCGCCCCAACATCCTGTGGCTGACCTGTGAAGACAACAACGTCAACTGGGTTGGCTGTTATGGTAATCCGTATGCCGACACTCCGAATATTGACGCACTGGCGGCTGAGGGTTTTCAGTACATGCACTGCTATGCCAATGCTCCCGTTTGTGCGCCGTCACGAAGCACATGGATTACCGGTGTACACGCGGTGTCGATGGGGACCCATCCGATGCGCAGCCGTTATCCGATTCCGCACGACCGGATCAGGTACTACCCGGACCTGATGAAAGATGCGGGGTATTACGTCGGAAACGCAGGCAAGACTGATTACAACATTGGTGACCGGGAAGATCGCAGTCCGTGGGATACCGGTAAAGTCGACTGGTCGGAACTGAAGCAACAGCAGCCGTTCTTCATGGTCATTAATAGCACCAAGTCTCATGAATCGAAGGCCTTTGGAGACGTCACAAAATCCACCCACAGCCCGTCCGATGTTCGACTGGCGGAATATCATCCTGATATCCCGGATATCCGTCGGAACTATGCCCACTACCATGATCAGGTGAAGAAGATGGATGCTGACATCGGCAAGGCTCTGGCAGATCTGGAAGCCAGCGGCATGGCTGAAAACACCATCGTCGTTCACAACTCGGACCATGGTGGCGTGATCGCTCGCAGCAAACGATTCCTGTTTAACAGTGGAACTCACTGCCCGCTGATCATCAGGATACCGGAGAAGTTTGCCTATCTGCGTCCAGCCGAACCTGGGAGTAAGATCGATACGCTGGTCAGCTTCATTGACATGACGAAGACCTGGTTGAATGTGTGCGGCGCCGAAACACCGGACTACCTGCAGGGCAAAGTGTTTTTGGGCCCGGACGCGGAGTCGCGCGATTATCACGTCAGTTTTCGCACACGCATGGATGAACGCTGCGACAACGTGCGAGCCATTCGGGACCGAAAATTTTTGTACATCCGCAACTATATGCCCTACGCGCCATGGGGGCAGCACCTGAATTATCTGTGGACCATGAAGGCCACTCAGGCGTGGGAGCAGCATCACAAGGAAGGCAAAACGAACGCCATCACCGGTCGATTCTTCGGGACGAAGCCGATGGAGGAACTCTATGACACGTCCGTGGATCCCGACAACGTGCACAATCTCATTGATGATCCAGGATACGCAGCGGACATCGCTCGGCTCAGTAAAGCCATGGACCAGTGGCAGATAAAGTACCACGACTCCGCACTGCTGCCCGAAAGCGAAATCGTCAAGCGATCGGAAGAAGCGGGAAAGACGATCTATGAACTTGTCCGTGATCCGTCGCTGTACAACCTGGAGGCGTATCAGCAGGCATCTGCACTTGCCCTGGAACAGAATGCGGCCAACGTTTCTGCGTTCTATAAAGGCCTGAACGCCGACGACGCAGGAGTTCGCTACTGGTCCATCGTCGGTTGCTTCAACGTGCAGGAGCGGTCGTCGTTGGATCTGGACGTCATCAGAAAAAGTCTGGCTGACGAATGTCATCATGTCCGAATTATGGCGGCCTGGATTCTGTATCGAAGTGGCGACAAAGAATCAGCCCAGGCGTGCTGGAGCGACTTGCTGAACGAAAGTTCGTATGCCTCACTGAAGATCTTTAACATCATCGATTGGATCGGCGATGGCCATGAGCCGTATGTAGATGCCATGAAAGCGTGCAGCTTCAGCCATCATGGATACGTGGCCCGCATGCAGCAATATATGGGCGTTGCTAAGCCGCCTGAAAAGAAGAAACGCAACCGGAAGAAATAGTCCATGACTGCTTGTTATGAAATATTACCAACCGAAAAAGTAGAATCAGGAACACCGATGAAGTGCCAATTCATGAACGTGCGGGATTCGCTGCCATTGGCCTTACTTGTTGTCGCATCTCTGGCAACTTCAGTTCAGACTCACGCGGCGCCGCCCAATATTGTGCTGTGCATGGCGGATGATCAGGGCTGGGGCGATACGGCGTATAACGGCCATCCATTGTTAAAGACTCCCCATCTGGATGCGATGGCCGCCGCTGGTCTGCGATTTGATCACTTCTATGCCGCAGCACCAGTATGCTCACCGACTCGCGGCAGCGTGATGACGGGCCGCCATCCGAACCGCTTTGGATGTTTCTCATGGGGCCGACCACTGCGACCGCAGGAATTTACTATCGCCGAACGCCTGCAGGCCGCAGGTTATGTGACCGGGCATTTCGGCAAATGGCACCTGGGGTCCGTACTGAAGGGCAGCCCGGTCAGTCCCGGCAACAGTGGCTTTGATCACTGGCTTTCCGCCTTCAACTTCTACGACAATGACCCCGTGCTCAGTCATGAAGGGAAAGCAGTTGAAGTCCCCGGCGAGAGTTCCATGCTGGCCGCAGACGCAGCGATCGAGTTCATGCAGGCGCAGGTGAAAGAATCGAAACCCTTCCTGGCGGTCGTCTGGTTTGGTTCACCGCATAGTCCTCATCGAGCGGCTGACCAGGATCTGGCACACTACAGTGGTCAGAAGAACGCTCACTGGCTGGGGGAAATCACCGGGCTGGATCGTGCCGTCGGTAAACTTCGCACGGCTCTGAAGGAATCCGGAGTCAGTGACAATACGCTGTTCTGGTACACGTCAGATAACGGCGGACTGCAGACGGCCAGCAGCGGTGGTCGCGCGAAGAAGGGGGCTATTTATGAGGGCGGCCTTCGAGTACCCGCTATCATTGAATGGCCCGCTCGCATCAAGAAGCCGCGTATCACGCAGATTCCAGGCAACACGACCGACATCTATCCCACGCTGCTGGAGTTGACGGGAATCAAACCTGTGTACCAGCCGGTCCTTGATGGCGTAAGTCTGGTGTCCGTTATCGACGACAAATCGGCCGCGCGGCCGAGTGGGATGGGCTTCTGGAAGATGAATCAGGGCGGCATCTCAACACCCAGCGACAAATGGATGCGCGAAGAACTGGCCGCTCAACAGGCTGGCAAAGATTATCACGACGAAGCTCGACTGGTTCCCGACGCCGCCGTGATCAAGACTCGGTTTCCTGATGACGAGCAATCCGGTCATTCGGCTTGGCTGGCATGGCCATGGAAACTGCACCATATCAACAGTGGAAAGAAACAATCCGGCAAGGCGATGACTGAACTCTATAACTTGGAAACGGACCCCATGGAAGCGAAGAATCTGGCCGCCAGTCAGCCGGAACGAGTGCTGTCGATGCAGCAGGAACTCACCACATGGCGGAAATCCGTGATCAATAGCCTGAACGGCGGAGACTACCAGTAGACGTCCGCTGCTGCACTGGCCGGCGAGAGCTATTGCGATCGTTTAACCGATTGTGCGGCGGGCCTCGCTTCGATCATCGTAACTGCGCGGGGCGGTGTCCATGCGGTTAATCGACATCTATACCGCATTGGCCTGTACGCAGACCGCACGGTGTAGTCGTCGGCTGCAACTCATCGACGCCGCGTTCCACGCGGCCTACGTTCAGAAGCTGAAGCATTCTCCCTGTTCGGCCACGTGGTGCCCCGCGGCCTTGACGATACGGCTGGCTGCGGAGGACGGATTCAGAATCGGATTTGTGTGGTTGGCATGAATGAACCGTACTTTGTTGCGATCTTTGGCCGAAAGCTTTCTGAACCTCGAAAGGCTTTCGACTACGAAGGGGTGCGGGATTCTTGACATGTCGCGTCCGGGCAGTTCTCCGTTGGCAAAGAATGTTCCGTCAAGGTAGGCAATGTCGGCGGCGGCCAGGATGTCTTCGATTCTGACGGCCCAGCGTTCCCATTTATCGATGTCTGGAATGTAGATCACCGTACGGGCAGGACCCTGAATGCTGAAGCCTACGGTTTCTGAGTACTCATCGCGGTGGGGGACAAGAAAAGGGGTCACTTCAATGCGTCTGTTGAGCTTCTCTGTCTGGCCTGCGGCGAGTCCCCGAATGTCGATCTGGTTGAGTCGTACCAGTTGTTCCCATGGACCGTTCTTCTCCAGAAATTGGCGCATCCTCGGCATCGCGTGGACGGGTACTGCGTTGGAGCCCATCACTTCGCGTCCCAGATGAATGAGGCCGGCGTAGTGGCCGATGTGAGCATGTGTCAGCAGGATACCATCGAGGCCGGGCGAACTGTCTGTCGGCGAATGCCGATCCAGGACACGTAATTGGTCGCGGAAATCCGGCGTGCAGTCGATCAGCCAACGTTGGCCATGCTGCGGGTCAACGATGGCCAGACACGTGGCGTATTGCCTGAGTGTGTCGTCGTTCCACGCGGCTCGGCAACATTCTTTGCGGCAGCCGGCCTGCGGAAAACCTGCGTCCTGGGCGATTCCCAGAACAGTGACGTATGGAGCGTTGGCCTCCGGTTCGTCTGCGATCAATGGAGAGCAGATCAGACAACTGAGGCAGATTTCCGATACCCGCTGAAGAAGAGTACGCATTGTTTCCGTGGCTCCAGTGCTCAAAGTTCCGCGACGTCCACAACACGTCCAGGTCGTCCCCGCGAAAAATACATTCTAACCCGCAGCCACGTCGTAGACCTCCACCCGTCCGAAATTCGGAAAAGCTCCGTCGACCATTTTCTTAGGCTGTCCCTGAGCTCCTACGAGAATCAACTGTTGCCCGTCTGCGGTAAAATTCGCCTCAGTGACTCGGAAGCCTGTTTTCAGTGTGGCTGTTCGAACACCAGACGCCAGATCAAACATCGCTGCGTTCCAGTCACCCCCGCGCAGGCGACCGCCCATCACGAATTGTCTGCCATCCGGATGCACTGCAACTGTTTCCATCAGGCCTTCTCCCGACTCACCTTTGTGAGTTTCGTCGAGCTTGCATGGTTCCGAATCATTCCATGACCATTTCTGCCAGAGCTGGCGCCCATTTCCGGCCATTGGATCTTGCATCGGGCCCATACCGGCGAGCAGCAGTTCTTTGCCGTCCGGCGTGAATTTCAGGGCAAATATTCCGCCCAGGTAACTGTGACTTTTGATGATGCCCCAGCTGGTGAAGTCCGACGTTGTAAAACTGGCTGCCAGCTTTCCCGAATGAACATTCCAGACGCGAACTTCCCCCATCAGGTTTCCGGCGGCAACGAACTTTCCGTCCGGACTGAACGCAACCGCCTGAACAGACGGGACGTGCGGCAGGCTGTGCAGCACTTCGCCAGTGACTGTGGCAACAATTTTGACTGACGGCTCGCGTTCGGCAAGCGGTTCATACTTGTAGCCACCGGCCAGGTACTGCCCGGTGACCGATGCGATCAGCGACCTGTCTGGTGAGACCGCCATGTCCCATGACCAGAAGTCATGCAGCTGCAGCTTTCGTGTTTGTTGTTTGGTTGGCAGATCAATCCACTGAATGACGCCGTCGTAACCCGCCGATATAACTGCGTCCCGTTCGGGCAGAAAAGCGGCTGAACTGACGTAGCTGCTGTGCTGTCCGATTTTTTCTGATGATTGGCTCTGCAGGTCTGCCTGGTAAATCCCGTCCATGCACGCAGCCACCAGCGAGGTCCCGTCGTCAGAAACAGAAGCTCCAAGGATGCCCGTCGGCAGTTTAAAATCCGCGGTAAGGCTGAGTGAAGTGGATATCATGAATCGTGAGGTTCTTAAGCCTTCAAACCGTCAGTCTTGATGAGCAGTTCGGCAATCGGAGCGGCATCTTCTTCCACACGCTGGAAGGTTGGCAGTCCCGGCAGATCGTATTCTTCATGAGGATCGATTCCCAGGGCGCTGAAGATGGTTGCAAACAGACGGTGATTATCCACCTGACCATCGACAACTTCAACGCCATATTTGTCCGTGGCTCCGTATACGACGCCCGGCTTGACGCCGGCGCCTGCCATGGCAAGACTCCATGCATTGGGGTAATGGTCACGGCCCCGGGCTTCATTCAGCCACGGTGTCCGTCCGAATTCTCCCATCGCGATAACCAGTGTGTCTTCCAGCATGCCGCGGTCTTCCAGGTCGGTGACCAGCTGGAACAGGACGTTGTCGAACTCCGGCACCAGCATCTGGTGCATTTCATGCTGAAAAACGTGATTGTCCCAGGGCATGCCGTTGGCGACCATCACGAATGTTGAGCCGTTTTCAATCAAATGACGTGCCTGCAGTACGTGCTGAGAAAACGCACCGCCGCCGTACCGCTGTCGGTCCTGTTCCGGCAGCTTGTTCAGATCGAACAGCGGCGCACAGCTCATGAGGCCTTTGACCCTTTCGAACGCTGCGTTGTACGAAGCGGCCGCTTTGCTGCGCTGGTCGTTTTCGAACTTACGGCTGAGAAATCTTCGCAGAGCTTCGCGGTCGGAATGGTCCGTTTCGGAAATTGTCTCCGGACGCAGCAGGTCGGGAATAGAATATTCACCGCCCGCCCGCACCGGACCATATTCGGCACCCAGCCAGCCGGCCCAGTTCCCAGCTTTAAATCCTTTAAACTCATTGCCCTCCGGACAGGGGTCCAGCAACACGAACTGGGGCACCGGACTGTCCAGCTGGCCCAGTTGTTCCGCAACGACCGAACCCAGAATGGGCCGGACAAAAGGCGGTCGTGGCTGATCACCGCGAGTCAGGACATCGATCCCCTGAAAATGCTCACTCGGTCTGGTCTTCATGGAACGCACAATCGCCAGGCGGTCCATGATCGACGAGGACTTCGGCATCAGAGAACTGATTTGTACTCCGGGAGTCTGCGTGTCGATGGCACCAAACGGTCCACCGGTTGGTGTATTGGGCTTTGGGTCCCATGTTTCGAACTGACTGGGAGCTCCGCACAGCCACAGCAGAATGCACTTTTTCCCGTTGCGACGGGTTTCGTCGGCGATTGCGGGGATAGAAAACAGTCCGTTGAAACTGGCAACAGATGCGGCACCGGCAGCCATGGAACCGTCCAGAAACATTCGGCGGTGAATGGTGTGTTCCGGACTGTTGCAGGTGCGGTCACCGGAATGGTTGTGCGGACGCTTCATCGGCAATACTCAACCTGATCTGTCGTGCCAAACAATTCGCTTAATACGGCTGTCACCTGGTCTCAGTGATTAAATCGAAACTCAGCGCTGGCCGCCATCGACCAGATGACCTGTTCAATCCGTTGTCTCGTCAATTTATCCCGCCCCAGGTAGTCAATGATCTTACTGCGTTCATCGTCCGCTGCCTGTCGCCCATAAAACGTCAGAAACAGCAGATCGACGCGATCTCCATGCGAGGCAAGACCGGCCAGACGCGTCACAAGGTGCGCCGGATCGTCGTTGTTGCTGATGATGCCGTTCAGAGCTTCACTGTTCGTCAGGAACATGGCGTCCTTGACTGTGGTGATGTTCTCGTCGGGCAGGACATCGGGTATCCGCTGACGGATCCGGTCCACCAGAAGGCTGTCGTTCTGAAACTTCCCGCGAATCGTCAACTGAATTGACCGGGCCAATTGTTCGGCAGTCAGGGGACGCTCAAGATACCATGCAAACGACGCCGGGTCGGTTGCCTGCTCGGGCGCCCGTGAACTCAGGCGATATGGTCGGCTGAGCGCGATTGATCGCACGAGCTTTCGCATGTCGTAATTCGACATGCGAAAATTCTCCGCCAGTGAGTGCAGCAACTCGGGATGAGACGGATCATGCATGCTGTCCATTTCGTCAAACGGATGAACGATGCCTCTTCCCATCAGCATGGCCCATATGCGATTGACGGCGGCTCGCGCAATCAGCGGATGGTTTGCAGTGACGGTGTCGGCAAACTGCTGTCGTCGCGAGAATTTGGGAACCCGCGGATCGCCATCGCGCGATGCGAGGGAATAGAGTTCCTCAGAGTCGTCCTGCTTCTCATCCTTGTCCGGTCGAGGCTCATCGATGGTTTCCACATCAAAGAACGTCAGGAGATTGGGCGTACTGCTGCCTTCCAGGTTGGCGAAGTCGGAAAAACCACCGATTGCAGATTCACCGACCCGCGGTCCGTTCTTCGTATTCGTGTTTGTGCCGCGACTGAAGAATGCGACCAGCCCCCAGTAATGGCTTTGCTTTATTTCGGCGGCGCCCATGTGATCGTGGCACTGGGCACACTCAATACGAACGCCGAAGAATGCGGGAGCGATCGCTTCTGCGATTTCCTGATGATTGTTCGTGCGTTCGTAGAGAAACCAGACTGCGCCCTGATCAGAGTCCGATTCAGGACGAGCCAGCAGCAAGTCTTCAATGACTTTATTCCATGGACGATTCTCACGGAAGACACGTTCCAGCCATGCCCTCCACTGATGTTTTCTTCTTTGGTCGTAATCACTCGATTGCCCTCGCCCCATAAGTAATGTGTCGAAGGTATCGGCAAAATGCTGAACGTGGTCTTCGCTGTTAAGCAGCAGATCGACAAGGTTTTCGGGCTTGTCGGATGTCTCGTCAGCAAGCCACGTCTGCAATTCGCTGACCGTTGGAACTCGCCCGGCCAGGTCGAGATACAGACGCCGGACAAAGACAGTGTCGGTGCATTTCTCGGCTGGCGTTATGCCCGATGTCTGCCACTCGTCCCTAATGCGTTTATCGATCACCGTGACAATGGCGTTGACGTTCGTATCAGATTCTTCTGCCTGCAGTGGCAATGCGGCGGTTACGAAGATACCGAAAAGGAACGACGTACAGAAGAAACATACGGCTCGACACACGGAATCTCCGCAGTCGTTCGCTGAATCACGACGATGCGGCCCCTCGACCATAGATGTTCGAGGCAGAAAACTCCGCAGCAGATCACCCTGGCGGGAAAGAAAGGAAGGGGTACACATTGAACAATTGGGAAGTAGCGCGGCGGGAAAAGCGTGCAGAACGCATTATTGCACGTTGCAGGTCAAAAAACGCACTTCTTCCGGTCGGCCGGAAGCAAATCTCCGAAAATACAGGATGGCTCTGGATCCGCATCGACATGACTGACCGATTGGCCAGCCGGCTATTACACACTGCTACTCCCGATATCAGACAGGATGCCCGGTTCGGCTTCATGTTACGTTGATGAATTAAAGAATGCGTTTGGGAGAAATGATCTGATTGGCAAGCAGTAAACCGCCCACCAGAGCGACTCCCACGATTGACATAGAAAAGGCAAGTTCGACGCCCTGAATCGTGTTGCTTTCAACCATCGCGGTGAGCGACTTGTAGCCGATGGAACCTGGCACCAGGATCATCAGCCCCGGTGTCTGAGGCACCATCGCGGGACGATTCAGGAACCGAGCGTAAATATTACTGCCGCAGCCCACGACCAGGGCCCCGACGAAGGCTCCTACTTCTGGTCCGGCCATGGATCCCGCAAGTCGACTGGCAACGAAGCCGCTCACGACCACCAGCAGGATTGCGGGCCATTGGGATGTTGGAGCTTTGAATACGACTGAGAAGGCCAGAGGTGTCAGTGTTACCGCGATCCACAGACACCATTCCGGCAGTGCCTTCATCATCGGCTGAACCGGCTGTACCCAGACGCCTGACAAACGCCATGCGATGGCGACTCCCACCACCAGTGTGAACAGATTTACAGTAGCGCCGGCCAGCCGTGCGCTGCCTGAGGACAGGTGACCGGACGCCAGTTCCGTCAACGCAATTGTGAGTGTGAGTCCGGGGATCGGCAGGATTAACGTTGCAAGCGTAATCAGTCTGTCGTTCACGGGTACCCATTGAGCAACAAGGAAAGCGGCAATGGCCGCCGTGAATCCAAGCACCGGTTCCAGCCAGCCACGCTGCGCGAAGGACCGTTGATAGAGAGTGATGACCCATGCGATCACGCAGCCAAATATGCCGGTGACGATTGTGTCCATCATACTGCCGCCAAAGATCACGGCGACTCCCGCGCATGCGACCGCCGCCGCCAGTAATGAGACGGGCAGATTAAATGTCGCGGGTGCACTGGCGGCGGTTTCGAGTCCTGCCGCCGCCTCGGCAATCGATATCTTACCCGCTTCAAGGTCTTCCAGAGTGGCGTCAAAAGCCAGTACCTTGCTGATGTCAATGTCACCGGAATCAACCCGGCGCAGGTATGTCCGCTCTTCTGCTCCGCTGCCTAAAGCGATTACAAGTGCCGTTGGCGTATAAAGAAAGACGCTGCTGACACGCAGGCTGTCGGCAACCTTGCTCATCACGCCTTCCAGGCGGTACGACGGAGTGCCGTATCGGTGCAGCAGTTCGGCCGCTCTTAACAGGAACGCGTGTGTTTCACGCTGCTCACAGGCTGCGGAGTGCGAAGAAGACACTTTCAATTCCCGAATGGTCAGACAGGACAAACAAGAATGCCGCCGACGATTCGCGACGAGTGACGTCAGGGACACACAGACGAGCATGTAAGTTCGCAGATTGATCCGGCGGGGAACAGCGCACGCGAGAACAGGATCGCTGAGTGCCGTCCGGAGCAGGGCGCCGTATTGCTCGAAACGGTCAGACGGTTGCCGAAGGATGGCCACGACCGTTCGGGGGGCGTCTGTGTCAGCACGTTGCTATGGCCTTGCCGCGGGTTTGGGGTCTTCATGGGGTCTTCA
>Ga0315316_10003309_pt1 | contig 11678 bp, 26 predicted proteins | sample M160m3416metaG_FD_203702 | JGI IMG/M metagenome (GOLD analysis project Ga0315316, IMG submission 203702) | Ammonia-oxidizing marine archaeal communities from Monterey Bay, California, United States - M1 60m 3416 | ecosystem: Environmental > Aquatic > Marine > Intertidal zone | place: USA...
CTTCAATGTAATTGAGTGAATCATTTTCATGTACTAACTTTTCAATGTCCTGTGCAAACTTTGAAGGGCAAAGGAATTTCTTTTCTAGTACTGCGTTTAGTTCTTTATCCATTACCATGAGACTGGAGATTATTGGAGACAAATTTCTTAATGTACTTTACTAATAGCTTAATATACTCGTCTTTGTTCCTTTTGTCAAATACTTTTACATCTCCTCCTGGGGTTACCATCATAGTAATAAGTTTCTTAACAGGTATACCAGTCAACTCATAATACATACATGCGTATGCAGTTTCTTGTACGAAATAGTTTTCTAACCACTTCTCTGGTTTAATCTTTTCAGAAGTCTTAAAGTCTATGACTGCTAGTTCGCCCTCATATTCAGCAATGCAATCAACACGACCAGCAATGCCAAGATACTCTGAGTAGAGAGTACGTTCGATTGCATGAACATTTTGAATCTTATCAAGGTAAGGTTTAGCATGATGGAACATAAATTGTGTGGCAGGAAGGAAGTTATTCCATTCCAAGTCTTTATTCTCTAAGTAAGCCTGTGCTGCCTCATGGTAATCAGTACCACGAGTAGTTGCTTTCTTAGTAATTCGATTCGCTTCTTCCTCTCCAACTCTCTTACGCCATTTGGCAAAGATGTGTCGATTATAGAAACTAGTAACAGAAGTTATTGAAGGAACCCACTCACCATTGGGGACTTGATAGAGTCTACAACCAGGTGTTTCCTTTTTTTCTAATTCAATGTCACCGAGAAAATTACAATGATCAAAGGTCATAACATACCTAAAGAGTTCTTTGCTAAGATGTATTCTTTAACCAAACCAGAACGAACAATATCATCGATACCGAATTCAATTGTAGCAAAGGATTCCATCATAGAAATAACTTTCATAAAGTCACCTAGGCCAGCACGTTCATGGTTGTTACGAAGATCTGTTTGAACTCCGTCACCTGAGAAAATAATTTTAGTATTATCTCCTACCCTAGTTATTATACTATCTAACTCGTGAAAATTCAAGTTCTGACATTCATCAACTATAACAATTGAATTATCTAATGTAGTTCCTCTAATAAATGAGGTACTCCAGAACGTCATAGTCTCTTGAGTTTTAAGATTACCATAAAGCATTTCAAAGTCTGTATCAGATGGCATCTGAAACATATACTTCACCATCTTCTTGTATGGAACCTGAAAAAGATAAGACTTATCCTCATGATCTCCAGGTAGGAAACCAATTTCACGTGTAGAAACAAGAGAACGAACGATGTAAATCTTTTCGTATGGTGTATCTAAATCAAGGACTTCTTTAAGTGCTTTGTATAGGGCAATAAATGTCTTACCTGTACCAGCACATCCATAAGCAAAAAGATGCTTTCCAGCATCATATTCTTTAAAGAACTTCTCTTGATTGGGTGTAAGAGGGTCAATGTCAACAAGTAAATCAGCATTGATTGGTTTCTTCCTTCTCATTTGCTTAGCAGTCAATCCAACTCCAATGGGGTCATCACCTTTCTTCTTCCTTGGCATACTAATCGTCCCCCTGTGTTGTACCAATACCTTTTTTGGCTAGTCTCGCATTAATGCCTCCAGATTTTTCGGCCTTCTTGAGAACTTCACCCCATCCAGGATTCTTATTAATGAGTTTATCTTTCCATTCACCCACCTCACCAAATCCAGGAAGGGTAGATGGGTCAGAATAATCTCTCAACCAATCTGGATTGTCTTCTGTCCACCGAGTCCAGTCATGAACGCTCATCACGACTTCCTTTTGTTCACCAGTTTTTGTGTTAACTACAGGATAAGTTGCCATAGAAATTAATAATGTGATGTTATTTAGACCCAAGCAAGGGCTTCTGCCACTACTGGGAATTGTTGAGAGAATATTTCCTTACATCCATTTGCAATATCCATATGCTCTTTCTGTGTTCCATGTCCAGAACGTAAGTTAATATAATGTATCCATGACCTTACACTACCAGTCATATAGATTTTAGTAGGAGTAGCAAGAGGTAATACAAACCTAGCAGATTCTTTTGCTATACCATCAGCAAGCATCTTTTTATATAAATTCATACCACACTTAAAATGTCTATCCATTCTCCAGTTATACCATTTCTGTAACAAAGAACCAATGTCATCAATACTATTCTGACGATTCTTTTTATCTTGTCTGCGTAGTTCTGGTAAAGGAATCTCTTCCCCAAGCAGACTACTATCAGCATATCTTTGGGAGAACTCTTGGAAAGTAAAACTCCTATGCCTTAGTATCTGTGCTGCTAATCCTCTAGTAGTTTCAATCTCTAGAGTCATAAATGCTTGCTCAAAGACGGACCAATGCCCATGCTTGATGCAATAACCTAACAAACCACTGACGTTTGGATTGTCTTGGTTCTTTGGGTTGCTCACTCTCGCTACGTACCCCATCATCGTTTCCGCTTCTGGTGTTACGCTCACTAACTTCACGTTCATGTTGTTTTTTTTCAAATTTGAGTCGTTTTCTAAAGATTTTAGCGAATTTTACTTCTTCTTTACTATACAGTTCAGGATGTTCCTTTGCCCTCTTGATGATTAATTTTGCTGCCTTCTTGTCTTTCATACTTACCGTAGTACGCTTTAAAATATGAAACTATTCCATTCGTCGTTGGTTGTTTACTGCACCACTCATCAGCACATTCATAGATGGCTCTATTCTCATGGGTGTTCCCAAAAGTCTTCAGTAATAAAGACAATGCGTATTGTCTAAGCTCACTATCCATCAATCATCCTCAAAAATTTCATCATAATCATGAATTGGTGTAGAATATTCTACTGATTCAGGAATTGGATTTACTCCTAGATCATCAGCATGAACCTCAGACTCTAATGAATCAACTAAGAGTTTAAGATTCCTGACAATTAGTTTTAGTTTCTCTTTGTCCATATGGTATTTATCACTAACATATATTAGCACAAAAAAAGGGGGCCTGCAAGCCCCCTTTAGCGTATCTGTAAGTCAGATGTTATACAGCAACAAGTTTCTTAGAAACTTTAAGTCCACGATACATTAAATCATGGTTACGATGCTGTTGAGCTTCATTAAGTACTTTTTTGTTGTACTCTGAAGTGTCGTACTCGACACCCCGATAGGTGACTTTCGCCATTAGTTTTACTCCTGAAGTAGTAGGGTTTTTAATCCGTTCCTTCAGTCGTTTGCGTCCCAATCACAGTTCTTCTCACTACTGTCTTTGATAGACTGAATAACTTCAGTCCTCACCTCATCTGAAAGTAACGAAGGTCTTATATTAGATATAATTTCCTTTGAATAATCACAGGTGAGTAAAACAGTAGATGCTAGAAGAGGTATCATGGGATGAACGCTCCGTTCCGCGACTTACTTGCAACCCCTAAGGGTCGAACGTTGTGTTAATACTAACACAGTAATACTATATAGTCAAGTAGGTTTGTAACATACGATACAGTTTTCTATTCTTTTAACATTTCATCATGGATAGAACGTGCTGATGCGTTGTGTTCAATCAACTTATTCATCCATACACGTTCTTCTAGTGTAACAGGAACACCATCAGTTGTGATAATCCTGCATAGGATATCAGTGAGTTGAAGTCTGTACTTTGTGCTTAACATGTTCAATTGCTGCTGGTAGTATGGCATATTCTTTTCTTTGAATAGCCTTGGTCAATGATTCCACTGTATCTTCTGGTAGTATAGGAACTTCTCCTTGCATTATTACTTCACCTCCATCTAATTCTTCATTCACATAATGAACTGAGCACCCAGTAACCTTATCACCTGACTCCATTGCCTGTTCAACTGCACTCAATCCTTTATACTTAGGTAGTAATGATGGATGTACATTGATGATAGGAGCAGGGAAAGCAGCAGGATTTTTAATCACTCTCATATATCCAGCAAGGATTATAAGATCAACTCTCCATGTCTCAAATAATTTTATCATATGATCTTCTTCTTTGGCATTAACATAGCAATGGTTTATGCCAAACTTTGCTGCTCTTTTAATAGCACCACATTTCTTTTTGTTATGTATCATTAACACAACTTCATCCTTGTTACAGGTGCGAAGGATGTTCTCGAAGTTTGTTCCGTTGCCAGAACACATAACACCAAGTCTCATTTTGCTTGAGGGCGGGGGTTTGTACGTCGATTAATAATCGTAATAAACTTATCAGCAGCAAAGGTTCCTGCTAAACATACTTCAAGTTCATCTCCATCTTTCCAGTTCTCATCACCATTCATTTTGGTGTGGTTCATAGCCTCTTGGATTTGATCAATAACTTCTTGTGATAATTTCATTGACTCCAATCTTGGTAGGGTGGTTCTTCTTCATCAACACCATGCTTGAAATTTTTAGTATCAAAATATGATGGAGGTAATGGTTTCACATCATCATATGCTCCTGCCATTCTCTTCTTATGTTCACGTTCATCTAACACTTCATTCATTAATATCTTCAACTCTTTAACCATCTCAGGAGTATGTAACCTGCGAGGTTCAATCAACAGAGGTTTATGTGGTTGAATTTTCCAATTCTTATTGTTAGACGGAAGACTCATCCCTTGGGTATCAATCTTTTCAGTCATAAATCATAATGGTTTTCCATATTTATCAAGCAATTTTACTTGATTTAAATTAGACTTCTCCTTCTTCTTAAGTTTCTTATATTCTTTGATGAGTTTATCAACTTCATCCTTAGAAACCTTAACCTTAAGTTTTTCATTATCATGTTTAGTGATACCGAAACCTTCAGCAGCAGACTTCTCTGTGTCATCTATGTAATCATTAATCCCTTCTTGAATTTCATCACGAATGACAGACTCAATCTGTGCTCTTAATTCTTCTTCATTCATCTCTTGGTTCCCTCCGTCTCTTCTTTCTTTTTTTAGGTGGTATTGGTGCAACATTCCAACGATTAGGAGCAACCATTCCGTTAGACTGTTCCATACCTATGAAATTCTTTTGATAATGATCATAGTAATAATCAAATAATTCAGAAGTCTTATCTGCCATTGCAATATCATATTGAATGGCATCATCAACTTTATACCAAGTAAGGTATGCAGTGTATGGCAACTTAGAATTATTATCTTCATCAGGTTTACAGTTCTGATGAATGATTGATATGGAAGGAGTGTAATTGGTATTCAATTTACAACACCTACCTCATACTTAGTACCACCTCTACCACCCCATTCAATGTCAGTATAAGCTTCACCAACAAGGTCTTGTGATAATGTAGAATACTTTGCTACCAATCTATGATCCTTTACAAGGATTAGGATGTGTGCTTCTTCTGGATGAAGTGTCTCAAGAATCTGTATAAAGATAGACTCTCTACGAGTCTTAGAGAGCGATGGATTGCCTCCTTGTATAAAGTTATAGAAATGACGTTGTTCCTGCCTTAGAGACGTATGCTCAGTACCTGCAGGGGCATTGTTAGGTTTGAATGGAACCTCTCCATCTGGTAAAGCAGACTGAACGGTATCATCAAAATTCCAAATCAAAAGAGAAACTAGTGCATCATTACGATGTTCTCTAAGAAGATCAATTTTCTTCTGTCTACCTCTTGTACCATTAACCAAGTCAAGAATCTCTGACTGGAAAGGATTAGGTGGAAGTTTTACTTTAGGAAGAGGTTTCTTAGCCTTAGTCGTCCTCTTCTTCTTCGATCCACTCGCTAGAGTAACCTTCTCCGAAGTCTCCCCCTGTCCCAGGGCGTTTGATGTTGTCGGCATTTTCAAATCTTAGTGCGAAAATTTCATCGGGAATAACATTCCCATGTTGGTCATACATCTCAGGATGTAGATTGTCACGGTGATAAGGATTAGACTTGATAGCATGTGATTGTGCTAACCATCCGATTCCAAATCCAACTAATAAAGAAAGTATACTACTTATAGTAGCAAAAGTCAAGGTGACTATAAGAGTCTCGTTCATCATCCTCCTCTGAGTTATGGTGGTTTCCTTTTAATGTCTAAGGAAAATTCAATGTAGATGTGAAGTTCTCTCTTGAAGAGAGAAACCATCTGTCCAAAAATAAATTGAATTGATCTTGGTTCTCTCCCCTTAATCTGTTTATTGCGGAGCATTAACTCCACGCCTTTATTTATTTCTAATTTAGGCTTTTTTTCTTCCTGGTCTTTTTTCTTGTTCATAACGAACTGCATCCTCTAACATAGTAACCAAATACTTTCTAATTTTACGGGCCTTTGGTTTTGGTATATGACCATAGGCCTCACGTAATTGTTCATGTTCTCTGTCACGTCCTCCTTTAATATATGAATCAAGTTCAGTAATTAAATCACTCAATTCTTTAGTAGTAGAACTGTGAATAAATTCAGTCATATCACGACGCTTTAGTTTTAATCCCTTAGCGAATTGATAGAGGTTTAAAACATAACGATCATTTTGAAAGACTTCATCTATTGCTTTATCGACAGCAATGTAAATGTCCATTAGTTTTCTAGATGTTTTTGCTCACGTAAAAATTTAATTGTATCAGTACACCCACCAACCTTTGTTCCATTAAATGTTACTTGAGGAAAGGTAGCACCTTCTCCATACTCTTCATAGAATGCCTCCTTAGTAAAATTAGTACCCAGTTTGTACACCACGTGTCTTAATTCAGTGAACTCTAATAACTGTACCACCTTATCGCAATAAGGGCAACCGTCTTTAGAATAGACTGCGAAGTTTTGTAGTTCTGACATTTCTATTTGCGTAGGGTTTTTAAGTAAACTAATACTGTGTCTCTCACGGACATCAGTTCATTGAAACATTTTTGATTGTGAGCACATGCACGTAGAGCATTGTCTGGTTTATGTACAGATTCGATATACAAATCTAATCCACGATTCCATTTCTGCTCTTGAGATTCTTCATTGCCAATTGTGTTCTGATCTTTCATTTAATAATAATGTTACAAATGTTATGTATAATTAATGAGGATTATAGAGTCCCAGGTAATAGACAAAAGCACATATGGTAAGTACCATAAGCACTCCGATGAAGTACACCATAGCAATTTTTAAACTTCCCTCAAAGTATAACACTACCAATCGGGATATGTCCACCCCACTGGGTCAATTTTTTTCCGAGTTGAAACAATTCTTCTTACTGTACACACTTTACACTCATACGAATATGACGATGGAAGAGTCCCTCTATCCTTTCTAGTCCTATAGAAACCATCAATAAGATTCTTTATCTCCCCACACTTCTTACACTTCCTATCCTGCAACAGGAGATGACCTAGTGATACCTGCTCATCTATTTCCATTATGAAATCTTTTTGAAATATTTAGATAAAAAAAGACCCTCCCGAAGGAGAGTCTTGCCAATATTCAGGTTCTCTCGGATCATCTTTAGGATCCCACCAGAAGAATTTCATCTGATGCAATCTAACATGTTTGAGAGGCTTGATTTTCATTATCCTATTGCAGGAGCAACTAGTGCAACTTCAGAAGTCTCAGCAGATGCTAAGTCTAATGGGAAGTTGTGAGCGTTACGCTCATGCATAACTTCCATACCTAAGTTCGCTCTATTAAGAACGTCACCCCAAGTAGGAACAACCTTACCTGATGCATCAACAACCGACTGGTTGAAGTTGAATCCGTTCAAGTTGAATGCCATTGTGCATATACCCATAGAGGTTAACCAGATGCAAACAACTGGCCATGATGCTAGGAAGAAGTGAAGACTTCTACTATTGTTGAATGATGCATACTGGAAGATCAATCTACCGAAGTATCCATGAGCAGCAACAATGTTATAAGTCTCTTCTTCTTGTCCGAACTTGTAACCATAGTTCTGTGAATCTAATCCAGTAGTCTCACGGATGAGCGAACTGGTGACCAAGGAACCATGCATAGCACTGAACAAAGCACCTCCAAACATACCAGCCACACCGAGCATGTGGAATGGATGCATGAGGATATTATGTTCCGCTTGGAAGACAAACATAAAGTTGAATGTCCCTGAGATTCCCAACGGCATACCGTCAGAGAATGATCCTTGTCCGAAAGGATAGACCAAGAAGACTGCAAAGGCAGCTGAGACTGGTGCACTATAAGCAACACAAATCCAAGGGCGCATACCCAAACGATAGGACAACTCCCACTGTCTGCCCATGTAGGCACAAATTCCAATAAGGAAGTGGAAGATTACCAATTGATATGGACCACCATTATAGAGCCACTCATCTAGAGTAGCAGCTTCCCAGATGGGATAGAAGTGAAGTCCAATAGCATTGGAGGATGGAACAACAGCACCAGAGATGATGTTATTACCATACATGAATGAACCAGCAACTGGTTCTCTGATTCCATCAATGTCCACAGGTGGAGCAGCGATGAAAGCAATTATAAAACAGGTAGTAGCAGCTAGCAAGCAAGGAACCATCAATACCCCGAACCATCCGAGATATATTCTGTTATTGGTTGAAGTAACCCAATCACAGAATTCAGGCCAGCCTGCTAACAACGAACTGTCTCTCTTTTGAAGAGTAGTCATTTATTAATAGAGCGTTTTTTACTTGTAAGATGAGAGACATAATCCCCGTGGTCTCTGTTGGGGGTAAGTAAGGGGTGGAGTATTCCTGTGAGGGACCACTGAATAGGGGGAACAAGTCCTTGCCACCCAGGTTATTTATTATATACTTTTGTTAAGAAGTAGTCAAGCTTCCTAAATAGATTTTTAAAACTGCAAGGGCAGGATTCGAACCTGCAAGACCCCCCTAAAGAAATCGGACGTTAAACGGACGCCTGTGTTTACCATTTCACCACCTTGCATTGAGTGTCAGCTTAGTGCTGACATAAGACGTTGCATACCAATGCCACCTCCACTTCTAGGAAAGAAGTCGAACTCTAAGAACTCTTCAAGTTCTTTCTCTACTCTTTCCTTACCAAATAATTTGTAAAGTAGTTCAGCATATTGTCCATCAGATATAGTATGGAAGGTCTCACGCATCTGTTCCTTATCAGTACTCCTTTCAGCACTACCAATAGTTTCCATACCACCTATGATAACATCAATCTTCTTACTGGTGTCATCAGCATTCCTTGCCATGTTCCAGAAAGGTGATGTCCACTCAGGAAACTCAGTAATCATACCCCTACCTATTGTTCTTTCATGATCATGATCTAACTCTTTAGTATTGAACTGATTGGTCCAATCTTCATAGCTTTGTATTTGATATTGTTCTAATGGTATACCTAAATGCTCACACAATTCCATTTCCATTTCTCTTAAATCATCTACCCCTCCCTTCATTTCAAACTCAAACATAGGGAAGATGGTTTCATGTCTTCCCTCTACAGGGTTTGGTTCTGCTCTATATGATGTAGAGACACAGAAGAACCCTGCTGCTTCTGGGTTAGAAAGTAATTCATACTCCAACCACATCTGTCCTGTCTGTGGTAGTGGCCATACCTCACCATTATAATTGTAGGTTGCTACTGTCTCAGGATCTTCACAAGCAGCTAGGATACTTAACCTATTTTGAGTGTGGACTTCAAGAAAATTTTTAGACAAAAAAAATGACCTCAATAGGTCAACTGTCTTACTATATTTTTTTGGATCAATCAGAGCAGTCATTATTTCTAGACAAAACTAATTTATTTATAAACTTACTTTCTTGACACAGCAGGAATGTCCCCATCATCGTCTTCATCTTCCCACGGATCTTCTAATTTATTTTGCAAATCATTTATTCTTTCCTGCAATTCATTATAATCTTCTAGGTCACAACTCTTTGGCTCAAAGGTAACACCCATCAATTCTTCACCAGGTTCTACACCTTCCATCTCTGGATGAACTCTCTTTGTTACTTGAGTAGTCCAAGTACCAGCATTATAATCCCTGACAGGTTTAGACCACCCCCTTGCTATGGAACGTATAGCCCATACTAAAAGAAGTAACCATGTGATTGTAAAAACTATGTCTGTAATTGGATTCATTTTGGTAAGCTACCTCCCTCATACAAATCTTTAATAGGAAAAGTAACCATCTTCTCCCACGGAGAATAATTATCAAACAGAACAGCAGCTTTATCACCACTAATCCTTTGAATAAATCCCACATATCCCCAATATATTGAGGTAGAATTTTTAACTGTCACTGTAGTTCCTGGTAAAATCATATCTTTGGAATATATCCTTTTGCTTGTTGAACTAAAGGAAGTACTTCAGTCTCAACTTTCTCAGCAATTTTATCTACTATACTTATATCTATATCAGCAAAGGGTGGAATGATACCAAGTAACCTTAACAATCCATCTACAAATAATGCAAGACACAACCCACCCAGAATCATACTAATAATTGTTGCCTTGAAGTTATGCTCTGCCATAGATGCTTCATCAATTGCACGTGCTTCTTCCAGAGCAGAAGCAACCATAGCATCAACTTCTGCTTTAGTATAAAAATCTCCTATTATAGGGATGTCGTGCTTGTCCATACTTTATTATATGCAAAATGAGTATAGCATATGTCCTATATTTATACCAGTATCATTAAAGACAATGTTAAGATTGCTAAATAAAACACGGTTTAGTGTCACTACATGAAAAGATTCTTACCTATTGTAATGTTATTGATGACTGGTGCAATGGTAGCACCATCAGCTAAGGCTGATATCACATCAAGAATGACTTCTAGTGTTCAGCTAACAGTCAATTCCGCTGCAACACAAATGAATAGAATTGGATCTTCATTTAGTATCACAGGAAATAATGTCGATACAACTGATGGAACCACTGCTAATACAATTAGTGCTGGTACTATAAGTTCAGGTGTATATGCTCCTGGTACTATTGCAGCAGTACAGGATGACCCAGGCGAATCATTTAGCTTCACTCAGGCTTATACTCAAGCTGATGCAATTGATACGACTGGACCTGACATAGGTGATGTTTCAGCATACGGTGATCAGTTGTCTACTGCTGCTGGAACTGCAGGAAGCTTAGCTGGTACGGTAACAAGTCAAGGTGGTTTGACAGTAACCGCTGGCGGAGCTGGCACATCGGCTACTGGACAATTTGTAACTGAGCTACAAATTAACTAGGAAACTAGGTTATGAAAAGGCTTATAACTATACTAGTACTATTAGGTAGTGCGGGTGCTGCAAGAGCAGTCCCCGTGGTGCCGAATTTTCAACAAGGCTCAATGACGAGCCACACCGAAACTGAATCTACAGTTACGGAAACTATAAACTCAATTGATTTTAGGACAGGATGGGAATACTCGGTGACCGGGGTAGGCGTCGACAACAACGGTGCAGCATTGAACCCAGGAACAACAACATCAACAGTACAAGTCTCCCCAAGCGTGGGAACAGGCGAAGACGCAGTAACAGGAACAGTAACTTCTTCCTTCGATGCCTTAGACATGTCAGCACAAAACAATTTTACAATCCACGAACCTGGAGCAGCCTTTCAATTTACTCAAAGCTATTCTGGACCAGGGATGACGAATCAAACGGTAATACAACGCGTAACAGAAATAATAAGCGTCACCGACACAACAAGTACATTTACCCAGTAAGTACATTAGTACTATCATTATTATCTCCAACAGTTTCTTTAGCACAAGGAGTAGGTGGTGTTAGTGCTACTGCTAATCCGATAGCCAATAGTAGCGGCTCAGTAACGAAC
>Ga0315316_10003312_pt1 | contig 11672 bp, 6 predicted proteins | sample M160m3416metaG_FD_203702 | JGI IMG/M metagenome (GOLD analysis project Ga0315316, IMG submission 203702) | Ammonia-oxidizing marine archaeal communities from Monterey Bay, California, United States - M1 60m 3416 | ecosystem: Environmental > Aquatic > Marine > Intertidal zone | place: USA...
GTGATCTACAGCAGGAGGAGGCGAACCAAATCGGTCACGCCATTGCCTGACAAGGGCCTTGAGGGCCTTGATGTTCTCAAGTTCAGAGAGTTGCCGATAGGCATTTATACGAAGGGCGGCTTCAGGAAGGAAGGAAGCGGGAAGGAAAGCCGGCAGGTTTTTTTCCGGAGCTTTCAGATAGGCGGCTTCATTGGTGCAGATAAAGTCGACCTGAAGGGAACACTCCGCGCGATCTATCGAACTGTTGCCCTTGAGCTTTGTCACAGATTGCCTGAGGAGCTTGCAATACAGATCGAAGCCGACGGCCGCAATATGTCCGGATTGCTGCGTTCCCAGCATATTTCCGGCACCCCTGATTTCCAGGTCTCTCATTGCTATTTTAAATCCCGACCCAAGATCAGTGTAGTTCCTGATGGCATTGATGCGTTTTCTGGCATCTGCTGTTGCCAGGATGTCGGGAGGTAACATGAGCAGGGCATAGGCCTTGTGGCCCGCGCGCCCGACCCGTCCACGCAACTGGTAAAGGTCAGCGAGACCGAACCTGTCTGCACGGTCTATAATAATCGTGTTTGCGTTGGGAATATCGATGCCGCTCTCGATGATTGTCGTACAAACAAGCACGTCAATATGACCGGCAATAAAACTCTGCATGACTTCTTCCAGCATATTTTCCTCCATTTGGCCGTGCCCTATTGCGACCCGAATACCGGGAATGAGATTCTCCAGATTTTGTTTTACGCTTTCAATGCTCTTGACGCGATTATGGAGGAAGAAGACCTGCCCGTTGCGCTTTTTCTCACGATTGATGGCGGATCGGATCATGTCTTCACTGTATTGGCATATGACGGTTTCCACGGGACGGCGACCGGCAGGCGCAGTGTCAATGGTTGACATGTCCTTGACCCCCATGAGGGAGAGGTAGAGGGTTCTCGGGATCGGCGTGGCTGAGAGTGTCAATACGTCTATAAGCCGGAAGATTTCCTTGAAGCGTTCCTTGTGTTTGACTCCAAAGCGCTGTTCTTCATCAATAATGGCAAGGCCAAGGTTATGAAACACAACGTCTCTGGAAATGAGGCGATGAGTTCCCACTACGATATCCGCCTCACCGCACAGAGCACGGGACAGGGTTGTCTTTTGCTGTGCGGACCCACGGAAGCGAGAGAGTAGATCAATCTCAATGGGGTATTCGGAAAACCTTTCACGAAGTGTGTCAAAATGCTGCTGGGCAAGGACCGTGGTAGGACACAGGAAAGCAACCTGCTTGCCACCCATGACCGCCTTAAATGCCGCGCGAATAGCAACTTCGGTCTTGCCAAAGCCGACGTCTCCACAGATTAACCTGTCCATGGGGCGGGTGGACTCCATGTCGGTCTTGGTTTGTTCTATGGCTAGTATTTGATCCGCTGTTTCACGATAGATGAAGCTATTTTCAAACTCGTTCTGCCATTTGTTGTCAGGCGGGTGGCAATAGCTGCTCGCAGTTTCACGCTCGGCATGGGTTTTGAGCAGGTTAGCAGCGTAGTCCAGTATCGATTTTTCCGCTTTTTCACGGCATCGTGCCCACCTTCCACCCCCGAGCCTGTCCAGTTTTGGAGCTTTATTTCCGGATCCCACATACCGGGAAACAAGGTGTGCCTGTTCCAGGGGAACATACAGTTTTGCCTGCTGGGCATATTCAATAACAATGGCCTCTTCCTCGCCACCACCGGTCATTTTGATCCTGAGCAGGCCTCGGTAGATACCGATACCGTGATCAATATGCACCACGCGCTCATCTTCGGTCAACTCCTGCAGGCCATCCGCGCTGCTGCGGCTCATTTCCCTACGTTGACGGTTAAAGTTTCGCCGTGCACGGGAAGCGGTATATCTGCCGAACAGCTCGCTGGAGGCTATGACTGCCAGTTTTACCGATGGAATGGTGAAGCCATGCTGGATTTTCCCTATAATATTTATTGGGAAACCGGGATCAGGAAGTGCGCCGCTTTCAGCAACAAGTTCCCTGAAGCGTTCCGCCTCACCCTCGTTGTTAAAAAATATGAAGGCCTTCCAGTCCTCCGAATGCCATTGGGAAAGCGTCCTTGAAAACGTTTCGTGCCGTGCCTGTTGCAGGATAAAATCACCAACGTCGAAATTCCCGAAGGGTTCTTCATGGCAGGCCATGGAGAAATCTTCCGGACCTTCGCCCCCTTCGGGCTCGTGGGTGATATGGACCGCAGCTTTCCGGTGAGGCGAGCCGATGCTTATCACTAGGTCATCAGGCGCAATACAGTCGATGAGCCTGCAGGTTTCCTTGTCAGAAACCCCCAACATGATGAGCGTTGATTCCGGGCGTGATATAGAGACTTGTGAGTGGATATCGAATTCCCTGACCGAATCAATTTGGTTACCGAAAAACTCGATTCGAGAAGGTGCAAATCCCTGGAGGGAAAAGATGTCAACAATGCCGCCACGGAGTGAGTATTGTCCGCGTTCTGTAACTAGCGGGGTGCGCTCGTATTCTGCCCGGTCAAGGCGGGCAGCAAGGGTTTCGATTTCCAGTTCATCTCCTTTCTTAATGGGTAATTCCCGGGATTTCAAAGAGGCAGGTGAAGGAACCTCGTCCTCCAGGCTTTCGGCCAGGGCGATGACGACTTCTCGTGATTTACGTCCTCTGCGTAGTTCTTCCAGTACTGAAAGTCGCTCAGCGACTATATCCTGATCGGGAAGGTGGTCGGCAGCCTGTGGTGATTGCAGGTCAGGGAAAAACAACGCATTCCGGGTCCATATGGGGAACTCGGCAGCAAGTCGCTCCTGACTTTTCAGGTCATCGGCCACGAGCCACACGTTCTTGCTGTGTTCGCGATGGAAGAAGTCAGCAACCAGAGCTGCCACAAAGGATTGTGCCGGGCGGTCAACATGCTCGAACACGATTGTGCGATCACCGATCTGCTTCAAGCGTTCAGAGAACGGTTCAGAGGCAGCAGTGTGCTCAATTAAAGGGCGCCCCGGTGGCGTGTTTTTCAGTTCCGGCAATACGGGCGAACAATGTAACTTGAATCTTGGCCTGTTGCCAATAGCTCAGGAGTGCTAATCACGGAGAAGTTCCTTCAGGTGCTCCTGCGTGATACCGAGCCTGGAGGCAGCGGCTTTTTTGTCGTTGTCTGTCGCTGCAAAAACCATACGGGCTGCATGTTCCTGCAGCCACGGCAGCAAGGGGGCCTCTCCCGCAGCACTGGAGAGCAAATGGAGTAATTCCGTAATTTTGCTTTCACTTAATACTTCCCCGGGGTCAGGCGCAATCGCTGCCGGATCCAGAGGTATATCCTTGGGAAGAAGAACATCCGCAGTGGCAAGGATGCTGGCACGGTTAATGGTGTTCTCCAGTTCGCGCACATTCCCGGGCCAGTTGTAGGATTCCAACAGGTTGAAGGTGTCATCTGCCAGACGCAGCTTGGGTCCACGCTTTTGTTCGGCGATACGGTTGAGGAAAAAGTCGGCAAGAGGCCTTATGTCTTCGCGGCGGTTGCGCAACGGGGGAATGTGGATACGCACCACATTAAGCCGGTAGAAGAGATCTTCCCGGAATGTTCCCTCCTCGACGGCTTTTTCCAGGTCCTTGTTGGTGGCTGCAAGGATGCGAACATCCGCCCGCATAGCATCGTTCCCGCCAACTCGCGAGAATTCACCGGACTGGAGAACCCGCAGGATCTTGCCCTGGGTCTGGAGCGGCATGTCTCCGATCTCATCGAGAAAAAGCGTACCGCCGTCGCATTGCTCAAAGCGACCTTTGCGCAAGCTGGTTGCTCCGGTGAAGGCGCCTTTCTCATGGCCGAACAATTCCGACTCAAGGAGATTCTCAGGGATTGCAGCACAGTTAATGGTGACATGTTCGCTTCCTGACCGGCGACTGAAGCTGTGGATGCCCCCGGCAACCACCTCCTTCCCTGAACCGCTTTCCCCCGTAATGAGTACAGGAGCATCTCCGCGTGCTGCCCGCCCGATCATCTTGAATACTTCCTGCATTGCCGGAGAGTTTCCGATAATGGTTTCACGGGGATGTTCCCGGTTGAGGGACTGCGGATCGTGTGTTGGTGTGGAGCTTATGATATCTCCGGCTTTGAGTGCTTCCTCAACAACCGGACGCAGGTCATAGGGGAGGGATTCCTTGCGCAATACATCATAGGCGCCCAGCTTCATTGCCTCGATCACGGAACTGGTAGGCGGGAACCCCGTGGTCAGGACGACCATGGAATTTGGGTTATTGAGTCGAATTTTTCTCAGGAGTTCCATGCCTCCCAGCGGTTGAGTGTACAACTCAGAAATGACGAGATCAGACGGTGCCTGTAGATAGAGTTCGAGGGCTTCCGATGAATCTGTCTTGCAGATAATGTCGGTATCCGGCGTGCGCAAGTGCTTGTCGGCCCACTTGAGAAAGTCCTCATCAGGGTCGACGAGCATTACAGTCTTGGAACTTGGTGAAGCCATTAAACAGGAGGTGCGTCCTTGATTACGGTGCGATTTTTTTCAGATGCCGCCATAACGGCGATCGCGATTCGCGTAATCTGTTACAGCCTTATGTAAATCATTTTTATTGAAATCCGGCCAGAGTTTTTTGGTGATATAGAGCTCGGCGTAACTTATCTGCCATAGCAGGAAGTTGGAAATACGCATTTCACCTGATGTGCGGATCAAAAGGTCGGGGTCCGGGTAGTAGCGTGTGTAGAGATGCTTGCTGAAAATCTCAGGGTCGAGCATGCCGGGGTCAAGGTGCCCATCGTTGATGTGGCGCATGACACTTTTCACGCCATCAATAATTTCCTCACGGGCCCCATAACTGAGGGCCAGGATGAGGGTTAGGCCGGTATTTTTCCTTGTTGCCTCAATGGTTTTGTGGAGTTGTTCAAGGGGGCCTGGAGGTAAGTCGGTAAGACGTCCAATTGCCTGAAGGCGGACATTTCTCTCCTGGAGTTCCTGGTTTTTTTCTTTCAGGAAGCGTTCCAGCAGGTTCATCAGGGCCCGCACTTCCATTTTCGGGCGGTTCCAGTTCTCCGATGAGAAGGCATAAAGAGTGAGGTAGTCGACTTTAAGCTCGGCGCATGCCTCAATGGTTTTCTGCACTGCATCTGCGCCGGCCCTGTGCCCTTCACGCCTTGGCAGGTTACGCTCTTTGGCCCAGCGCCCATTACCGTCCATGATAATGGCGATGTGCTGGGGTGTCTTTTTATGTTTCGCCATTGTAATGCGATTTCGGCGGGCGATTTCAACCGATACCCCAAGAGGGGGGCTCAATCGCGGATGAGGGTTTCCTTGCGATCAGGTCCCACCCCAACAAGTTTAACCGTGCATCCACAGAGCTCATCCAGCCGATCCAGATAGGCTTTGGCGTTATCCGGGAGGGATGAGATGTCGGGTGCTCCCGCAGTGGGGGTTTCGGGCCATCCGGCATGATCCTCGTAGACAGGCTCACACTCTTTCCATGCCTCGACCCTTGACGGTGGCACTGTCAGTGTTTCACCGTTGAGGCGGTAAGCAGTGCATATCTTGATTGTCTCGATGCCGTCAAGGCCATCAAGGTTGGTTAAAGCGAGGTGATCGGCACCATTAAGACGACAGGAATGACCTGTTACGACGGAATCAAACCATCCGCAGCGGCGCTTGCGCCCAGTGGTTGCCCCGAATTCCCTTCCCATACCGTGCATGCGGTCAGAAAATTCCGTATTTTCTGTGACAAATGGCCCAGCGCCCACGCGGGTCGTGTAAGCTTTTGCTACGGCAGTCACATTATCGATGGCGCGGGGAGAGACTCCCGAACCCGTGCATGCACCCCCTGCGGTGGTGCTGGAAGAGGTTACGAATGGATAGGTGCCGTGGTCAATGTCCAGGTAAGTTCCCTGAGCTCCCTCAAAGAGCAGTGATTTGCCCTCTGCAATCTGCCGGTGGAGGAAACTTGTTGTCTCACGGATAAATGGGGCAAGTCTTTGATAGGCTTTTTCCAGTTCTTCCTTAACGGCGAGAGGTTCCAGGGGTGTAGTGCCGGCTTGTCCAAGGATGCGGTTAGCCTGTTCTATCTTTTCCGCCAGCCTTGCCTCAAGGAATTGCTTGTCTTCAAGGTCCGCCATCCGGATTCCGGAGCGTTCGGCCTTGTCAACGTATGTCGGGCCAATACCTCTGCCGGTTGTCCCAATTTTCTTGCCCCCCAACCCGGACTCCCGGTGCGAATCAAGGAGCCTGTGGTAAGGTAGAGTCAAGTGTGCCCGATCACTGATGGCGAGGTTCTCGGGTGAAATTACAATGCCCTGTTTTTCCAGTGTCTCGAATTCCTCGATGAGTGACACCGGGTCAATGACTACGCCATTGCCGATAACGCATTGCTTCTCTGGCCAGAGAATGCCGGAAGGAATCAGGTGCAGTATATACTTCCGGTCATCATGGATGACGGTGTGTCCGGCGTTGTTTCCTCCCTGGGCGCGTACGATGATGTCTGCATCCTCGGTTAAATAATCGACAATTTTGCCTTTGCCTTCATCGCCCCATTGGGCGCCTACTATAATTGTGTTTGGCATGTGTGGATTGAGGGCGGGTAAGGGTTTTACTGAAAAAATATATCGTTATTTGTGGATAGGGTTACGCAAGTAAACCTGGTAGCGATTAACCCGCCAGTGGTTACTGACGGTGGATGACGCAAGACCATAGGTGCCTCATCGATCCTGTTCAATCAGTTTGGCGAACTCAGAGAAGAAATAGCGTGCATCATGTGGACCAGGGGCGGCTTCAGGATGATATTGGACACTGAATACCGGGTAAGCAGTGCTTCTCAGTCCCTCAACGGTATCATCATTCAGGTTAATATGTGTCACTTCGGTATCGGCGGGCAACGATTCAGCGTCAACTGCGAAGCCATGGTTCTGTGAGGTTATGGCAACGTTGCCACTGCGCAGGTCCTTGACCGGTTGGTTGCCACCACGGTGACCGAATTTCAGCTTAAAGGTTTTTCCCCCGAGCGCATGTCCAAGAACTTGATGCCCGAGGCAAATCCCGAACAGGGGAATTTTACCAATTAATGCTGCAATTTCTTTGTGGATATCACCGAGTGCCTCGGGATCTCCCGGGCCATTGGACAGGAAGACGCCATCAGGTTTCATTGCCAGGACATCCGCTGCCGGTGTCCGTGCGTTAACGACATCCACTAGAAATCCCTCTTGGCGAAGTCTCCTCAGGATATTGTGCTTAATGCCGAAGTCGTAAGCAACAATTCGGTGACCAGGATCAGGCAGGGGGTGGTAGTGGTTGCCATCCTCTGATTGGTTTTCTGGCTGCGCTGGATTTGCCAGTGTCCATTCCCGGCTGAGGCGGTCTTCAGGGTCCCAGCGATAGGTTTCGCGAGCGGTGACTTCCTGGACAAAGTCCATGCCAACGACACCATCACTTGAGGCTGCCTGTTTGCAGGCATCTTCAACTGTCATGTCTTCGGTGGTGAGCAGGGCTTTCATCGCTCCCCGTTCACGGAGGTGCCGGGTGAGGGAGCGTGTATCAATTCCCTGAATGCCAATGATGTCATTATTGCGGAGGTAGGAATCCAGACTTTCCTCAGAACGCCAATTGCTGGGTAGTTCACAGAGCTCCTCGATGACAAAGCCCCTCACATGGGGATGCTTGCTCTCCGAGTCAAGCTTGCTGATGCCGTAGTTGCCGATGAGCGGATAGGTCATCGTCACTATCTGTCCGCGGTATGAGGGGTCAGTGAGGATTTCCTGATATCCCGTCATAGAGGTGTTGAAGCAGATCTCACCGCAACTTGTGCCAGTGCCGCCAAAAGCTCTGCCCTTGAAGTGGCGTCCGTCTTCTAGGGCAAGGAGTGCATTCATAAATTCTTGGCAGTTAAATCAAACAGAGCATTAGCGGATTGATTTATTACAGAAATACGAAATGATGCAAGCGGTCAGGAGCATAATCTCTGGAAAAAATTGCCGTCGAGCTACTTTGGGACCGTAGATTGTGCGTTTCTCCAAGGGGTAGGGGCATGGTCGGTGTCTATATTGAAATGCGTAAAATCCTGCGAATTTCCTCAAGAGGGAGATGTTGAGTGCCCAGTCGGATGGTGTCGATCGTGACATGGTTTTCGCCGGTTCGGAAATTTCTTCCGTAGATTCGTCCTCCGCGCCAGGTTTCCAGCATATAAGTGCATCCTTTGGGGGCTGTTTTTGATGCCGGCCTAAATACGAGGGCATCAATTGTTCGACGAAGGTCAAAGCTGCGTTTTCCAAACAATGCGGAGCGGGTAGTGAGCATGTTGTCGGTTATACCTGAGAACTTGCTGGCGAAGAAATCCCCATTAGAGAGAATTAATCCTTCTTTTTGTCCGGCAAGCGGCTTGTCAAATTCAGGGGCGAGTGGGTAATGATATTCGATCCTGGCAATACTGAGGGAAGGTATTACACGGTTCTTGTTAGGGCCTCCAAGATAAAACAGGGTGGGTGTGGCCCTGGTAATTTTTTCATGAAAGATGGTTCCGTTGATGAGTGCGATCCTGGGTTCCATTTTTCTCATGGCCGGAAGTTTTTCAAGTGGGCCCGTATCGACGTGGTCAAAGAAGGTGGCCCATCGTCTTCTCGGCTTAGTTCCCCTGGCTATTAATCCTGCGATGGCAGGGGATTGAATTTCATCAAGGACCGAACCAATTTCCCGCCACAGTTTTCCATCCTGTGAAATGTAACCGGTGATACGTGCGTTGCTTCTTACCAGCCTGAGCCATTGTCCGACTTTGGAGTTTTGTCTCGGGTCGAGGTAAGCTTTTGGTATATCACCAACAGTGTTGCCCCGTGCAATCGTGTAAATCATGAACCGGACATTGGGATTTTCGGGAGCCGCGTCATCGATGGCGGCGGTTGCCCTGAAACGGGTGGTTTCAGGAGGTAGATCAAACCTGATGATTGAATCAGCGTGGGTGCCAATACCATACTCTACCGGTTGTCCATCCAGTCGTATCTCCTGCCCGGCGGCATTCCTGTTCTTGTAAACCTTGCCCCATCCGGTGGTGGCCGATTGCCAGCTAAGGTCTGTGAGCTTTCGATCCGATCCTGCGACATTAATGCGCGGGCGAATCCAGTTCGCCCAGTTGGATTGGGATTGGTTACCGCCATCCTGCACAACGAGCAGTAACTGTCCCGCCCCGCTGACATCGATATCAATATTTACCCACGGCTGGGGGGTTTTACGGCTGATTGTCTGGCTGGAGAACCCCGGGAGGGTTCCCGGGTTATTCTCTCCCCACTGGACCAGTGTAGCAGGCTGGCGGTGTGAGAGTGCGAGAAAAACGCCGGGGGATCCAGTCTCGTTGCCGGCCCGGATTGTGATCCCACTCTGGGTGGTTTCCTCATAAGTATCGACCCTGGAAACTCTGGCAGTGATATAGGAATCTTTCTCCGGCAGTGGCAGGTAAGCCGTGTAGAAGGAATCTGAAGTGGTTCCTTTAGGGGGCGAGGATGTCTCAATGATTATGCTCCCGTTCTTGACTTCCGCCGAGCCTCCGCGCGGGAGAGTTCCCACTGCTTTTGATTGCCACGGAGGAGGCAGGGGCCCGTCTTCATAAGTTTTTAAGGAAGCGGGTGATGCATTTGCGTAGAATATAATTTGGCTGGTTGTATCAAGATCAACCGTCCTTGGGATGCCTGCCGAGCCCTTGCTTTTTTCCAGGGGAGTTCCCGTGTGGTCCCTCGTTTTCACAAGTTGGGCACCTTGTGACTTGATGAACCCGCCCCACGCGGAGTTATTAGTGCTTACAATATCTACCCTGAATTCAGAACGGCTTTGATCTGACAAGAGAAGGAAACATAAACTCGTGACGTATACTGATGCTCCGAGCTTGCCGTAATGCATTCTATAATGTGCTATCTTTGGTAAAGAGGGATGTAATGGTAAGGCATTGCCAGGATCATGGCATATACGGAGGTCGAGAATATCGGCCCCGGGCTGCTGCCATCAAGTTCCCTTTCCCAGAAATTGTTACCGTTGTCATCCTTGCGGACCTTGTCCTTGAGCGCCTTGCTGACATTGGAATACCAGTCAGCCCAGGTTTTTCCTCCAATCATGTATTGCGCGGGGGCAGCATAGAAATTGGCGTAGGTAAACCATCGTTCACCGGGCTTAAAGCGGGCGTTGAGATATTTTGAGCCACTTGCCACCTTTGGGTCATCATAAAGCCCGCACACCTGCAGCGAATAAATGGCAGCAGCAGTCCGGGCAAAGCCGGATCCCTGCCCGGGTTGGTAACCAAATCCTCCATCACGTTCGTTGAAGCACTTGCGGACATAGTCGACGGCGTCATCGATGGTTTTTTGCGGAACGGCAATGCCGCCGTTTTTAGCTGCCCGTAAAGCCACTACGGAGAGCACCGTGACGGAAATGTCGGCATCATGAGAGATAGGTTTATAACGCCAGCCGCCCTGGGGATTCTGGCTGCTGACGATTACCTTTATCATTTTCTCCAGTTTTGTGCGCAGGGTATCATCCCCGGTTTGACCGAAAAGTTCGCCCAAGGCAATGCTGGCGATGCCATGGAAGTACATGTATTGCCCGCTGTTTTCATCACCGATTAATCCCTGGTCATCGATTTCTGAGAGCAGGTAACGCACTGCAAGGGTGACATTCTTACCGAATTCACCTTCGCCGGGTAAATGCCCTGCTGCCTGAAATGCCATCAGTGAATAGGCAGTCATGGCGATTGGATAGCGCACTTCCTCACCCCTTTCGCCAAGCCATGCACCATTAGGCGCCTGCTTGGAGGCCAGGTAGGACAAGGCGCCTCGAATTACCTTTTCTGTGGAGGCATCTACCTTTACCGGGTCATCAAGTCGGGACTTTTTAGCCGTCCCCGGCAAGGTGACCTGGGCTGTCATGGAAGAAACCGAAAGCGCAATGGCGATGATTGCAAGGGATGCGGTTTGCTTGATGGGAAGAAAACAGGAAAGCGACATGACCGTCAAGGGAGGAAGAAATAGAGAGGCTCGGATGGAAACCCATCCTTGGGTTTAGGATGATTACTTGTCGGTGGCTTTATCCGAAAGGTTCTTCAGGTATTGCTGAATTAAGGTTCCATATTCAGCAGGGTAGGAGTCGGCCTTGGACTGGTTGATGGTACCGCGTTCACGATCAGGAAGGCCAATAAATTTACTACTGCCCCGTTCATCGCGCTTGGCTCCCTCTGTGCCTCCTGTTCCGGAGTAGTTGCCTTGCTCCCCGTTGCCTTGTGGGGACGGTTGACCCTGACCCTGACCCTGACCCTGACCCTGACCCTGACCCTGACCCTGACCCTGACCCTGACCCTGACCCTGACCCTGACCCTGACCCTGACCCTCGCCCTGACCCTCGCCCTGACCCTCGCCCTGACCCTCGCCCTGACCTTCGCCCTGACCTTCGCCCTGACCTTCGCCCTGACCCTCGCCCTGACCTTCGCCTTGACCCTCACCTTCACCTTCGCCTTCGCCCTCGCCTTGACCTTCGCCCTCGCCTTGACCCTCTTCACCGAAGGCTTCGAGGGCTTCGGCTTGTTCTCCGATGGCTTGCTCGGCTGCCGCTAGAGCTTCGCCGAAATTGTCTGGCGGGAAACCATCCTCAGGCGGTGAATCTTGTGGGAAGGCATCCGCGAAGGCGGGTTCTTCCGGAAAAGCATCCGCGAACGCTTCTGCAGCTTCGGC
>Ga0315316_10003317_pt1 | contig 11666 bp, 7 predicted proteins | sample M160m3416metaG_FD_203702 | JGI IMG/M metagenome (GOLD analysis project Ga0315316, IMG submission 203702) | Ammonia-oxidizing marine archaeal communities from Monterey Bay, California, United States - M1 60m 3416 | ecosystem: Environmental > Aquatic > Marine > Intertidal zone | place: USA...
CTCGTGTGTAGACTGCTCTCGCGACCGGAGTGGAACCGACGAACGTTAGGGCCTTAATGTCGGCGTGATCACATATGGCCTCCACAATTGATTTGTTGCCATGAACGATGTTGAAAACCCCGTTAGGTAGACCGGCTTCGGTCAGGAGTTCGGCAATACGATTGCCGCTAAGTGGAACTTGTTCGCTCGGCTTAAATACCATCGTGTTGCCCAGGGCCAATGCCATCGGGATGGTCCAGTGTGGAACCATAATTGGAAAGTTAAACGGTGTAATGCATGAGACAACCCCTATTGGAGCCTGCTGGATAGAGCAGTCGAATCCAGGGCTGACTTCCAGTGATTCGCCCGAGACCAAATTTGGCAAGGAACAGGCAAGCTCCGTTAGCTCAATCGCTTTAAGTACCTCGGCCTTTGATTCCCCAATCGTTTTCCCGTTCTCCTCATGGCAAATTAGGGCAAGTTCGTCCAGATTATCCTGTAGCAGGTTTCGATAAGAATAGAAAATGTCGCAACGCTGACGTAATGTCAGCGAAGACCAAGTAGGAAACGCTGCTTGGGCAGCGGAAACGGCAGCTTGCAGATCTTCCGGCGTGGAGGTTGGTACTGAACTTAATGCTTCACCGTTGACAGGCGAAGTAACCTGAAGCGGTGATGATGCACTGGCCACCGGTGAACCGTTGATGTAATTGTCGAGAGGTACGTATTTCATGGCGTCTGTATCTAGGTAATGTTGGTTGTTACGTTCTATGAGCTGCTTTGTTTTCTTTACGCTTATTTTAACCTTTACTCAGCCCAACGTAGTAAAATCATCATCAAACAAATTCGATAACTTAAGAGGCCGCCCGCTCGGCAAAACAGGGGGAGAAAAGCATGACAACCGATACGGCATTTCAAATGGCAGCCTCCAACGTCAGATTTGGTCAGGGAACGACCGCCGAAATTGGAATGGATTTGCGTGATATGGGAGTCAAGCGGACATTGGTGGTGATGGATCCGGTCTTGGTGGACCTTCCAACAGGTGAAGTCGTTCGTAATGCGCTGAGGACTAATCATATCGGTTTCGATGTGTTTACCGAAGTGTCTGTTGAGCCTACCGATGCAAGTTTCCAGCGAGCCGCTGAAGTGGCATGTGAAGGTGGCTATGATAGCTTCGTTGCCGTCGGAGGGGGTAGTGCGATTGATACATGTAAAGCGGCCAATCTTTATGCGAGCTATCCGGCAGAGTTCTTCACTTATGTGAATGCGCCCATTGGGGAGGGAAAACCAGTGCCAGGCCCAACGAAACCATTGATTGCCATTCCCACCACGGCTGGTACCGGTAGTGAAACGACAGGAGTCGCGATCTTTGACTATCTTGAAAAGCATGCCAAGACAGGTATCGCCCATCGATATTTGAAGCCTACATTAGGAATTATTGACTCGGATAACACAGCGACCATGCCCGCCGCGGTCGCCGCGTCCAGCGGGCTAGATGTGCTGAGCCATGCGCTCGAATCCTACACGGCCATCCCCTTTGATCAGCGACCTAAACCAAACTCTCCACTGGAACGCCCCGCTTATCAGGGGACGAATCCGATCAGCGATATCTGGGCGATTAAAGCGTTGGAACTGATGGCGGAATACCTTCCGCGAGCTTATGCCGACACCACGGATGCAAACGCCAGGATGAACATGCTGATGGCATCGACCATTGCCGGTATCGGCTTTGGAAATGCGGGAGTGCATTTACCTCATGGCATGTCTTATCCTGTTGCCGGGATGGTCAAGTCCTTTAACCCTAATGGTTACGAAGTCGACCACCCGATCATACCGCATGGAATGTCAGTGATTTTGAACACGCCGGCTGTCGTTCGTTTTACGGCACCATCTGATCCAAAGCGGCATTTGATCGCAGCTCAGGCATTAGGCGCCGATATTAGTGGTGTTCCGGATGAGGCTGCCGGCGAATTGCTGGCCGAACGCGTTATTCATTTTATGAAACTAACCGATATGCCCAATGGCTTGAGTGCCGTGGGTTATGATCAAACTGATATTCCGGCCCTTGTTCAGGGGACACTTCCGCAACATCGTGTTACGAAGTTATCACCCATCGCAGCAGGGGAAGCCGAATTAACCCAGTTGTTCGAAGATTCCATGGTGATCTATTAGCTGCTAGCTACCGGTTCTTTGTGGTATTCGTAGGTTTTAACGGAGTTGCACTTATGAGATATTTATCTACCGGTAGCCTTGCCCTTGTCGTGCTTATCACCTCTTCTCTGCTCGCTCAGGAGCGCGAGATAGAAGTTAGTGGGGTGATTTCACCTCTGGATGACACAAGTTTCTACGTGCTCGGGAAAGACGGTGCAACGGTCGTGAACTGGGACGATAAGACTCGGGTTGCCATTCAGATCAACTTTAGAAATTTCCGACCAGAAGATGGACGGATTGAATATGCAATTCACTCCTCTATACAAAAGCACGTGATCCGATTCCCCGACAAACAAGCTTACGCTGTGATAGAGCCTCCGCGGTTTGAACCGGAGGCGGCCACTCGCGATTATCTAAATCCCCGGGGAATGAAAGTCGTGTTTGAGTCCGTGGATCATCACATTGCCTCCAAACAAGAAAACTATTTTGCTGGTAAGTTCGATCTAGATGAACGTACGCTGGAGATTGAAGGTCGTCGTTTTGGAGTCCGGATTCCCAGTGGCCAAACAGACATTCTACTGTACGATATTTTTCAGCCTCAGGACTGTGCTCCGTTTATTAATAAGGCCAATGTGATCGGAGTTGATCGAAACGGAGTGTTTGTCGCCTCTGAGATTCACTTGGAACCGCTTGGTGATCAAACGGCATTAGATAATCCGGATTTACCACGTTATTTGTTCATCGGCGATTCGATTTCGGGTAACTATTCCTCTGGCTTGCGTGAGGCGTTAAAGTCCAGGTTTAACCTACATCATCCGCCCACCAATTGTGGTCCGGTTGGTAAAGGCGCGCGGGAAATCAGGGATTGGCTGGGTGACTATCAGCAGAAGGGCCGACATTGGGATGTGATTTCATTCAATTTCGGTCACTGGGATGTTGGTAATTCAAAAGAGCTTTACCAGAAGTCATTGCGTGAAGTGATCACTGAGCTCAAAAAGACCGGTGCCAGATTGATTTGGATTACCACTTGTCCTGTTCCGAATGGATATGAAGGTGTTAATACGGAGTCAAAACAAGGGAAAGCACCTGGGAGGGTTACCGGAGTCATGAAGCAGTATTTAAACCCGTGGGCCATGGAAATCATGAAACAGTATCCGGAGATTTCAATTTGCGATCAGTGGAGCTATGTGTATGCCGGACGTGACAGTGAATTTCACGAATGGTGGGGGGGACGAAATGTTCACTTCGATCAGCGGACCGTCGGGAAAGCACTCGGTAGATTTCTTGCGGCTCATGTGCTTGAGCAGTGGGACGAAGAAGACATGAAAGACAATGAGTAATGAAGCGATTAACCGGACTGGCGTTGGTATGTTTAATAATGTGTGTTGTGCTTGGGCTACCGGTAAAGCTTCGCGCTTCTCAACCGAATATTCTCTTTTTTCTTGCCGATGATCTTGGTTGGAAAGACCTCGGGGCCTACGGGTCAAGCTTTTATGAAACACCGCATCTGGACAATCTTTCTGCACAGGGATTACGGTTTACTGACGCCTATACCTCTTCGACAGTCTGTTCTCCTACACGGGCTAGTATTATCACTGGCCAAACACCGGCCAGACATGGTTGTACGAACTACGGCGGCAGTATTGCGAAGTCTCATCATGGATTGCCTCAGGCACTGGGTAATGGAGGCTACCAAACGTTTTTTACGGGCAAGTGGCATATCGGAAATCTGACACCCGCGTTAGCCGGATTCCAGCACGCGTTGGAAATATCAGCACGCGCGGGAACCCCGGAGGACCCTAAATCTACTCGGCGAATCACAACCAATACCGTCAAATTCCTCCGGGAATTGGAGTCGGAAAAACCGTTCTTTGCTTACGTTAACTACCATGCGGTTCACTTAGCGTTAAGAGAAGCTCCGGAATTGGTGGCTAAGTACCGAGCCAAGTTAAAAGCACATCCCCCTAAAACGCATGGGCCAGCGGGACTCGAGAAAGAACGCGAGCGTGATAATAAACAAATCCAGAATATCCCCGAATATGCGGCCATGATGGAGGGGATTGATAACTCGGTTGCTGAAATTCTTGCAGCACTCGAACAGACAGGGAGAGCCGAGAATACTTTGGTAATATTCACGAGTGATAACGGAGGGCTGAGCACAAAACCTTGTACTTCTAATCTTCCGTTGCGCGCTGGTAAAGGCTGGGCTTATGAAGGTGGGATCCGTGTTCCGATGATTGTTCGGTGGCCGGGGAAAATCGATGCTGATAAGCAAACCAAGGTTCCGGTGACCAGTATGGACTTCTATCCAACCCTGCTTACCGTTGCAGGCTTGCCACCGTTACCAAAACAGCACAAAGACGGAGTCGATATAAGTCCATTAATGCTGGGTAAATCGGCCATTGAGCGAAAAACGCTCTATTGGCATTACCCTCACTATCACGGTGCCGGGTGTATCCCGGTCGGAGCATTACGTTATCAAAACTGGAAACTGGTGCACTGGTTTGGCGAACAACGTTATGAACTGTACGACCTGGAGTCTGACCCGAGTGAGTTAAAGGATCTTTCTGCAGAGAATCCCCACGAGCTTTTGCTTCTGAAAGACAGACTCACTAAATGGCAGCAGTCGATGCCGGGGATTAAATTTGATAGTCCCAATACGCTTCGGAAAAAATAGTTGATTACGGTAGGTGGTCGATAACGACTTTAGCTGCGGTCGATTCGACCTGCACGTGGCCGACAACTTTGTCATCGTTACGGGTGATCATCCAGGTGGCGCCTTGACGCGTGAGTTGTGATTTAGCCTGTCCGGCTTTAATTTGAAAATAGAGTACAGGCTTTCCTTGTTGATCAATCCAGTGCACGTTGACAGGGCTTTTCGTTTTATTGAGAAAGGTGACGGTTAATTTGGGTCCGAAGGGATTTGAGTTTTTAATCGCCACTTCAGTGGAACGTAATGGTAGCTGTTTTAATTCCTGAACGCCGGTGACGCGGTAGGGGGAAAAGCTCTTCGGTCTTAGGGCTCTGTATTTTTCTAAAACCTCGCGGTGCCCGGGTGAATTGGCCAGGTTGTTCCATTCATAACGGTCATTCTCAACGTCATATAGCTCTTCTTCATTACCTTGATAATGAATGTATCGCCAGCGGACGTCGCTAATGCTGTAATTTTCCGGTCGGTCGAGATGCGTGATTGCGACATGGGGCCAGTTAGCTTTAGGGTTCTCAATGAGAGGCTTAAGGCTGGGATGGTCATGCTTTTCCTCGGCTGGCAAGCCAGCCAAATCCAGCAGTGTTGGAAATAGGCTGGTCAAACAGACGGGTTGGTGGCAAATACCAGGTTTACTTTTGGGCGTGCGGATCATCAACGGCACTCTCGTGCACGCCCGCCATGCGGTAAATTTTTGCCAGTGTTGTTTTTCGCCAAGGTGCCACCCGTGGTCTGACCACAGAACGAGTATCGTGTTGTCTTTATGATCACTTGCCTGCAGAGTGTCGAGAACTCGGCCCAGCATCGCATCGGCATAATGGATGGATGCAAGATATCCCTGCACCGCCCGTTTCCACTGACCTTCCTTTCGGATGTGAGCAAAGTAGCGGTTGGGACCACGGCGTTTACCAGTCGGGGGTAGGTCATCTAAATCATCACCTTTGTAGCCTGGTGGAAGTTGAATGGACTCCAGTGGAAAGGGTTCGAAATACTTAGCAGGCACGAACCAGGGTTCATGCGGGCGGTAGATTCCGCATGCTAGAAAGAATGGTTTGTCATGCTTGGAGGAAAGCATGTCGTTAACCCAATTGGTGACAAGGTAGTCGCCACCATATTCTTCGTCGGTTGCATCAAGAGGCCCCCAGTCGGTTTCGACATATTGCCACGGTCCACCTCGGGGAAGACTAAGCGGACGGGGATTTGGATAAAGTGTTCGTGGGAAAGGATTCTCAGTCTCTTTATGAGGAAAATACGAATTCCAGGAGGCTGCATCGATGAAATAGTGCAGCATTTTTCCAGAGCCGCTGGCATGGTAGCCGTGACGCATGAATGTTTTTGGAATGATCTCTTCGGTTGGCATGACGGCCCGCATTGATTGATTGTTGGAGTAGAGGCCGGAGAGGTTTGGGGAAATACCGGTAAACACAGCAGCTCGGGAGGGATTGCAGGCTGGAGCCGCACAATGGGCATTGGTGAAAAAGACACTGGTTTGTGACAGCCGGTCTAAGTTCGGGGTAAGTGCCTGAGGGTGCCCGCCCAGACACCCAATCCAGTCATTGAGATCATCCATGGCGACGAACAAAATATTGGGCTTTGGGGTCGAAGATTCTTCAGCGAGACTGATCAAATAATCAAGGCTTATTAGCCAAAAAGCCATGCAAAGCGTAATCAGGGAACGGAGCATCGGTTGTGATCTTTCGAAAGATAGAGGTGAATCCCATTCTAACGCAAGTTTCTATAGGTTAGGGGCTGAGTTTGTCACGAAAGCATTTTGAAAGTTACCTGAACTGATCAAAGCCAGGTAAAAACTACAGCAGGGATGACCAATGCCTCTTCGTTAATCTCAAGTTTATATCTAAACAAACCACGACTTGCGCCGCGCCTTCGTCGGCACGCTGAGTGATCCAATTCATGCAATTAGCGGTTGTTAAAATGAGCGTTCGTGTGTTAAGTGAATAGTATGGATAGTCAACATACCTTTATTGCGACAACGGCGTTTGGTTTGGAAGCTGTTGTCAAACGAGAGCTACAGGCTTTAGGGTATGAGGCTCGCGGCACGTCCCCCGGGTGGGTCGAGTTCGACGGAGACTTATCGGCAATTTGTCGAACCAACACCTGGCTGCGAACCGCCGACCGTATTCTTGTGAAGGTAGCCAGTTTTCAAGCGGCTGACTTCGAGGCATTGTTTGAGACCACTAAATCGATCGATTGGACACGGTGGCTTCCCGCTAACGCCCGTTTTCCCGTCGAAGGTCGGTCAGTGCGCTCGCAGTTAACCAGTGTGCCGGCCAATCAGCGAGCGGTTAAGAAGGCGATCGTGGAAGCGATGCAAGCTCAACATGGAGTCACAACGCTCCCCGAAGATGGCCCACTTTACAAGTGCCAAATCGCGCTTCTCAATGATGAAGCGACCCTGACTATCGACACGACAGGGCCAAGTTTGCACAAACGAGGTTACCGTGAGTTTGCTGGCGGCGCTCCGATAAAAGAAACGCTCGCGTCGGCAATGGTTCAGCTGAGTTACTGGCAGCAAGAAAAGCCATTCATTGATCCCTTCTGCGGCAGTGGTACGATTGCCATTGAAGCAGCCATGCAGGGCTGTAATATGGCGCCCGGCCTGCACCGCAAATTCGCTGCCAGTGAATGGGGTAATTTGGACTCGAAGTTATGGGAGGAAGCCGCCGCAGAAGCGCGGGATCTTCGACAACCAGCCTTCGAGGAAAAACTGATCGCGACAGATAACGATTTTCGAATACTCAAGACGGCGCGTGAGAATGCAGAAAAGGCCGGTGTCAGCGATCTTATTCACTTTCAGGAAAAAGATTTCTCGGATTTGCAGAGCAGTCGGAAGTACGGATGCCTGATAACCAACCCACCTTATGGTGAAAGGCTGAGCGATTGGCATGGTTTGAAGCCTCTCTATGAATCCATGCCCCTGGTGCTGAAACGCCTCCCCACCTGGTCGCATTTCGTGATTACCAGTTACGACGGCTTCCAAAAACTTCTTCAGAAGAATGCGAGTCGGCGCCGTAAACTTTACAACGGACGAATCGAATGCGTTTACTATCAGTTTCATGGTCCAAAGCCGAAGTCCGATGAGACGCAGCCCGTCTTTGGAGGCGTGTCTGAAAAGGCGGAAGAACAAGCCGATCTGTTTAAACGTCGTCTTGGGAAGCGAGCTCGCCATTTACGTAAATGGCCAAACAAACGGGGTATTGATTGCTATCGTTTGTATGATCGCGACATTCCAGAGATACCATTGGTGGTTGACAAGTATCATGATCATTTACATATGTCCGAGTTTGAACGTCCTCATGACCGTGACCGCGCCCAGCAGGACGATTGGTTGGAATTGATGCGTGTCAGCGCAGCAGAGGCGCTCGAGGTACCGACTAAGAATGTGTTTTTGAAGCGACGCGGCCTGCAGCGCGGCTCTTCTCAGCATACGCGGATGTCACAGGATCGGTACGAGACGGAAGTCCAGGAGAATGGCTTGAAGTTCATTGTCAATCTTTCAGACTACGTTGATACAGGACTCTTTCTTGACCATCGCGAAACTCGCATGATGGTTTGTAATGAGGCATTGGGAAAAGATGTTCTCAATTTATTTGCCTATACCGGGGCCTTTTCCGTTTATGCGGCAGATGGTGGAGCCCAAAGCACCACAACGGTTGACTTGTCTAACAACTATCTTGACTGGGCTGAACGAAATATGCAGCTCAATGGATTTGCCGGAGATGAACATAATTATGTGCAATCTGATATCCGTGAATACCTGCGTTCCCTCCCTCAGGAAGAGTTGTTTGACCTGGCCGTCATTGACCCACCCACATTTTCTAATAGTAAATCCACGGACGAAGATTGGGTTCTGCAGGAACATTATCCGGAACTTATCAACTCAGTAATTAATAGACTCCGTCCGGGCGGGGTGATTTATTTCTCTAATAATTATCGACGGTTCAAATTTAATGAGTCGTATATTCGTGGTGACTGTCATGAGATTACGAAACAAACCATTCCCGAAGACTTTCGTAATAAGCGAATCCACCGGTGCTGGCGGATTGAAAAGCGCTGATTCGTCACAGTTTATTCCGAATTTAAGCTGAATCCGGCACCCCGCTCGCGCGCTTTTTGATCACAATAAAGGCTATGCCCTCAAGGCTTTTTAACGTACGTTCGACCCAGAAGGTGAATAGTAGTGTTTCGTACTCAACGATGTCTCCTTTTATCATTATTGCTCCCGGCTCTATTTCTACCTGCTATACCGTCAGCGAACGCACAACGGACTCAAAACGTGGTTGTAACGCAAGTGCAGGAATTGGAATTTGCCGGTAGCCAAAATTCGGTTGGGATTATCAATGCGAGTAAGACCGCACGCGTCGGTGCCGCAGTCGATGGGCGCGTTGCCGATCTGCTGGTAGAGGAAGGTGATGCCGTTACGACCGGTCAGCCCGTCGTGAATCTGCAGACGGCTATCCTTCAGTTTCAGTTGCAGGGAGCGAAAGCGGAGTTGGCACTTCGACAGGCGGAACTCGACGAGTTAAACGCCGGGACGACGAAAGAAGAACTCGATGCCTCGATGGCGAATCTTCGCGCATCCGAGGCGGCTAAAAAGTTCTCGGATTGGAACTTCAGTCGGGTCGAAAAGTTGTTTCAGGGCGGACAGGTCGTTTCAGAGACGGAATTTCAACAAGCTCAGGCAAATCAAAAGCGTGATGAGCAACTTTACCAGGCCGCCCGGTCCAGCCACCAACTTAATGTACGAGGTCCCCGCAAAGAACTGATTGTACAGGCTACCGCTCGGCTTAATGGTCAAATCGCCGTAATTAAATCACTGGAAGAACAATTAAAACGCCATACGATTATTTCCCCGTTTAACGGGTTTGTCACGATTAAACACTCGGAACAGGGCCAGTGGGTGACGAAAGGTGAAGTGGTCGTCCAAATCATAAAGCTTGATGAAGTTGATATTGTTGTGAATGTGACCGCCGATCACGTTAGTAAGCTGGCATTGGGAGATCAGGTGCGGATTGAGGTGCCCAATGTGACCCAACAATTAGTCTTTGGTGATGTGTTTGCCATTGTTCCAGAGGCAGATCCTCAGTCACGCACGTTCCCGGTTAAGATACGAGTTAAAAACGAAATCGGCAAAGCCGGTCCGGTCCTCAAGGCAGGTATGTTAGCAAGAGTTGAGTTGCCGGTAGGCCAACCCAGGAAAATGTTGATGGCGCCTAAAGATGCCATTGTTCTTAACGGAAATAAGCGAACGATGTTTGTCGTTGATGAGACCACGATGCAGGTTTCTGAAGTGGCTGTCGAATTAGGAGTTTCCAACGGAGACCTGATTGAAGTGACCGGTGGTGTCGATGCCGGACAGTCAGTCGTTGTTCGAGGCAACGAACGTCTGAAGCCCGGTCAAAAAGTTCAAATAAGTTCGCCACAGACAGTTTCATCCGAGGAAGATTAAAGGCAATCGGTTGAACCTGATCAAAGCATTTGTCGATAACCCTGTCAAAGTGACTGTTGGTGCTCTGCTTGTCGCCATCTTTGGCGGCATCGCGATGTTTAGCATGCCTAAACAACTAACTCCTGAAGTGGAAACCCCGATGGTGATGGTTTCTACACGTTGGCCAGGTGCCAGTCCTCAGGAGATTGAGCGAGAGATTATTCTGGAGCAGGAAGAGCAGCTCAAAAGCGTCGAAGGCATGATTAAAATGTCATCGACTTGTCGAAATTCCAGCGCGGAAATCGAGCTTGAGTTTGCAGTCGGGACGAATTTGCAGGAGGCAGTTGTCCAGGTTAGTTCCCGCCTTCAACAGGTACGTCAGTATCCAGTTGACGCGCAAGAGCCGGTGATTGAAACTCGCAGCACATCGGACTCGTCTATCGCCAGGCTCGTCCTTTCCGCTCGCCCTCCCACCGTGAAAGCGATTCAGGAATTCGCAGTCGACCACCCTGCCCTCAAAAAAGAGCTTGCTTATGTCGCCAGTGCGATGAATTCGGCATTGCGCGTTTATCGTTTGCGTGAGGTTTATAAACAGCGCGGCAAGGAGTTCCCGGGGCTTAAGGAAATCCTTCCGCCGGATATCGACTTAATGAAGCTTCGGCGTTTTACCGAAGATGTTGTGGAAGCTCGGTTAGAGCGAGTTCCGGGGGTCTCGGATGTCTACACTTACGGTGGTCTGGAAGAAGAGTTGGAAATTGTTCTCGACCCTGAGGCGCTTGCTATACGTCAGCTTACAGTGCTGGATGTATTAACCGCTTTGAGAGGGCAGAACAAAGACACTTCGGGCGGTGATATCTGGGAAGGTAAACGCCGTTGGGTAATCCGCACACTAGGCCAGTTTCGCGATAATACCCAGGTCGAAGAGCTGATTGTCGCGATGCCCAATCAGGTGCCGGTCTATCTAGGCGACGTCGCTGAAGTCAGGATTGGTTATAAGAAAGCTGATAGTGTTGCCCGCCGATATGGTGAACGAAATAACGGACTTGGAATTCAACGAAGAGTCGGGGCGAATGTCATCGAGGTGATGAAAGGGATTCGGGAAGCCGTTGCGGAACTTAATGCCGGGGTGCTCGCCCAAAAAGATCTGGAGCTTTACCAGTATTACGACGAAACCGAGTACATCAACTCTGCGATCTCGCTGGTAACCGATAATATCTTTCTGGCGACTTCTCTCACCATGATTGTGCTGATGCTGTTTCTGCATCGATCGGTCAAGACCATGTTGGCTATTCCTGTCTTGGTCTGCTCGTCGGTGATGGCGGTTTATATTTCTCCCTGGTTCTTTTTGTTGACATTGGGGTTAATCGTTGGCTTTGGGTTGTGGTT
>Ga0315316_10003318_pt1 | contig 11665 bp, 10 predicted proteins | sample M160m3416metaG_FD_203702 | JGI IMG/M metagenome (GOLD analysis project Ga0315316, IMG submission 203702) | Ammonia-oxidizing marine archaeal communities from Monterey Bay, California, United States - M1 60m 3416 | ecosystem: Environmental > Aquatic > Marine > Intertidal zone | place: USA...
CGAAAGGCTGGGCATAACTGCGGTCATTCTTTCCGCAGGTGGCGTAGCGAACATGCCCGATTGCGGCATGGCCTGCATATTCCTTCATCAATTCCAGATATTGGTCCGGATGATTCATACGGAACGCTTCAGCGACGCCTCCGACATCCTTGTGGGTGTCGATGAGCTGTAGTCGACCCGGATTGTATGTCGTGAATCCGGCCGCCAGCTGGCCACGATTCTGCATGTCCAGCAGCATACCTGGGATCAGGCGGGACGCCTGATCTGCGCTGCCTTCAGGAACCTGGGGACTGGTTTCCGGAGAATCGAAGTGATAGATGGCGGCAATGCCGCACTCGTGAAATAACTCATCCATACCAAGTGAATTATGTTGCCGCAGCGAGTCAGCCAGCAGCGTGAGAACCAGTCATCGTCCTGTTGACACAGGAACTGATCCATCGTCCAGTCTTCGAACAACGGAGTGGGTGATCGGTCACACAGTGACTTGGGTTTGGTGGAAGCGCAAATGTACGGTTCCCGAGTTCGGACGGGGGATTGCCGAGTTCTCAGAGAACACTCCTGCACGGCGCGGATAATAGTCGCGCAGGTGTTCGACACAACCCTGGCCGACAACTTGGGGCGTAGATCCTCAATTATGCTGCATTCCGGCAGTGTTTTGCTGTGGCAGGCGTTTCGAATTTCAAAGGGCAGAGACTTTTTGTTCGATGAAGTGAATATGGTGTGGAATGTGTTCGGTGATTCGTTCCACGAGCGTTTCCAGCGTCATGGCCCCGTCGGTGGAATGAACGCCGGTTCGCTGAAATGTTTCGACAGGGCAATTCTGAAGAATCCGCAGGATCTGGCGGCGTGTGAGTGTGATCAGCTGCAGTTCGTCTTCAACGTCACGTGCGGACCAGCACAATGCCGCACTGAACAGATCCGGGTCGGCGTCAAAGAAGGACGGATTGTCTTCCGCGATGACCCGTTTAATGCGATCTGCGTAGACCAATTCTGAGTCTGACAGGTGACAGATGACCTGTCGGATCGACCAATTGCCTTCGCAGGGAACAGCATCAAGATCGTTCACTCGAACATCCACGATTGACCGTCGCAGTGTTTCGGGACCGGCGGCATATTCGGCCAGAAGGTGATTGAGGTCCGGCATGAGAGGACGCCTGTCTACGGAGAAAGCATTAAGACTGAAGCCCGGACACTGATACCGCTACAAGGTTCAGGCGGGGCGATGGCAGTTTTGGCCCGACTCTGAAAAGGGACGGCACACCGACGGAGGTGAGGACTCTGTCGGCGTGCCGATGCCCGCCCGTTTTCATTAACCCGTATCGTTGCTATTGAAGATGGTTCGGACTGTATTGCTTGAGTGCAGGGCCGACATATTTGGGAGGCACCCCGAGCAGTTCCAGTCTCACAGAATGCTCCAAATCAACCTGGCCGGTGACGGACAGTAGTGAACGCACGGCCTGTTCAAAACGTTCGTCACGTTCGTTGCCGACTGAGTACCATTCGCATCGGCTTACATCGTTAAAGAGCAGCAGCAACTGACGGATGTCGATGCGGAAACCAACGTGTTCGATCTGGCCATCTTTAGGGCCGCCGATCATCTCTGTTGTGCCCAGATACATAGACACCAGCCACCCGCGTTCATCTGCCCGACAGTCAAAGCCGACCCGACCTGCATTCGCCAATGGTTCAAAAATATCTGCCACGTTGTGGATGAATTCCTTCAGCCATATCGGACGATGGTCGCGATGTTCTCTGCGTATCTTGTAGTCCGCCATTTGCTGGAGGAGTTCTTCGATGGACATAGATCGGTTGCCAACGGTTTGAGAAATGAATGGGATCAGTTCAGGGTGAATGCGGTTACAGAACGATTCCTTCTCCACTCCGTCGGTCGGCCATCGACCACAACTCCGTTGTCTCGTCTTTCCAGGAACTCAGTACCGCAGATATCGGGATTGATGGCGTTGGGGTTAAGCACAATGCACCACGACCCGGGCAGATGTGCACACCGGGGTCCTGTCCTTCCAGCGGGGACGTTCAGCGACTGTTGATCCAACGGTGCCGATTGCTCCGCCTGTGCTTTATTCACGGCCTGAGCGACCTGCCGAACCTTTGTTATCGCGGCTTTGGGGGCTGAGTGTGGCCCCCTGGACCAGGTCTGTTGGCAGGACGCGATTCTCGCTCGCCCGCCCATGCTGCAGGTGTGTTGGTCAGGCCGGACAGTACCGAATTCCGTTCAAAATCCTGACAGTTACGCTTTACACGATGTATGGCAGCCTGATCGTCATGGTGACAGGGCCGAAATTCGGTCCGCTGGAGTACAACTCAGGGCATGCCACAAGTCGCTCGGGAGTATGAACTTGCGCTCCTGAAGGGAATGTGAAGGTTTGTGGGCTTTCGGCATCAAACGTTTCGGCGTGTGGCTTGCTGGAACCAACTGTTGCCCCGGGGTCAGCACGTGAAGTCTGGGTCTGGCACCATGTTCTTCCGGCGGCAATATGGCCATTCGCAACACGGCGTGCCGCAGAGAATCTGCGTCGCTGCGACTCAATTGCGAGTTCCCGAACAGGCTTTTTACACTCTCTCAAAAAGGTACAGAAAATGTTGAACAGGTTCTGGAAGGACGAACGAGGAGTCATTCTCTCGGTCGAAATTGTGCTGCTGGGGACGATTCTTGTTCTTGGCATGATCGTCGGACTCGTGGAAGTTCAGTCTGCTGTGGTGGCTGAACTAGGCGATCTCGGCGATGCTTTAGGAAATCTGGACCAGTCGTATCAGGTCCCGGGAATCGTGTCGTTCAAACATGGTGGTTCCTGCGGCAATACTTCCACCTGTGGCATCAAAGCCGCGACATCCGGGGCCTCCTACAGAGACCGACCTGATCTCTGTGACTGCAACGCAGTTATTGTCTGCCATTCCGACCACGATCACGGAGAAACGGGGGCGTTCACGAATGATCGTGCTGCCGGTGGGGTTACGGCTCACCACGGAGGCGGCGTCCATCGGGGGCCCGTCAAGGCCCAAAGGGGCGAGCAAAAGAAACGCCAGCCAGTGCCTGCAGTCCCGCGAAAGAAGTGATCTGCCTGACACGGCTGGCAGACCGGCCCGATCTCTCATAATTCTCTGACGACACCCATCTCCGGGTGTCGTTTTTTGTTAAGCTGTCACGATGGCAGAGGAACGGGATTTCTGCCTTCGCAGTAACGAATGGGAGTTCTGGTGGACAACAGGATTGATGGTCACGACGACTGGAAGGTTGGCGTTGGTGTTCTTCGACGCGACGACATTCCTCTGATGATGGGTATTCTGAATGTCACGCCTGACAGCTTTTCAGATGGAGGACTGCATAATCAAATTGACAATGCCGTCGCGCATGGAATACAGCTGGCTCGAGACGGCGCGCACGTGATCGACATCGGCGGAGAATCAACACGGCCCGGCGCTGCACCGGTTGACGTGGTCGAAGAACTTACTCGTACAATTCCGGTTGTCCGAATGCTGGCTGAACAGATCGATGTTCCGATTTCCATCGATACGACCAAGGCCGAAGTCGCTCGCCAGGCCCTGACAGCCGGGGCGGTCATCGTCAACGATATCTCCGGATTGACATTTGATTCTGAAATGATGTCAGTGTGTGCTGAATTTGATGCCGCCATCTGTGTGATGCACATGAAGGGCACTCCGCAGGTCATGCAGCAGAACCCGGCATACGACGATGTCGTTCAGCAAGTTACTGATTTTCTGCAGCGACGCCTGTCAGTCTGCGAGCAGGCTGGCATTGACCGTACCCGAATCTGTGTTGACCCTGGCATCGGCTTCGGCAAAACGGCTGACCACAATCTCAGCCTGATGCGCGCGACCAGCCGGATCCGAAAGATGCTGGGTCGCCCGATACTTGTGGGACATTCTCGCAAGCGATTTCTTTCAAAGCTGCTTGGCCGGACGGTAGAAGAGCGAAATGCCGGCACGGCAGGAGTTTCCGTTGCACTGGCGCAGAACGGTGCGGATATCCTTCGTGTTCATGATGTAAACGCCACTCGAGATGCGCTGACGGCCTGGAACGCAGTGCGAGGAATGTAGTCATCATGACGATCCAACTGCTTGTTTCCGTACGAGATGCCGCAGAAGCCGTGATTGCCGCTGACAGCGGCGCTGACATTGTTGACGTGAAAGAGCCGGAATTCGGTTCACTGGGCTTCGCCGGTGCTGCGACGATCCGGGACATTATTGATGCCGTGGACGGCCGGATTCCCGTTTCCGCAGCACTCGGCGAGTGTCTCGACTGGCCGGGTGCAAACGGAACCATCAGCGACCTGCGACTGAACGGAACCGAACAACCGCTGGCATACGTCAAACTCGGGCTTTCGGGGCTGTTTCCCGAGGCTGCCGGTGATGCATGGGCTGACGTCTGGACAGGTTTGCGTCGCGAATTCGACAGTTTCGTGCTCACCCGGATGTGCGGTGGCTCTGGCGATGTCGTACGAACGGACGGGGTTGTCACGGCCGCAGTACCAATCCCCGTGGAACGGAGGCAACCCGGCCATGGCTGGGTTGCTGTGGCATATGCCGACCACGAACGAGCGGGTGCACCACCGTGGCCAGAGGTGCTGAGCGCTGCGGTGTCGAGCGGCTGTGCCTTTCTGCTGATCGATACGCACGGCAAGGACCGGTCAAGTACCCTGGACTGGTTGCCGGAGTCTGAGCTGATCAATGTCCGACAGCAGTGTCAGCGCAGCCAACTTTCATTTGCCCTGGCGGGGCAGCTGAATCAGACTCATCTGCCGGCCGTAAGGCGAATTCAGCCCGATGTGTTTGCCGTCCGAGGGGCCGTTTGTGACGGGCTTGATCGGTGCAGCACGATTAGCGGCAGGAAAGTGCTCACGCTCAGGACGGCGCTGCAATAACGCAGCCTGAACAGATCAACCTGTTCGACCGTGCAACTCGTACGACGACATGGAATTGGCAGCGTTGTTTGGCCTGCTGACACGGACCAAGTTCTGTGATTTGGCGACAGCACAGTGGCCATTTTTCCGGGACGGCGGCTGACCAACATTCAACGGCGGACATGATACGTCTGCCGGACACGGTAGGAGTCATGCACCGGTCATCAGGTGTCAGCGCCACGGATCAGGCGTTACTTTCGTACTACTCAACATCATGTGAACTGGCGGTTATCTCGCCCGATTTGGAATTATCGGCGTCCGGATTCATGAGGTCCACAGAGGTAATACGTTGCAGACTGGTCACGGCAGGTGCATCCAGAGCCAGGTTGTCTTCCTGGCGTGGCGGCGGGGCTTCGACGGGCAGCTGGATCAGGAATACGCTGCCTTTGCCAAACTCACTTTCCAGAAAGACGTCCCCGCCCAGCAGTCTTGACAATTCACGAACAATCGAAAGGCCCAGGCCGGTTCCACCGAACTCACGTTTGACATGATCCCGTTCTCCCGGAACCGTCGTGCCCTGCCGAAACTTTTCAAAAATCTGATCCTGTTCCTGCATCGGAATTCCGATCCCCGTGTCTTCGACACTTATTTCAAACGTGTCTTCGTCTTTCAGTTGAGCCGTCACGCGTACTCGTCCTCCTTCGGGAGTGAACTTGACGGCGTTCGACAGCAGGTTGGTCAGGATCTGCCGCAGCTTGCCGGCATCCTGATGCACTTCGGGCAGGGCAGGTTCCGCGTGGAGCACACGCAGGTCGATGTTCTTCTGGTCAGCCAGCGGCATGATCTGATTAGCCTGGTTTTCTACCAGCTCGCGCACATTCACCGGTCCCGGCGTGAGTTTCATCTGGCCGCTTTCAATTTTGGCCAGGTCCAGCAGGTCGTTGATCTGCACCATCAGGTTACGTCCCGACGTGCGAATGTTGTCCACGTAGCGTTTCTGTCGATCATCCAGATTGGCCGCATTTGCCAGCACATCGCTAAAGCCCAGAATACTGTTCAGCGGAGTTCGCAGCTCGTGGCTCATGGTGGCCAGAAATTCGTCCTTCAGAGCATTACTGCTGAACAGTTCCATGTTCGCCTGTGCGAGCTGGTCAACTTTAGCGCCAAAACTGTCGTTGACTCCGCGAAGCTCTTCATTGACCGTCGTCATGTGACGGAGCATACGATTGAACGCGTGACTGAGTTCTTCGAATTCGTCCCCTGTGTTGATGACAGCACGGAGGTTCAGGTTGCCTCGCGCAATTTCGTCGCTGACATCTTTCAGGTGAAGGACGGGTTTCACAATGATGTAGCGAACAATCAGATAGGCCACCAACATCGCTACAAATGTTGTCACGATCGCGGACGCCACCAGTATGATTCGGTTATGGTTAAGTTGATCCACAACACTGGCCATGGACAACGTAACGGTGGCCATGGCAACCAGTTCGCCGGATTGGTACGTCGCTGCGTTTTTTCCGTTGTGACATTGCAGACACGAGTCTGATGCGGTGACCGCCTCATAGTACTTCAGGAAACGTTCGCCGTCGGCGGTGTCGTCCATTCGCCAGTCCTGAGTCGCGCCGTTCTTGAACTTCACCCAGGCATCGATGGCTTCGCCGTCTCTTGTGGCGTGGCTGTTAATCAGGCTCCATTTTACGCCAAGGCCGAATTCATCAACGGACGCTAGGTGGTCCCGGAAAGTGTTGAAGTCGGTGTCAGAAGAACCTGCCACCCGGGGGCCTGCGGGGGATTGTGTCGCCGGCTCGCCTGGCGTTGCGGTTAAGTCAGCGCGGGACTCCTGGGGCTGCGTGTCAGCTTCTGCACCGCCAGCAATCAGGAAGTCCTCGTCGGCGGATGCGGCCTGTTTGCCATATTGTTCTGCGTATCGCTGGTAATGCCTGCGCAACAGAATCTGAGGAATCAAAGTCTGTGCTTTGACAACCTGCTGGGCTTCCACCAGAGCCCGTGTACGTCCGGCATAGATCCAGAAACTGGTCGTAATGAGAATCATCAGGGCCGCGCCAAACAGCAACCGGCACTTCCGCTCCAGACTCGTTTCGCCAAGCAGCTTCTTGAGTCCTCGGTAGTTGATCACGGTCTGGCTTTCGTGGACAGTACGTCGAAACGGAATGGCTTTACGGAATGGCCTGACTGAACAGCATCAGGAGTTTGCGAGACACGATACTGAAACGTATTCAAGCGAACGACTTGCGGCAAATGCAGGGCCTCGCGGGGTGAACTTGTATTTGCCGCCGTTCATGCGAAAGTGATGCTGTCCGAATGAAGTCTAACGCCGAAACGTCACCACGAAAACAACACTCACGCCAATCTATCGGAACACAGAACGGGTTCAGATGAAACAAAGAAACTTCGTGCTTGCCATCACAGGAGCAAGTGGATCAGCCTACGCTGTCAGGCTGGCTCAGATTCTGCTGCGTGCCGGGCACCATATTCATATGATTGTCAGCCGGGCGGCTCGTCAGGTTGCCCAACACGAGCTGGACGCCAGGATTCCGGCTGATGATGCGTCCGGCGACGACTGGCTGAAGTTCACAGGAACTGCGCTGACGACAGGTGCGGCGGCTGCATGGGGCTTCAGTGACTGTTCAGACGATTTCAGCGGAAACTGTTCTGTACATGGAATTAGTGATTTTACGGCTGGTGTCGCCAGTGGTTCATTTCTGACGGGGGGCATGGTTATTTGCCCTTGCTCCATGGGAACTCTGTCAGCGATCGCATGCGGCTCGTCAATGAATCTGATTCAGCGGTCCGCAGATGTCCACCTGAAGGAACGCCGGCCACTGATTCTGATACCACGTGAAACTCCACTCAGTCTCGTTGCTCTGGAAAATATGACGCGACTGTCGCACGCTGGTGCCACAATCCTGCCGGCGATGCCCGGATTTTATCATCGTCCTGAGAGCATTGCCGACTGCATCGATTTTGTTGTCGCACGCACCTGTGACCATCTCAACGTGGAGCACTCGCTGGTTCGGCGCTGGAGCCAAGCAGATTAGTTTGCTGGCGCCCAGTGCGTTGTTTTAACGCCCATACAGTGGCATTGACTCTCTGTTCAGGATATGACTCTGCCGGGTACATTCCTCCCTGTGCCGCATTCTTTGAATCACCGGGCAAACGAACATCGCACCGGAATTATGGATGCCTATGACTGCAGCAGATAGACATTCGACTGGTGTGCCGCGACTGGACGAAGCCCTGGGCGGCGGACTTATTCCTGGTGCGCTGGCGGTCGTCATGGGGGCGACTGGCATCGGAAAAACGCAGTTGGGGGTCAGTTACGCGTACGCCGGCATCGAGCAGGAAGGGCAATCGGGCGTTATCTTCGATTTGACAACGCGGGGCGATTCGCAGGGACAGGCAGATTACGCTGACCGAATATTTGACTGGAAACTGCGAACACGAAAGTTAGTGGACCGAATTGACCCCGCGATCGTGTGGGATGCCGGTGAGATTCGTTCCGATTACCTGCATGTTTTCCATCGTAGCGGTCGTCGAGTCACAATTGGCGATATGCAACCCGAGGAATGGCAGGAATTCAAAGCTGATCTAATGCGGCGTCTGGACCAGACAATCGCTTTTTTTTACGGGAATTTTGTTCATGGTGTACGGCGAGCCGTAATTGACGGCGTCGAACCAACCGAAAAAGATTCAGACTCGTTTCAATTTCACCTGTTTGATTACATTTACCATCAGATTCTGCGGAAGGAACATGACTGGCTGGCTCGCGACCTGTTTCGAGTACACTATCGGTCTCAGGAAGACACCGTGAAACGCCATGAATACGACCATCACCGGATCAGCGGTCTGCTGCTGTACACCTGTCACGAAGTTATGCTGGATGATCTGATCAGCAGACCCATTCAGTCCGGCGATGTACTGTCGAACGCAAATACCATCATTATGATGGGCAAGATCCGCGACGGTAACAGGATCGGTCGAGCTTTGTACGTGGCGAAGCACCGTGGCAGCGCATGTGAAGAATCCATTCTGCCGTACCACACCACAGAACAGGGAATCGTGTTTGACTAACGCGAAGACTCATCCCGGAAAACCAAACCTTGATTAATACCACCGATACATCATCTCTGCACAACAGTCGATTCATGAAGGCCGTGCGCCGTGAACCGGTCGATACGACGCCTGTCTGGATCATGCGCCAGGCGGGGCGTTATCTGCCTGAGTACATGGCGGTTCGCAATAAGGTTACGTTCATTGAGCTGTGTAAGACTCCCGAACTGGCCTGCGAAGTCACCGTCACAGCGCGGAACATTCTGGGAACTGATGCTGCCATTCTGTTTGCTGATCTGTTGCCGATTCTTGAACCAATGGGCATTGATCTGGAGTATATTAAGGGCGAAGGTCCCGTAATTCATAATCCGTTGCAGGAGCCTGGCGCCGTCGACCGACTTTCGGCCCTGGAATCCGTCGATGTGCTGGACTACGTTTTTCAGGCTGTACGGCTGATTCGCAGCGAACTTCCGGTCGACGTCCCGCTGCTCGGTTTCGCAGGAGCACCATTCACTTTAGCGTCGTACTGCATCGAAGGTGGAGGTTCGAAGAACTACGTCCACACCAAGAAACTGATGTATAACGACGCCGGTGCGTGGAATACACTGATGTCCAAACTTGTGGACTCAGTCAGTCTTTACCTAAAGGCACAGGTCGCCGCGGGATGCCAGGCCGTGCAGGTATTTGACAGCTGGGCCGGATGTTTATCACCGGCTGACTATCAGCGATATGTGCTGCCTCATACGAAACGGCTGATCGAATCTGTTCAGGATGACGCACCGGTCATTAATTTTCTGACAGGTAACCCGGCGTTGCTGCCGTTGCAGCGTCAGGCCGGAGGCACAGTCATGGGCGTTGACTGGCGCATTCAGCTGATCGACGCATGGGACATCTTCGGACCGGAGTTCGCCGTGCAGGGCAATCTGGATCCGGTCTCGATTTACGCGGAACTGCCGGTACTCAAAGAGCGGATCAGGACCGTGATCGATTCGGTGCGTGGTAGAAACGGGCACATCTTCAATCTGGGACACGGCGTTATGCCCGATATGAGTCCTGAACACGTGAAGGCGGTTGTCGACTATGTGCATGAACTGGGAGTGTCGTCCTGATGACCACCACAGGTCCGGAGACGAGGTCGCATCAACGCGAACGCAAAGGCAGACGAGTTGCTGTCATCGGTGGTGGCATTACCGGGTTGTCAGCGGCTCAGCGTTTGATAAGCACAGATCCGATGGCCGAGGTCGTGATTCTTGAATCGACTGAACGTTTCGGTGGCATCATTCGTACGGAACATGGTCACGGTTTCCTGATGGAGTTGGGCCCCGACTCGTTTATTACGAACAAGCCGGGAGGTATTCAACTTTGCGAGGAGGTCGGCCTGGCCGATGAACTGATTCCTACCGATGCTGAATTTCGTCGGTCACTGGTGCTGCGTAACGGAAAACCCCGGCTGGTTCCGGAAGGCTTTATGCTGATGGCACCGGCAAAGCCATGGAAAATCGCCACCACGCCCGTGCTGTCTGTCGCAGGAAAAATCAGGTTACTGCGAGAAGCATTTATCCGGCCGAAGACAGGTGAAGAGGAAGATGAGTCGCTGGCCGGTTTTGTGCGTCGCCGCTTTGGTCGACAGACGCTGGAGCGGCTTGTACAGCCACTGGTCGGCGGGATCTATACCTCGGACCCTGAGAAACTGAGTCTGAAGGCCACCCTGCCACGCTTTATCGATATGGAACAGCAGTATGGCAGTGTGATTCGTGCGACGCTGGCGGAACAGCGTCAGAAGAAGGGACGCGGCGAAGCTGACTCGGGCAGCGGTGCGCGGTACGGTTTGTTTGCGGCACCCCGAAACGGACTGGGAAGCCTGGTTGACGGTGTTCTGGAGTGGCTGCGCGGGTCCGAACGGGTGTGTTTCTGTTCGAACACGCCCGTTTCGGGTTTGACGCAGACATCTGCTGAAGACGGAACTGCCGCTCCTTCATGGGCCGTATCTGCGCCGGACGTTCCTGATGAAATCTTCGACGATGTCATTCTGACACTGTCGACACACAAGGCTGCGGATCTGTTGAACGATGAGAGCTTTTCGGAGCTGGCACAGTCGCTGCGTGAAATCGAGTATGCGTCCAGTGCGATCGTGGTTACAACTCACAAGCTTAGTGACTTTCGGCATTCACTGGACGCATTCGGGCTGGTCGTGCCGGCCATAGAAAACCGCAGAATTCTGGCGGTGTCCTTTACAAGTCGAAAGTTCCCCGGGCGGGCGCCGGCAGGGCATGTGCTGCTGAGAACATTTGTCGGGGGAGCCATGCAGCCGGAGCTCCTGGAGCACTCAGACGCTGAGATCACACAATTCGTGCATCAGGAGTTGTCGGCAATACTCGGCATGAATGCCGCCCCTTCGTTCAGTCAGGTGGTTCGATACCAGCGGGCCATGCCGCAATATCACGTGGGCCATTTGGCACGAGTGGCCGAAATTGAACGACTTTCCGACGAACACCGTGGACTCCATCTGGCCGGCAGCGCCTACTTCGGAGTGGGGCTCCCTGACAGTATCGCCAGTGGATGGTTGGCTGCGGATCGGGTTCTGCAGGGCGTCTGATGTTGCAGTACAATACTTCAACGGCCGACAGAGATCGTCAGCAGCTGTGAATTCGGAAGGTTTCCGACCATCTCAGTCTGTCAGAGTAATCGTGCCCCGATCCCGTTCACTGGTGAAC
>Ga0315316_10003319_pt1 | contig 11665 bp, 10 predicted proteins | sample M160m3416metaG_FD_203702 | JGI IMG/M metagenome (GOLD analysis project Ga0315316, IMG submission 203702) | Ammonia-oxidizing marine archaeal communities from Monterey Bay, California, United States - M1 60m 3416 | ecosystem: Environmental > Aquatic > Marine > Intertidal zone | place: USA...
ATCGGAACTTGAGCCACGAAACCAATGAGACCAAAGCCTAATGGCCAAATTATAAATTGCTTCCCAATAATCACTCCAAAAACAAAAGGTAACGCTTTTCTTAAACCATATTTAGCACCTGTTGACATCAAGACCATATTAGCAGGACCAGGAGTTCCCACCTGAGATAGCGCAAAAAGTGAAAAAGATATAATTATTGTCAACACAATGCTAACCTCCGCTTAAAACATATAAACAACAAGTTATATCAAGCAAAAACTTGGAACATTAAGTGAGTAAAACTATTAAAGCTACTTATTTCTAAATTTGTTATTCTGCTGCTGCTGCCAATGGTATGACTGATATAAAAGTTCTGCCTTTAAAACCCTTGTGAAAATTTACAGAACCCTTATCTAAAGCATAAATGGTGTGATCTTTACCTTGTCCGACGCCATCACCGGGCCACCACTTATTTCCACGTTGCCTGCAAATAATATTCCCAGGAATTACCATTTCTCCACCATATTTCTTAACACCTAAACGACGACCCGCTGAATCACGGCCATTCCTTGATGAACCACCTGCTTTTTTATGTGCCATAAAGTTTTCTCCTCTAAATCAGTTTACTTAGCCGTTGTGGGCTTTTTAGCTGCTGCTGCTGGCTTTTTAGCTACCGCTGCTGGCTTTTTAGCTGCTGCTGGCTTTTTAGCTACCGCTGCTGGCTTTTTAGCTGCTGCTGGCTTTTTAGCTACCGCTGCTGGCTTTTTAGCTACCGCTGCTGGCTTTTTAGCTGCTGCTGGCTTTTTAGCTACCGCTGCTGGCTTTTTAGCTGCTGCTGGCTTTTTAGCTACCGCTGCTGGCTTTTTAGCTACCGCTGATGGCTTTTTAGCTACTGCTTTGTTATCTCTGCCTGAAACCGTTGTAACAAATCCTGCTCCATGTTGAGCAGATGCGATACCAGACTTAGCGGCGCCTGATTCCAAAATATTTGTCACACGAAGAACAGTTAGATATTGACGATGCCCTTTTGTTCTTTGGGACGAATGTTTTCTTCTACGTTTCACAAAATTTATAACTTTTTCACCCCTAATCTGCGCCACCACTTCTGCTTGCACAGCAGCGTCCATGATTAATGGAGATCCAACAGAAATCTTTTTTCCTTGAATCAAGAGGATATCGTTAAATTGCACTGTTTCACCTTGATTAGCAGCCAGTTTCTCAACTTTAATAACGTCTCCAGAAGTAACTTTATACTGCTTACCACCAGTTTTTAGTACCGCAAACATAACGAATTCCTTACATTTCCGCGTTTGTTGGCCTCCCAAGGGATGTTTTGCGTAATATTGCGCCTAAAACAGCGTGCCCTTATTAGAGCATACTTCACATTGAACAAGTTTGAGCTTATGCAAGCAGTAAATAGAATTGTCAACAAAAACTGCGGTAGATAGAAAATTAAACAAATCCTTCGTTACAAAAATAATTGCAAATAACAAGAATACAATAAATGAGTAAAAGTCATGAAGCCCAAAGACATAATGATTGAAGCTAGTAAGGCTGTAAAATCTAAAAACTTAATTTTAGCTGTCGAACTATATAATGAACTTTTAAATAAATTCCCAAACCACTCTGGAGCAAGAAGCGGATTAAAAAAAATAAAAAGAATAACTTCCCCTTACACAAATGGGATTTCTCAAACTGAATTAAACGAAGCAGTCTCAGCCTTACAAATTGGTAGCTTTCAAAAAGCGATCGACTTAGCAAAAAAGTTAATTTTGAAGGATCCAAATATTGCTATAATCTATAATATTATTGGAATTTCATATGTGAATCTTCAAACACCTGAAAAAGCTATCTTAAACTTTACAACAGCCTTACGCTTAGAAAAGAATTACAATGAAGCAAGAGGCAATTTAGGATCAGCACTTTTACTGATAGGAAATGTTGATGAAGCCATTGTCCAAATTGAACAAGCGTTAAAAGAAAATCCAAGAAACTCTATGGCGTGGAACTCTCTGGGAAATGCAAAAGATCAAAAGTTACAGTATCAAGATGCACTTCTAGCATTTCGAAAAGCAATAGAAATTACTCCAAACTATATTAATGCGTATAACTCATTGGGCGTATTATTAAATAAATTAAATGATAAAGACGAAGCTGATAAAGTATTCAAAAAAGGCTTATCACTAAGTCCAAACGATACAGATCTATTAATTAATTACGGTTACCTTCTTGGGGAACAAGGAAAGTTAACAGATGCAATAGATAACATATCAAAAGGATTACAGTCAAACCAATACCCAATCGATGCCAAACATCGGCTTGGAAATCTAAAAAGCAACAATGGTGATATAAAGGGTGCAATTGCCTTAATTGAAGAAGCCATTAATGAAGATCCGAGCCTGAGTGAAGCTTACAGAAGCTTATCGTTAATATATAAATTTAAAAAGTCAGATAAACTTATTGAGACTATGAAGAAACGATTGATGGATTCAAGTGCTACTACTTACGACCATGCTCACTTAGGCTTTGCCCTAGGAAAAAGCTTACATGATATTAAAAAGTATGATGAGGCTTTTGAGGCTTATAAAATTGGAAACAGAGCGAGAAGATCAGAATTAAATTACGATAGTAAAGAACATTCTGCTTCCATTGAGAAAATCAAGTTAATTTATTCAGAAAATAAGCAAACTATAATTGATAAAAGAGTTGAAAATACTGTCCCAATCTTCATCGTGGGTATGAACCGTTCAGGAACAACATTAGTAGAGCAAATTTTATCGTCACACTCTTATGTTACTGGTGCAGGAGAGCTGCCAAATATAAATAATGCTGGGCTAGACAATCTTAAAAAAAATGGTGACTGGACCTCATCCGAACTACTCAATACATCACTTAAATATTCAAACATTCTGAATGAAATTTCCAATAAAACAAAATTTGTTACAGATAAACTTCCAGTTAATTTTAAGTGGATCGGCCTTATAAAAAAACTTTATCCTGATGCTAAAATAATTCATGTGATTAGGGATCCAATGGATACGTGTCTTTCAAATTATAGAAACTATTTCACAGCAACAGGTAATGCATACGCCTATAATCAAGAAGAATTAGCTCGATTTTTTCTAGATTATAGAAATTTAATGGATTTTTGGTATAACATGTTTCCTAACCAAATATACGCATGCGATTATAATTTTCTTACATTAAACCAAGAGACTGAAACAAGATCATTACTTAATTACTGTGATTTGAATTGGGAACCTCAGGTTTTAAAATTTGAAACAAATAAAAGAGTAGTAAAAACAGCTAGTGTTGCTCAAGTTAGGGAGGGAATATATCGGACATCAATAGGCGGCTGGGAACACTACAAAAATCATTTAGTATCCTTACACTCGGTACTTCAGGAGGGTAATGCTTTTAGACAATGGGATAAAACAAAATTTGCTTAATTAAAGTCTTCTAGCATTACGCCCTCCAAGTCTTTTACTTGGCCTACCCTCAGGTACAATCCCATCTCTAAGCACAGTGGTCATTGGATGTTTTGGATTATTCTCTTCATATTCTTTTAAAGCAGAAGCAACCGCCTTTATTTGATCAATATTGTAGTCTAGGCCCAAAGCCCAATCGAGAAAGATAGTTTTGCAATCCGCAAGTGTGATACCATCTATTTGATAAGCTTCATATAATAATCCCCTCGGATCCTCTACTAATTTACCCTTATTCATTTTTAAAACCCACTTTATTGTCTTTTATTGTTATTTTTAATTTGGCTGTAATCATTTCATCAGCCGATTTACGAAGGCTTCCTAATTCCAGTTTCAACTCATTTATACTGTTCGAACCGGTCTCTCGGAGTACAAAGTCACGACCAAGTTTAGTTTCAAACAAATCTAAATCTTTATAGTCACCAATCAAAGCAAAAATTTGATTTAACCTAAACATTAAAAAATATAATCTGAGTAATTTTTTTGCATCATAACTTGACCAATCGTCAAGCCTTGATAACGCTGAAAGGTGAGCATTAGTATCATAACTTTCAATATTAAACATTAAAGCGCAACCTTGACCTAAAAGTTGCAAATCAAACACGCCCCCTACACCCTTCTTTATATCCCAAGGAAAATCCTGAACCTCAATGTAACTTTTACTAATCCTTTCTCGTAATAAAACTATGTCCGAAAATACTTTAAGTTGATTTAATTTTTTATTGAGCAATTTACTCCTAAAAGAGTTCAATAGACTTTTTAGACTCTCATTCCCACAGACGACTCTAGCCCTTGTAAATGCTAAACGTTCCCACATCCAAGCGTCATTTTCTTGATATTTCGTAAAAGCTGTTAATGAGGTTGCCACTGGGCCATTCTTACCGGATGGCCTCAATCGCATGTCGACTTTATATAAACTACCGTCAGGCATTTTTGCCGAAATTGCTGTTAAAAATTTCTGAGTAAGGCGGGAATAATAGACAGGTGCCTCCAAAGGTTTTCTACCATCGGATCGAGAATCATGATGTGCATCGTAAATTAAAATTAAATCCACATCTGAGCTTGCATTCATTGTTTGAGAGCCAAGAGATCCCATACCCAATAAAACTGCACGACTACCTGCCAATGCCCCATGTTTTATTAAAAAATCATCACAACAAATTGACCAAATTTCACTTAAAATACATTTAGCTAAATTTGAATAGCACCGTGATACCTCTTCAGCGTTTAATAACCCTTTCAAATATTGAACACCAATTTTAAAGTGTAGTTCATTATGTATTACTCTTGATAAATTTAATTTTTCTTCATAGTCAGGTGCTATCTTCAATTGCTCATGAAGAGACTTTACAAATTTCTCATTAAAAGAAAATTTTTCAAAAAAATCACCATCTAAAACAGAATCGAATACTTTAGAGTTGTTTGCTAGATAAGTTGACAATTTTTTGCCTGAGGAACAAATATCCAACAATAGATCAATAAGTTCAGGTTTTGAATCAAATAAACTGAATAGTTGGAAGCCAGATGGTAGCCCTTCTAAAAACTGAGTAAATCTAGCCAATGTTATTTTTGGACTACCTGACAATATTGCTTTTTCAATTATTATTGGCCGTATTTTTTTAAAAATTCCTTTTGCTTTTTCAGAACGTAAAGCCGGAACATACAACCAATCGTCACTCATTTTAAGATAATTTTCTGGCACCTCATTCTTATGAATTTTTGGTGCAAAAAATCTATTTGTAATTCCAGAAACTAAACTTAAATTAAGCTCAACTTTTTTCTTAAAGTCTAAAGGATTTTTAAACCCCATAAATTTGGAAATTTGATTGAGTCCTCTAGATGACATTGGCAAGTCATGAGTTTGAACATCATTTATCATTTGCAACCTATGCTCAATAATTCGGAAAAAACGATATGCACAAATTAATGAATCATGATCATTTTGTTCTATCCAGCCAACCTTTTTCAAATCAGCAATTGCTTCACAGGTTCTCGGTGAACGCAAGCTTACATCACGTCCGCCAGCAATCATTTGCCTAGTTTGAGCAAAAAACTCAATATCACGAATCCCACCTTCTGAAAGTTTTAAGTTACGACCAAAGAATTTTTTTCCTGATTTTGTAGCTGTATGTTCTCTAATTTTCAAACGAATCTCATGCGCTTCTTGGATTGCCACAAAATCTAGATGCTTTCTCCAAATAAATGGTTTCAACCTATTTAAAAAATCTTTTCCTCTAGAAATATCACCTGCACAGGCTCGCGCTTTAATAAATGCAGCCCTTTCCCATGTTCTACCATAACTTTCATAATAACGCATTGCAGAGTCCATAGACAAACAAATTGGTGTAACACTCGGGTTTGGTCTTAATCTAAAGTCTGTTCTAAAGACATAACCTGCATATGAAGTTTCATTTAACATCTTGATGACAGCTCTTGTCATCCTAATAAAAGCCATTCGCACTTCTTCAAATTCATCAGAACGATATATGGAATCATCAAATAAAAAAATCAAATCAATATCTGATGAGTAATTAAGTTCAAAAGCTCCCATTTTACCCATCGCTATAGCAACCCAACCAGAGCGATCACACTTTCTCACAGAATTAAATTTATTAAATTTAATAAAGTTGTTAAACTCAAATTCCATACAATGCTCTAAAACCAAATCTGCAAATCTGGTTAAGTTCTGAGTAACCGTATCTAAGTCCCAAAGTCCACATAAATCACAAAAAGCTGTCCAAAGCGCCATTTTAGATTTACAAACTCTAAGAGACTTGAATAAATCACCAGCATTAAGCAACTCATCATTAATCTCAGAAATAATATCGAACTCATCGGTCAAAATACATTCGCAAAGCCAACTTTTGTGAATAATTAAAAGTTTTCTTAAATACGGACTACAACCCGCGATACCTACAATCAGCTCCTCAATGTCAACCGGTAAATTTTTAAAATAATTTGCTGTTTCTATCCCAACCGATTCATTGAACGGGATAGGTAAGTTAAAATTTTTATTTTTTTTAATATTTAAAAGCATTTATAATTACTTGTTTTAATAAAAATTTCACTTTCAATATATAATTAAAAGTGACATAATTCAGGATTTAATTTTTAAAAAGTTACACACTGAATAAGCAGCTCCCTTACCCATATTTATTTTCTCGTATCCCAACTGTTCAACAACCTCACCTAAGCCAACTTTTTGTTGTGAAAAAACTGTTTTATTTTCGAGTAACTCGATCAAACCATTCGCAATTAAATCAGACTTAAATTTTTTACCTATAAACTCTGGAATTAAAGCTCTTTTTAAAAGTATATTAACCAATGATACATTATCGATCTTAAGAAGAGATTTTATAATCAGCCTTGAAAAAAAATTAACATCATAACCAACGACCATAGGTGTGCCTGCAGCAGCCAGCTCTAATGTTACAGTACCTGAAGCAGCTAATGCTACATTAGCAGCAGCAAAAAGTTCAAATTTTTCTTCTTCGAATGTTAGTAAGCCTGAGTTGATATTAGAGAATAACTCAATATTGAGATTAGTTAAGTTTAACTGTTTTGCGACCAACTTCTCTGTATGCGATAGTGTTGGGACAATGATTTTAATATTTGAAATTCTGGAAGTTACTATTTCTAATGTTTTGATAAAAATTGGCAATAAACGTTTTATTTCAGTAGCTCGAGATCCAGGTAATAAAACAATAAGCTTCTCACCCTCACCTATACCAAATTTATTCCTTATTTCAGCAAGTTTTTTTGAATTATATTGAGGCATTAGAGAAATTGGATGACCTACAAAGTCACATGAAATACCGTACTTATGTATAATCTTAGGTTCAAAAGGAAACAATGCCAACATATGGTTAACGAATTTTGAGATCTTAAAGCCTCTTTTGGGACGCCAAGCCCAAACCGAAGGAGCAACATAATGAATAACTTTTAGATTGGGATCAAATCTTTTTACCTTTTGAGCAACTCGAAATGAGAATTCAGGGCTATCAATCGTTATCAAACATAAAGGTTTTGTTGATAGTATACTTTCAACAAGTTTATCCCTAAGTCTAAATAATTTTGGTAATTTTGGCAAAATTTCAAAAATTCCCATTAAAGATAACTCGTCCATGAGAAAAATAGATTTTAACCCCTCAGCCTTCATCAATGGTCCGCCAACTCCACTAAATATAAAATCTGGATCGATGGATTTTAAATTTGCAATTAAATCAGAACCTAGCTTGTCTCCAGACTTTTCTCCCGCAATAATAAAAAATAATTTATTCATCTGTTTTGACTCATAATACGGTAACAAATAATTTATGCTCATTTGCTAAAGAAATTACTTTTTCACGCTCTAAAATATATACGCCGTTCTTTTTTAAGGCGATCCCATTCAAATTCGCCTCCATGGCCTGTAAGATTGTGTCCGGTCCAATAGTCGGCAAATCGACTAATAGGTTTTGACTAGGTTTTGGAGCTTTATATAAAATCCCATTTTGTGAAGAAAAGGACGTTTGAAATTTTCGTTTAGTATTTTTTACAAATCGCAGCATTTCGTCTGTACCTTGGATAGTCTCGGACCCAAAACAAACACCATTTGACACAACTGCAGCTTGGCCAACGTCTACAGAACCAATTGCATTTACGATGAGTTGTGCTCGTTCAATATCAGCAATATCTTGCTTTTTAGGTTTGTTAATAGTCAAAACTCCCTGATTATCCAGAAGGGATGGCATAATACTTTCAGATCCTAATACTTTAAACCCCTCTCTCTCAAAGATTTTCACAATCAGTTCTAATATTTTATTATCTCCTGCTTTCATAGCTGGCAGGATTTTATCAGCAAAGGATAAGAATTTGCCATCAACATTGGAAAGATTTATTTCTGGCCTTTTAATACCACCCGCGAAAACAATATTGGTGAAACTACCCGCTTTTAATTCATCAAAAAGCTTTCCTATTTTTTCAAAATCTGCTGAAATCTTAAAACTTTTTTTAGAACCCCAACTAGGTGCTTTACTGGAAAAGTATACTATAGCATGACATTTATTTTCCTTAATCAATGCTTCTGAAAGCAATCTGGGTAAAGACCCTGAGCCAGATATAATGGCGATATTGTTTATTTTTTCATTCAATTAGAATCATCCATTGTTAAAAAAGATCTATCTGAATTATCGAGAATAAAATTTAGTATTTCTCGAATTTCATTCGTTTCACAGTCCTTATCGTGCATCACTCTCGCATTTTCTTTTAAGGCCCCATCTGAATTAAATAATATTTTAAAATCAGCATTGATTTTTAATATTTGTGATTTCTCTAGTCCCTTTCTCTTCAATCCAATTACATTTAATCCTCTTAGAGAGCCTCTCTCACCAGCGGCCATTCCATATGGGATCACATCATGAGTCACCATTGTTAAACCGCCAACAATTGCCCCTTTACCAATTCGAACGAATTGATGTATGCCACACAAACCACCAATAATGACATCATCATGAATTTTGCAGTGACCGGCTATTGCTGATTGGTTCGCAACCACTACTTTATTGCCAATATCTGCATCATGGCCTACGTGGGCACCAGTCATGAATAAACAGTCGTTACCAACCTTAGTTACGCCACCGCCTCCTTTAGTTCCTGGGTTCATGGTGACATTTTCACGTATTATATTTCTTTTTCCTATAATTAGGTTGGTTTTTTCACCAGTAAATTTTAAGTCTTGAGGAATTTCACCAATGGAAGCAAAGGGAAATATGACAGTTTCATTGCCGATAACAGTATGGCCCGAAATCACGACATGGGATTTAATAATAACTTTTTGCCCCAAAATAACATTATCACCAATAACTGAAAATGGACCAATTTCACAAAGAGCACCTATCTTGGCGCCGTTTTGGATAACCGCTGATGGATGAATTATGGCAGTATCGTGAATTTTCATATGACGCTACTCAATTTAAGCCTTATCTAACATTGCAGAAAAAACAGCTTCTGCAACAACATTTTCTTCAACAATTGCTTTACCACTAAATTTCCATATTTTTGTTCCACTTCTTAATACCTCAACCTGAAGTTCGAGAACGTCTCCAGGGCATACAACTTTTCGGAACCGGCAATTATCCAATGTCATAAAATATACAAGTAATTCTTCATCTAAAGTTCCAAGAGAGTGTGAAACTAAAACAGCTGATGTTTGAGCCATAGCTTCAACAATCGTAACCCCGGGCATAATTGGTTTCTTTGGAAAATGGCCTTGGAAATGTGGCTCATTGAAGGTCACATTCTTTACACCAACTGCTCTCTTATTTAACTCAATGTCTTTTACTAAATCGACAAATAGAAATGGGTATCTGTGTGGGATACGCCTTTGGATATCCTCAATATCTGAAATTCTAATTAACGCATCACTCATTTTGCTTTCCTTAATTTGATAAAACCTAAACTAATTTAGGTTAAAAGATCGAAATTATCTTATTCACTTATGATTTCCCTGCCATTACCTATCACTTTATCGACACGATCCACTGCAATATCAGTTATATTTTTTAGCGACAGGATAACCATACGGTGATCCAATAGGGTTGATATACCAAGTTCTTCAGAAAGTTGAATTAAAATTGGAAGTGCAATCTGAAAAAACCTATTACGCTCTTCATCAGAGTACTTATTAAGATTAATCCTTGCCTCTGTAGTTTCTGATCTAATCTTTTGGACTTTTTCATCAAATGCTGCTGCAAGTTTTATGAACTCTTCAGTTCCTATGGTTTTACGTTTAACTGTTAATGATTGCTCTTCTGTTTCTAATTCTGATTGTAATGATAGTTCTTTTGCAAGTAATAGTTCGCTTTCATCGCTTACTTCTTGCAAAACTCTTTGACCAAATAAGGAGTTTCTAAAAAGCGCATCTTGATCAAGTGTTCCTATACTAATATTTTCACTTGCAACAGAAATTTGTGCGTAAGCGAATAAGCTGATCAAAAAGATAAATATTCTATAACTTCTCTTTAAAAATAACACAAACATTCCAATCAAAATTGTGTAGAAACACTTAATTCTAACATCTGGATTTTGTCATAGGACTTTTTGGACAATGCTTTTGAATAATTTATTCGAAGAGGGCCCACCACCGTTTTCCAAAACAAAGATAAACCTATTGAAGAACGAATACTGAAATTATCATCGACAATACCTTTACTCCCAGTAGTGTCGTCTAAATCCCAAACAGAAGCCACGTCATAAAATGCGCCACCACTCATACCATAACCTTCTAAAAATCCAATAGGAAAGCCTGCCTCGAACCGCGTTGCTGCAAATAAATTCCCACCTAACGCATCATTATTTTGAGCGCTTGTATCTCGCGGCCCCAAACCTTTATACTCAAAGCCTCTCAAAGCACCACTGGCAAAGTATCGATCAAGAATGCCGCTTTTACCAGAAAGTGACAACAGTCTACCGGCTTCTAATTCGGCTATAAAGGTAAGATCACCATTTAAAGCCTCCATCTTTCCACCAATTGATGCATCAGTTTTTAAATATTGATTAGCCGCACCAAATCCAGCATATTCCTGCCCAAGTTTAAATTTGATCCCCGCATCAGGATTATAACCACTGCGCCGTGTGTCGTATTCATAACCAATCCCAATAACAGAGGATGATTTCGAAGCTTCCTCCTCTTGAATTACTTTGGAAGAGCCACTCGATAAATTAACTAGCCCCTTACCACCAAAAGTGAAAGATATAGAAGATCTAGCATTTCTACTAACTGGATAGGTTATAGAAGGCCGTATTCCATACGAGGTTGTGTCGTAGGCTGAAAATTGATTGTTTGTAATGGTATTAAAAATATCAATATCAAAACTTAAAGCATTGGATAAAAAGTTTGGTTCTCCAAAACCTATACTATATGTTCTCGATTTGGCAGATGTGTCTACAGAAACCGATAAACTCTGACCTCTACCTAAAAGATTCCTTTGGGCAATTTGTATATTTCCTCCAAAGCCCGTAGATTGACCAAAAGAGGCTCCAAATGTTAAACTACCAGTTGGAACTTCTTTTACTTTCACATCAATTACTATCTTATTTTCGTCACTTCCAGCCTTCGTGCTAACTGAAATTGGTTCAAAAAAACGCAAAGCATTGATTCTTGCAGAAGCCTCACGAATACTTCGTGGGTTAAATGGATCTCCCTCTATAGTGTTGAATTG
>Ga0315316_10003324_pt1 | contig 11659 bp, 8 predicted proteins | sample M160m3416metaG_FD_203702 | JGI IMG/M metagenome (GOLD analysis project Ga0315316, IMG submission 203702) | Ammonia-oxidizing marine archaeal communities from Monterey Bay, California, United States - M1 60m 3416 | ecosystem: Environmental > Aquatic > Marine > Intertidal zone | place: USA...
TTGAAATATATTCTCTTGAACCTGCCCGAAACGAAAACAGGTATGCGGCCAGTTCGCCCTCATGCCGTGCCGCCCAGGCAGTCACCGCAGGAGACGCTGCAGCCACCTGGAAGTAATTTTTCCAGTACGTAGCGAAATCGTTCGGCAATTTTCGTCCCTGACGAATCAACGTATCAGCGTGCAGCTGTACGCCTGCTTCGCCCAGTTCAAGTGGGTCAATCTCACCTGCGGTACAGTTGCGCAGCCCCTGCCGTGTTTTGTTACGTGCCTTGTTGATGAGCGTCGGCATGCCGTAGTTTTTATCAGTGACAACCTGCTGAAAACTGGAGACTCCCGTTTCCAGAGAACACGAATACCGAGCCATCAGGCCGTCGTCACCCAGAACCTGAGATGCGTCGAATGTGGCCGAATCAACCGTCGCATCGTATGGAATTGTCGTCCAGGCCCGCGAAAACGCGTCAAACCACAGCGTTCCCTGATGTTCTTTGATTGTGTGCCCGATTCTCTCCAGGAACTCGGCGTGATATTCAGGATCCATTATGGCCATCCGTGGCGAATTGGGGGAAACATCGCGACCCGAGAAGAACGTCGCGGAATACAGTCAGCAGTTCGAGAACATCATACGTTGAGAACACAAAGTCACTCAATATCGGGTTTTCAAGCTCAAATACGCTACTATCTGAAATTCTCGTCTTCTGCTTGGCAGTGCCGCGGCCCGTCCGTTATCGTCAGCAGGCACCGTTTGATTCATCGTTCGAGTCACTGGAGTTGACAATGACGAGGCCCGCACATTTCTGTCAACGCTTCACCGTGCTGATTCCGCTACTCTTTTTCTTTATCGGTGTCGTAGTCTGCGCTCAGAACGAAAAACGTGGCGTTCTGCTGAAGTCACCGCAGGCCTGCCCTGGCTATACATTGATTGCTCCTTTCGGCGGACAGAGTACTTTCCTGATCGATCTCGACGGAAATGTTGTGCATTCGTGGACGACCGAGCGCAAGCCGAGCCAGGCCGCCTATCTGCTGGAAGATGGAAGTTTGCTGCGCACGGCGAAGATACCCAGCAAGACATTCAATATACCTGGCGGCCCCGCCGGCGGCATTCAACGATTCAGCTGGGACGGCGAACTTCTCTGGGATTACGTGGTCGCTGACGACCACAAGCTTTCACATCACGACATTGAACCGATGCCCGATGGCAATGTTCTGGTCGTGGCGTGGGAGCTGAAGAGTCGGGACGAAGCCACTGCGGCCGGACGTGACCCTGCCAAGATTGAGAACAATGCTCTCTGGCCGGAAATGGTGATGGAGATCAAGCCAGTCGGGAAAACAGGCGGTGAAATCGTCTGGGAATGGCACCTGTGGGATCATCTTGTCCAGTCATTTGATAAGTCGAGACCAAATTTCGGACAGTCTGCAGATCACCCTGAGCTGATTGATCTGAACTACGTCGATCGCCCTGGAGCGGATTGGATTCATATGAACTCCATCGACTACAACTCGCAGCTTGATCAGATTCTGCTCTGCGGACGCACGTTCGATGAAATCTGGATCATCGATCACAGCACGACAACAGCGGAGGCTTCGGGAGACTCCGGAGGTCGCTACGGTCAGGGTGGCGACATACTGTACCGATGGGGAAATCCATTTGCCTGGTTCGCCGGATCGCCCTTCGACCAGGTTCTGTTCGGACAACACGATCCACACTGGATTCCGCCGGAACTGCCAGGCGCAGGAAATATTTTGGTTTTCAACAACGGCAGCGACCGCGACCAGCGATCATATTCCACCGTCGACGAATTGACGCCACCGAAGAACCAGGACGGAACGTATCTGCGATCGGGTCCGGATGCATTCGGACCGAAGCAGTTGACGTGGCAGTTCAAGGATCCGGACAAGCTGTATTCGCAACGTGTCTCGGGAGCACAGCGATTGCCGAACGGCAACACTCTGATCTGTTCCGGGGAAACGGGGTACGTGTTCGAAGTGGACCCAGACGGAACCGTTGTGTGGGATTACCGCAACACACTCGGTGCAACACCTGCCCATCGAAATGCAAAGGACGGCACGTCAACCAGCCTGGGTGGCGTCGCGATGTTCCGCGCAACTCGGTACGCACCGGACTGTTCGGCATTGACGGGACGAGACCTGACGCCGAAAGACCTGACGCGATGACAGGTGAGCGGTAGCTTTCGCCACATTGGCTGAATCATGTGCGGGGACTGTTTCGGCCCACCGTCTGTAGTTGCGCGACCATTAGGAACGAATCCGTCGTCCGATCAGCCGTCGGCAGGCCGCTACGTCCCCGTCGGCGGGACAACGGCAAATCGTTGCTGAAATTCAGCACCAGTGTTGGACCGCGGAAACGACGTTTCTGGCACATCCACGCCAAGAAACCGGCACAAGGGCTCCCAACCGGCAGCGACGTCAAAGATGAGCAATTGCTCTTTCGGCAGCATATCGATCACTGCTTCGTTATGTGTCTGATACCGCTCAATCGCAAATCGACGATCTTCAAACCGGCCCTCAAACATCGTTTCCAGGATCAGCTTCCTCGCCATGTTCTGGACACCCAGATGCTGCTGATCAGGGGCTCGTTCCGGGTGAGTCATGGCTTCATAGACTGTCGCCCGAAAACTGTCATACCAGGCGTCCGCATCGCGAACCGTGAGAATATATTTTGCAGCCGGATAACAACGCCATAGTGATTCCCGAAAGTAACAGGCAGGACAGTCAGACGTCGACTGAAAATCTTCGAACAATGTATTCCAGTCAGCGTCCTGACCGTTGTTGTTGAGAGCGTACAGCCAGAAATCGACGTCGCCCGGGCGATCAAAGACCTCAATCATGTGATAGCACGGCCCTAGCAGCAATTCTTCCAGGGCATGCTTCAATGACATTGTGCCGGTTCTTGGGTACCCGAGACCGATTACTTGTAACATTAATCCTCTGCCCTACGACGCCTGTTCTGCAGGTTCCAGATTTCGAGCATGAGCTCGTGTGGTCTGAGACACCAGCCTTGTTAGAATAGTTGCGGTCAGCAGACGGGATGTCAATCCAATCGATGTGGAGCACGACTAATGGACAGGACTTTATCAATCTGTTGTTTAATTTGGGCAACCAGTTGGACATCGTTGTCTGCTCAGCAACAGGCGTCCGGGAAATCTGCGGCAAATACGACACTACGGTCCCCCTACGTGCAGCGAATGATGTCGCTCGACCGAAATTCAGACGGACTCCTGGCGCAGGATGAGCTGCCTGGGGGACTGTCAGCATTGATCGCCAAACACGATACGGATGGCGACGGGCAGCTCAGCTCATCAGAGCTGGCAGTAATTGAAGACAGGGCAATGGCGGCGAGACAGTCACCCCAGAACCCAAAACAGGCACGAGGGGGAAACCGGCCGCACGCCGGACCGCGGGGACGCAGGTCCTTAAATGCGAAAGGGGACGGAAGCCCTGTTGATCCGAAACAGATCCTGCGTTTTGCGCTCACGTTTGACAAAGACAAGGACGGCGGGCTTAATGCGGCCGAACTGCAGCAGTACGCCACAGCACTGGCGAAACGACGGGGACGAGGACTCCGTCAGCCGGGCGCCGGCTCAGAACAGGATACGCCACCGAAGTCAGCGCCGTTATCAAAGACCAAAGGACTTGGCGCTGATGGTGTCGGCGACGGCGGCTTCGGAGACCGAGAAGACAGTGGACCTTGATGCCGACAGGGTTACCTGGAACAAAGGAAACATTCTGCCCCGAAGCGTCTGACACCTGATCCCGGAACGGGAAACACAATGGGAGCGGTCTACGAAGAATTCAAACGAGAGCTTGCAATCGTCAAGAACAAGTATGCCGGAGATCCACGGCGGGAAATGATTCAACTGTTCCTGATGGCTCTCGAACGCGAGGAACTCGTCTCTGTCGGGTACCGTGAATCGCTGATGGAGCAGCGCATCAGGTCGATGCCGCTGCCGGACGATATTCAGCGGCTGATCCGACACACTCTCGTCTGGATCTGGAAAGATGAGGAAATGCACACGATCTATATTCGTGGTGCGATCCTTAAGCTGGGAGGTTGGCGACTGAAAGTCCAGGCATTTCTGTCTCAGGCGGCCGGAGGCGTCGGAGGCTGGGCGGGGTCAGTCATGCAGCACACTCGCTGGATGCGTGCGCCAGTCTCCAGACTGGCAGCTACAATCGTCACAGCGGTAGGCTGTCTTCTTGGAAAGGTACCGGCGGATGTCAAACAGCATTTACAATTCGGACCATTCCGAGACTTCTGTCAGTTCAATATTGATGCGGAACAAACAGCTGCTGTCTGCTGGTATCGCATTGCTGAACTTGCAGAATCGCAGCCGGATCTCGACAGGCAACTGGCTCGTGACTTCAAACGTGTTGCCGAAGATGAAGACCGACACTGCAGAATTTTCAAGATTTTGGCGAACGCGCTTGGCGACGACGATAATCTGGTTGAAAACGAAACCGTCGAATCCCTGGTTGACAGCATCCGCGAAGTCGGTGATGAATTCCTTCCACGAGACCAGCGACGCATTTCAGACATCGAAAACCCAATTGGCAGCGGTCAGGTCGTAAGTGTGGTCGGCTCCGGACAAAGAGAGGCCAAGCGCGAGTCATTCCGTCAACTGCTGGACGAATGCGGACTACGCGAGGCACTTCGCAGGCGTGCCGAATTTCTGGAGCAACCAATTGACGGTATGAAGATCGCGATCAAACCGACGTTCATGCTGGGCTACCACAGAAAGGACCTGTCGCCGCTGACTGACCCTGAGCTCGTCGACGATCTGGCAGCTTATCTGCGCAAACTCGGCTGTTCCGACATCGCCGTCGTCGAAGGACGAAACATCTACGATCGTTTTTTCAGGAACCGTTCCGTTCAGTCTGTCGCAGAGCACTTTGGGTTTCGATCCGAGAACTACCGTATCGTCGACACAGAACAGGACCAGGTTCAGCATCAGTACTCACGCGGTATGGCACAATACACAATTGCAAAATCGTGGCGTGATGCAGATTTTCGAATTTCGTTTCCCAAACTGCGAAGTCATCCGATCGAAATGGCTCTGCTTTGCATCGGCAACATCGAGTGGGTTGGGGGGCGATGCGACGAATATCTTTTTCTCGAACGACAGGCCGACCGAGCCACCGCAGTCATGATGCTGCTGAACGACTTTCCACCACACTTCGGAATTGTTGATGCGTTCGAAAACACTCCGGATGGCCTGGTTGGGGTGATGGGCTGTCAAAATCCGGTCCATCCGCTGAGATTCTATGCAGGCTGCGATGCACTGGCCGTCGATACGGTCGCGCTGCAACACGTCGGTGTTTTACAGTTTCAGGAATCCAGCCTGCTTCGCAGTACTTCACAATGGTTTGGTGGTGCCGCAAATCAGGTAACTGTTACGGGTGAAGACTCGCCAATCAGGAACTGGCGTGGTCCCTACCACAACGAACTTCGATCTCTACTGAGTATCATGGCGTACCCTATGTACGTAATGGGCAGTGGCCGTGGATCGTTGTTTGTCCCGAAGATGGATCCCCGGGTATTTCCGCTGATTGATCGGGAGAAGTTTCTCCTCAGAACGACTCGCCAGGCAGTCCGCTGGCTGTTGTGTCTGAACGTAAAGGTAACAGGAGAATGAGGAACGTATGAGGCGACGTGCTGTGATTATCGGCGCTGGGATTGGCGGTCTGACCGCCGCCATCCGCCTCGCTCATAATGATTACGAAGTGACGGTTGTTGAGTCACGGCCGGCGGCCGGAGGACTGGCATCCGGTTTCGAAATCGACGGTCTTCATTTTGACGCCGGCCCGTACATACTGCTTGATCGGCCCGGACTGGACTGGGCCTTTCAGCGACTGTGTATTAACCCGACGGACTATTTTCAACTGCACCGAATCTCAGGTGTGTACCAGGTGGACGACGGCTCGGCGGAGCTGATTTCGATTGATGACTCTCTCGAAACGACCGCCGAAGGCTTCGATGCTCGATGGCCTGGAGCAGGTGAGCGATATCGGCGTTTCATCAACAAATCCATTGCAACTTACCAGCGGCTCCAGTCACTGCAATGGCAGTCCAGGCCGGGCCTGCTGGATGTCATTCGTTGCGGTGCATGGCGCGATGTGCCATTCATCCTTCGATCGCTCGGCTCCGTTCTCAATACTGCACGACTGCCGCCTCCCGTAATTCAGGCCCTGGGTATCTGGTCACACGTGGCTGGTCAGTCGGCTAATGCCGCACCTTCGCCGCTGGCTCTTGTGACATCTGTCATGCACCGCATCGGCGCTTACTATCCCACAGGCGGCATCGCAACGATTGCGAAAGTCCTGTTCGATGTAGCGGTTAAGGCAGGTGTCGAATTCCGGTTCGGCACCAGCGTTCAACGCATTGGCTGCGAAAACCGAACGGTCACCGGAGTCAAACTGCACACCGAAACACTGCCGGCAGACATAGTCATTTCGAATGCTGGACTGGCCACATACACCACTCTTCTGGATGACGTTGGCCACGCGGCTTTAACAGGGCGCAGACGCCGATACTTCGATCGACTTTCACTGCAGTCACCCGGAATCTGTGCGTATCTTGCAGTCAGGGGACAAACGGAGCCGCCGTATCTGCGTTTCCGGCTTAATGACGAACCCGATGGTTGCCGATTGCTGATTACTCCCGGAGTCATCGATAAATCACTCGAACGGGACGGCTGGCATCCTGCACGTCTGGTCGCCCCAATGGCCCAGTCGCGTGCTGATGCCGGTGGCGAAAAGGGACAGCGTGAATTTCTAAACCGAATTGTCGAATCCGAAGCATGGTGGCGAGAAACATTCAGTGATGTGCGCGTATTGCGAACACGCATTCCGTGTGAATGGGGGAGCCACTTCAGCCTCCACCGGAACAGCATGAATCCCGTTATGACATCACGATTCATGCTGACCGGACGAATCGCGCATCAAAGCCCCTGGATTCGAAACCTGTACGTTGCCGGCAGCGCGACTCATCCCGGCCAGTGGGTGAGTTTCTGCGCAGTTTCCGGAATTCATGCCGCCGATCGGGTGTTGACTGATGCAGGGATCCAATCGTGAACGACGCAGCTCCGCTATTGACAACAAACATGATCCGGCTGAACAACGGTAAACATCTGCGGATTGCCCGCCTGGGTCAGGGTTCGCCCATCGTCCTGCTGCATGGTTACCCGGAAACTCTTCAGATCTGGCATCGGCTGGTACCGCTTCTGGCAGATCGCTTCGAAGTGATCGCGTTTGACTGGCCGGGTATGGGCTGCAGCGACGAGTGGCCGGGCGGAGCGACACCGCAAATAAAAGCAAAACGTCTGCTCGCAATCCTCGATGTACTGGCAATCCAGCAGCCAACGATTGTAGGCCTTGATATGGGTGGTCAGCCGGCACTGGCGTTTGCGTCGATGTACGCCGATCGCATTAGTCGACTCGTCATCATGAACTCACTCGTGTTTGGTGACGAACAAACATCATGGGAACTCCGACTGCTTCGCAGGTTCGGGTTCAATCGTTTTGCTCTGCAAAGACTACCGGGTCTCATCTTCCGGCGCGCCGAACGAACATTTCTGCCACGCGGCTATCAGCTTGATGCACAGCTTCGAAATGACTTTCAAACGGCATTTTCGTCGCTGCACGTACGACGTTTCATAAGCAGGATGTGTGCCGGCTACGAGGGCACGCTGCACCAGTTACCAGACCTGTATCGAACAATTGACTGTCCCACGTCAATTCTCTGGGCAGAACGGGATGCACATTTCCCAATCGTTCACGCCACACGGCTGCGTCAATCAATTGCTGATTCGACACTGCAGATCATTCCCGATGGCACACACTGGATGGCACTGACCCACCCCGCATCACTGGCAGAACTCATCGCCGCCGAAGGCTGACCGCACAGTTGCATGCATCGTCACTGTGCGTATCAAGATAGTTTATTGCTGCGGCTGTCGATTACAGCGGTCTGGAAACCAAGGATCGTATTGTCGCGCAGCTGCACTGCACCGACCTCCGCGCCAATGCGAATGCCGGACCGCTGCATGGGCTGTCGGTCTTCCACAATTTCATTGCCGATAATGCGAACGTCTTTTGTCTGCCCTGTTATATCAATGCCCACGCCGTCCGCGCCGCCGCTGTTGACAATCCGATTGTTTTCGATGAGATTTCGATTGGCCCAGAAATCAACGCCTCGCGCATCGTTGCGGAACAGAATGCCGATTTTTCCGCTGTTGAGTATCCGATTGTTACGCATCACGTTGTCTGTGTCCGAGTGACCAATGGAAATCCCGTAGCTGCGGTTGCCATCTATGTCATTGTCTTCCGCCAGACCGTATTTGACACCCCAGCACCAGAACAGGCCAAGGTTGTTGCGAACCAGTTTGTTGCCGCGGATCAACGGTCGCTGAGAACCGGATCCCGGGTGAACGCCAAGATCAGCATTGTCGTGGCTATAGCAATCTTCAACAACGACGTCGTGGCAGATCTGAAAACTGATGCCATCGCCGTTGTAGTTTCGTGTCGTCACATTCCGAAACGTGTAACGATTACAGTCCTGTAGAAAGATACAGCCGCCGTAATTGCCGTTCAGGTTTGTACAGTTAGCCCTGTTGCCGTCCAGCGTAAGATCTTCAACAAGAACATCGGATGTATATTCACTGGTGAGCAGCGGGAACAACGACGAACATGTCGGCTTGCCACTGAGCCACAGATTCTTGCGGAGTCCGTCATCAATTTTGAAGCGATTTCCGGCACGTGCCAGCAGCGTACGCTTGATTACGGTACTGCTGCCGTTGTCCGGATTCTTCGCCATCAGCGTAATGCCGTCCCCCACCTTGAAGCCGCCTGGTTTCTCAAGTGTAATTTCCTGATCGTACCAATCGGAATCAGCAGACAAAGAAATTGTTTCCGACGCCGTGCGAGTGATCACGGTGTCATCTCCGCTGCCAAGCAGTCGGATCTTAGACGGCAGGTGCACGGCATTACGGAGCGTGAAGATCCCGGGCAGCAGTTGCACAGTCCCGCCACCAAGACGAGCGACGTAGTCGACCGCGGCCTGAATCACTTTGTCGTCGGTCCCCGTCAGATCTCCTGATTTTGTACCGACCGTCAGCGTCAGATGCTGTTCCCAGTCAGGCTCAAAGCGTTCATCACCGTCAGTAGCCTTCGGATTCGTAACCGGAGGACGGTCAGCGGCACGACCACGAGGCAGGGTGCCAGCCAGGGCGACGACCGCGGTACTCAAAAAAGATCGACGTTTCCAGTCAGGCATAATCAGAGTCCTTCGAAAGTAATTGCTCGCAGTCTGCTCGTTACTGTTGTCGCTCGGTCCACGACCTTCCCGGGCGATCGACTCGAAAGCTGACCAGACGAGTACCATCCACTTCAGTCACATAAACCGTACAACCGTCCGGCCCACCGAAACAAAGATTCGAAGGCTTCGTTCCCAGCACGTTAATTTCCTGAAGAATCTTTCCCTGCGGCGTCATCTTGACAACTGTACCTTTTCCATGCCGAGTAATGTACAGATTGCCATCGACGTCACATCTCATGCCGTCGAAACCATGATCATCAAACCGGCGGATCAGACGTTTATTCTTCAACAGGTGTTCGCTGGAAATGTCAAATGCCCAGACATTGCGTTGTACCGACTCATTGACGTACAGCCTGCTGCCGTCGGGACTGACTTCAATTCCGTTCGTGGTCCCCATGTCCGGAGCAAGCAGAGTGGTGCTCCCATCGGTGTCAATTCTCCACAGTTGGCCCGTCCCGTCCGTCCACGCCGGATCACTCGCGTATAACGTCCCGTCAGGAGCTATCGAAAGATCGTTGGGCTGATTCATTTTATTGTCATGAGCAAACGTCGTGATTTCGCGAGTGACAGCATTTACCTTCAGAATGTTATGCTGTGGATAGTCGGCGACAAAGAAGTGGCCGTCTTTGTCAAAGCGAATACCGTTGCCGACACTGCCGGCTGGCAGTGTGATGAAGATTTCTGCAGACCCGGATGGACTGACCCGACCGATTGTCCCCTGTTTCTGAAAATTGACTGCAAAGATATTACCCTCCGCATCGCATGCGGGACCCTCGATGCCTGGCGTGAATTCACCTGGTTGCGTCACGGGGCGAGCCGTCCACAGTGGCTCATTCGGTGCGAAGACGATGTCGGCAGACGTACCAAACCTGGCCGGAAGAGGAATATTCGCATACGCGACATCACTTCCGGTACGTCGCTGCCAGCGGCCCCGCAGTGGCAGTGACTTGAATCTTTTATTCGAGGTCGACGAAAGCTCTGGTACGGCATGAAGTGCGTGCTGTTCGGATCCGGACAGTCGCAGCACAACCAGATTCGCATCGTCCGGGTACATCACATCCCGAGGAAGGAACAGGTCGACTTTCTTCCCGTCGATGACTTCGCGGAAGGACGATTTCTGACCATTAAGCCACACATCAGCCTGGTCGCCAGCCGAGTTCAGAGTCAGCTTCAACATCCATTTTTTTTCGATCCATTCTTCCGGCAGCCGGACGGCGCAGCGATACCAGATGTCAGCAGTTGCACTCGGAAAATCAGATTCATGAGAAGTTGGGACATCAACAATCGACCAGTGATCATGTATCGGTAATTCGGAAGGAGTGACCTTCGCAGCCCAGCAGATTCCGTTGTACAGGAGTCTCTTGAATTCTCCGTTTTCAAAATCATCAACATGCCCCATCGATGAGTAAAATGACCGCCCGCCGTCTGCACGAGCAAATGTCCAGGTGACCGGCTCTCGCGGTTCACCCTCCACCATCCCTGTCGTCAGCACCGTGGTCCCCTGCTTCAGCGGTGAGGTCAGATAGAGCGAACCACCCTGCCTGGCTGCCCGCTGCTCCTGCACTCCATCAAGGATTGAGTGATCACCTTCGGCTGTGACCAACGACTTCAGCTTGTTGCCGTGGTGACCGTGATAGTTGCCCCCAAACACTTCCGAATCGAATTTCGGCCAATCCACGAATCCATCCGGGGGCACTTTCTTAGCGCCAAGAGAAAACGCGTGACTGGCCGTTCGAATTCCAACGACTGGCTTGCCCGATGCCACATGGTCACGAATCAACTTCATATCCGCGTCCGGGAGCACTCGACGCCGAATACTCACAAGCAGCACATCCGCATCTGTGACGGCTTCAATACCAGGCAGGCTGTGACGGTCTCGGTCACTGCCAAATACAGTCGTAACACGAAACTCTCGGCCCAGATGAGACACAGCAAACTCGGGAAGTGTCTGTTCCGTCAGATACTCGTCTTCGGCAATCAGCATCACAAGATGCGGCCGATCGTCACCCTTGAACTGAAACGACTCACCACCCAGGAATTGATCACTGGTCACCGTGGGACACACGTATTTTTCGATGTGTGAAACAACCAGGTCGGTTCCCGTAAAATGACTGACATATGGCCACCGCTGTGGGTTATACATGGTGTCGGTCATGTCTCGCATTAGAACAACGTTCTTGCCATTGCGAGCCATCTGACGCAGCCCGAACGGCCGGCCGACCACACACATGTTCGTGTGCACACCAGTGAGAATGACGTTCTGGATTCCCTTCTGCTGCAGTACGTTCCAGACTTCATCACCCTTGTCACTTATGAAATCCCGTTCTG
>Ga0315316_10003325_pt1 | contig 11659 bp, 1 predicted proteins | sample M160m3416metaG_FD_203702 | JGI IMG/M metagenome (GOLD analysis project Ga0315316, IMG submission 203702) | Ammonia-oxidizing marine archaeal communities from Monterey Bay, California, United States - M1 60m 3416 | ecosystem: Environmental > Aquatic > Marine > Intertidal zone | place: USA...
GCCATCGTAACCGTCGTATCCACCATAGCCGCCGCCACCGTTATGATATATCCAACCTTCTGAAATATCAATATGTGGACTTCCGAAATCTGGTACGTTTTTATTTTTTACATGATTAAGTGCTGGATTCAAATAACTATTTTGCGATTGAATTACACTTTGTTTTACAAACTTGTTTTTAGATGCGTATGGATCTAATGACGGTACTTGTACATGCCCTGACCCCTGATTTCTAACCTTTGTTGCTTTAGAACCTCTATGAATTATATCATCAAGGTTATCCATGTCGTGCATGTATGTGCCTCTTAGATCTGCTTCACCAGGCCTTCCGCCTTTCTTCTTAATTACGTTTTGAGTCCATCTATTAATTCCGTTCTTTAAAGCATTACCAGTTGGAGCATTAGAGTATTCGCTACTGTAAATTTTTTCTAAGTTTTCTGTATTATTAGGAACTTGTACAAACTTAGAATTATATGTGCCTGACTTTATATTATCAACTTTGTGATTTCTGCGTCCAAACATAAATCCTAACTGTATACTTCCTGTACCTAATATAGCACCTTCTTTTAGTCTTGAAGCAAAGTTTATACTATCGGACACTTGCTCTATAGTGTCTGTTCTTGCTAATGTTGTTTTTGCTCCATTAACTTTTACTGAGTTCCAACCATCTAAGGCATAAGTAACATTCTCTTTTGAGAAATCAACTTTATCTTTAGCATGGGCAAATCCTCTTATTGGTACTGTACTCGGTGAGCCTATACTTGGATTCTTCGCTTGTGGTGATACAGAGGCATACGATGCCGGAGCAATTTTATACTTGGCATTGTATGAACGTATCTTAGAATTTTTAATTACCAATGAATCAAGTTTTGGTCTTAGTTTCATTTCTGAACTTAGGTCACTTGAACCTTCTACAAGCATGATGTCATTTACCCAAAACGCATCAGTAGAAGCCATATTACCTAAGTATGGTGTTTCTATTGTTATAGAGTCTTTTGTTAATCTAACAGGTACACCAAATCCAGTGTACTTGCCTGCTTTGATAAATCTTAATGCTCTATCTTTATCTGGTCTATATGCTTCATATGAAACAGAGAATTCATTAGTTGTTGCTGTGGCACCCGGTGCCTTAATTGTATAATACTGTTCACCTTGATCACCATCATCGTCAATTACAGTAATAAAATCAATAATATCAAAACTGTTGCCGCTTAACGCATGTCCGTTAATACTGTTAGAGAAATTTAATTTACCCTGCTTGTATAAATTGGCTCCACCGTTTGATATAACAACATTTACAAGTCCTTCTGAACTAGCATTTGTTGTACTGCTTACCTGAGCAACTACTGTTGTCTTTCCTACACCATGGTCTGGTGATGTAAACTTTGTAGCCTTATATGTTGTCATTGGCAAATAAACTTCATCTCTAGGTACAGTTGTACCGAGAACAGTATTAAATTCTGCTTCATTTAAGTTATTCTTTGTTGTACTGTCATATGTTGAAAGATTAATTTCTTTAAAGCCTGTAAAGGTTGCCCATGACAATTCTGCTTCGTTAATTCTAGCATATAAGTTGTTAATATTATAAGCAGTTGGCATTGTAACCACGTGCTTAGTTAAATCATTTGTGTATCTAATTGTGAGATTAGATGTTAAATTTGTAGGTCTCGTTGACAGTACTACTCCCAATGAGGCTCGTGTAGCATCTACTACTTCTGCTGTAGTATTATTAAGACTTGCTGTATCGACTGAGCCAGCATTAAATGTTATATTGTCGCCCGGCGCAAATACATTATTATCATTGTAACATGCCAAATGAGCAACGTGCTGACCACTTACATAATATTGAGTGTCTAAGTTTCCGCTCGGTGTATTATAAACTGCTCCGTATTTTAATCCTGCTACAGTTGTTGTTGGCACTACAGAAGTATTTGCTACATTAACTGTAAATGTATCTGAAGTTACATCTTTAACAATAAATGATGTATTGTTTAAATAGTGACTTTGGCTTGTAGCATAAAATATAACTTTAGAGCCTTTTACTAATTGATGATTGTCATTATTGATAGTTAGCAATGTATTGTTTATTGAACTGTTAGCAATAACATGTATGCTGGTATTTGATGCTTCTGGTATAGATGTTGCTATAACGTTTTCTGTTTGTCCTTTAGGAATACTGTACCATGCTGTTTGTACATTTGAAATAGATGTTTGACCATCTAATGCTCCAGGTGAATTAATTGTATCGTCAATATTAAGTACATCAGCATTTGCTAAACCGCTAACACCGCCGAATAATTTAGTTTCGTTTTTGACAGTATGTGTATCAATTGCTACATTTACACTTGTAAATAATTGCGAAGTTTTACCTGTTCTATTTAAGCCAACATATTTAATATCAGCACCGAAGTTGTTGTCAAGTATTTCTGAAATTGATTTAGTACTTGTACCCGGTATCCCAAGCATCAAAGAACCACCTGAAGAGATATGTTCTTTTTCTGCTGGCACATATCCAAATACTGTTCCTGTATTTAGGAAACTATTAGCATTTGATGTTGTCAACAACATACTTGAATAACCACCATCAGTAACATCTGATTTAGTGATTTCACTACCAAGATGGTTGACTAAAAGTTGTTTGTTGTTATTTTTATCTATTCTATAGAAAACTGCCTTTACAGAACCTGTTGTATCGTTACTTGATATAAGTCCGTCAGCATTATCAATAGTAATAAATGTGCTATCAGCAGTTTCTACTTTCTTATCAACAACACCAGTTATACTACCGCCTGTCAATGATACACGCAAGTTATCTAACTTCAATGCTGTAACTGGTGCTAGTGTATAATTTACTTTAACATCTTTTACAATTATAACAGGTATAATTACATCGTCTGATGCGCCTAGTGGAAATAAACTTCTGCCTTCTTGATATCCAAACTCTAATTTAAATTTGTTTAAATTATCTTGTGTAAATGTTGATTTAACATTATTACTCCACCAATTTAAAGGATTATCAGACGCACTACTATGACTAGGTAATAATTCTATTTTGTTACCTTTGCCTCTAGTATTAATATAGAACTGGTTTAATTTAGTCTGAGTTTTATGTAAGCCTGTATAGTTATTTTGTCTACCAACTAATGTTAATGCTTCCTGTCCTCTACCTTTATCGCTAAATTTGAATCTTATTGTAGGATTAGTTTTATCTAGTCTTAAATTATTAAATCCTGCTATTGTGGCAAATTTATTTTCTGGAGCGGCAAAGTTGTATGAATTATGTTCACCTGGATATCTTGGTATTAAATCTATTTTAGATGATTGTTCAGTGCCGCCATTTGTTCCAGATAACTTCATATAGAATCCATCTAATGAAGGATTTACTAGTGGCCTGGTATATGTGTCAACCCACCAATCTATATCTACTGTTGTATCAAATGCTTCAGGGTAAATACCTGCTGAACGTTTTTCAAATTCTGCTGGAGGTCCTTCTTGAAATTCTGGTTCCCAGTCTTTGTATCCTACATCTGGAAAGTTAGGTTTGGAAGTTAATGTTTTAAGAGTGTTTAAGTCTGCTAAATTGATATATCTGAATTCTAGTTCTACTTCAACGTCGTCTACACTTCTAAATGATTCTGGCGCATCACTAAATATGCTCTGTAATGTCATTGGGAAATCTTTAGCAAGTGCCCCAACATACATTGGCTTGCCTTTGTACTTGCTGTTAAAGTCTCTTTGTGCTCTGCCGTTACCTGCTGTACCGTAATCAATTTTTGCGTTTTTCAACATCTCTAACGTGTTGCTAGTTTTTCTACTTGTTTCAAATAGTAGTCTACTAACATCACCTGCTGTTACATCTTCTCTTAAACGTATGTCAGCCTCGTCTGTACCTTTTTGTATGTCTACACTAAATGATGTAGTTAATGGTTTCATGAAACCCGCATCGGCTATGGTTATGACGTTAGCAACATTTGTTTTTCTTAAAACTTGTTTGCTGTTGGTTAATCCTATAGCAGTTCCTTGACTGCCGCTTATACTTGTATTACTATTTAAATATCGTACATTACCATATCCGTAAGCACCAATTGATGCTGTATTAAAGTTGTTTATTTGTATTGTTCCGTTACTGAATAACTTAGTTATGTCACCTTGTATGCTTGTTACATCGCCGACGTAAACTACAGCATTCTGCGAACCACTGTTGGCTGTTACACCGTTATCGTAAAATTGTGCTATACCTGATGATGTTACACTTTGAATTGGGTATACATTACCTGCGTAGTTTGTACCAGTAACAAAGTGTACAAAGTTACCTGCTTCAACCTTTCCATCTGTACCAGCATTAGCAATATATGTATTACCTTTGCTGTCACCGTTGCCGATTGTGGTAAAGTTCAACTGGTTGTACGCACCTCTTGATACTGACGCATCATGGAACAAGAAATCTGAATTTGTAATTGTAAATGTTTTAGCACTAGCATTAACATCTGCCGCAACATAAATACCTGCTGGTATTGTGTCTACTGACGATAATGTTTGTTCTGCTGTTAATGATATATTTGTGCCATTTGTTAAATTAGATATTGATGTACCTTTAAATAAAACTTTTTTAGTACTAGGTGTAATACCAATAATCTCTGCTTGGCTATCTTCCCTCAATTGAGATTCAAAACTTACATAAGTATCGCTACCTAGTCTAGCATAAGATGTTGCTGTAATATTTGCTTCTGTAATATAGAATGTACCAGCACCGTTATCATCTTCATCTGGTCCTGCTACTTCATTAACATTGTATGCTTTACCTACTGTAATGTTGGCCGCTGTTGCTCCAGCACCAAAAAATCTTACAATGTCAGGAGCATTGTTGTCTGAACGTCTTTGACTTTCTAGTCCTTCAATATTGTCTACAACAACTTGAACACTATTACTAACATTCGCTAATCTTCTATCTTTTGATATTCCAGCATTTCTAAAGTATTCAACATTAGAAAGCGGAACCATTAATTTAGCAAATATTTTTCTTTCAAATTCAACTTCTGTATTTGGTAAAGCGGCTATAATGTTGCCAGAGGCCCCAGGCGCAATACTCATTAATTTTCTGTTAATAGGTTTGAGAGGAACATACTCACCTGTATAAATTGTTCTAGGCGTAGCAATTAGTTTTTCGTTGCTCCATTTTAAAACTATGTTTGCCAATTCGGCATTTTTAACAATAATGTGATTGTCAAAATAACTTGTATTTTGAGGATCATCTATATTATTGCTGTCAGTATATACTGATAACGGAGTATTTGTAAATAGATTTGTTTGACCGTCTGTGGTGTCAACAAAGTTTTGTGCTGGTACAATATCACCATTAATATTTTGAGTACCATGTAAGTTTAATCTATATACATTCCAGTCTTCATTTTCTGCTTTGGCTAGGTGAACATAATGCCCCATTTGTGGGTTAGTTGCTTTACCTGAACCTATTCTATTAGCAAAGTTTTGAATATCGTATGCTTCCCACTCAACGTTTGCTCTGTTCACATAACCAGCATTAGGAATACTAAATTGTGTATTACTACTTGTTGGCCATATACCTTTATCAACTGTGTTGGTAGGTCGTTTAAGCATCTCTGACGTGTTATCAATATCAATTGTAATTCTGTTATCTGTTGGGTCATCTTTAACAACTTTGTAAGTTCTCTTGCTTGTTGTGTTTGCTATAAGTGTATCATTGGCGACAGATTTGATTACAAGTTTTGAACCCGGTGTATCTGTAGTTAATGTATTAGCAAATTGTACTGTACCCATTTCAGCGATTGTAACATTTGAGCCAATGCTGACAGCATTTGCGTACTGTGAAACATTAGAGAATGTAACTCTAGTTGTATTAGGTACAGAGTTAGATACTGTTATCGCTCTGTAACTTGGTGTGTTTTTAATTTCTTGTCCATCTATATAAAATTCTATATACGGATATTGTCCGTCTCTTTCGACTATATTATCATTAAGCATTTCGCTTGTACCAGTCAAGTCAATTGTAAATTGGTCTGCTGTTAATTTTTGATTTATCTGACCCGAGTCGAGTAAATTAGTTGTTCTTGCTCCAACATCAAATGTAAAGAATGTACTTGTAACATTTGTTCCGCCAATAGTAACAATAATATCACTTGTCGATGTATTGTTTGCCGTTTGTATTGGGAAACGTTGCTGAGGCTGATATCTACCAGGAACCATGTTTAATGATGTTAATGATGTGCTTGGGTTACCGCCAGGTAATGTGCTTTCTGCTAATTGGAAATCACTACCTCTAATATAAAGTCTCTTATCGCCGCCGGTTCTATAAACTGATAGGCTACCGGTAACATCTGTATTAACACCAGTATGCACTACTGGCTGTCTAACAGCATTATCGTAGTATAATTCAAATTGTGTTGTACTATGTGATTCAGGCGCAGTAGGTTTGTAAGCAACAAAATAGTCTCCGTCGTTTACTCCTGATACTCCTGATATTTTTACATAATCAACATTTGCTCTTTGGTACGCCTCACCGCCTGTTGCTGAACCTGAGTATGCCATTGTATTAGCACCAGTGCTCATAGAAGCATTTGTGAATAATTCGTATTGTCTATCAACACCTGTTCCTTTAACATAGAACGTTGTATTGTTTAATGCGTTAAATCCTGTACCGCCAACAACATTTTGTAGGAATATGGTATCTCCTGTACTCCAAGTATTTGGTCCAATACCCGCACTATCTAATGTTATAACAGCATTAGCGGCTCGTGTTATTGACTGAATAGAAGCATTTGCTCTACTTGTACTTGGTGGATTAAATCCGTGAACACTTCCTGATGTTATTATAGTAGCATTGCTACCATTTGCTGTTACATTAGTAATATTTAATTTTTATTACAACATTTTCCAATGTGTATGAATTTGCTAAATCTATATCTACTGTAGTATTTGTTGTTGTAGTGTAGTCAGTAATACTAATATTAGATACTGCTGAAGTACCTGTTAATGGAACGTCAACGTCTGATGTACTATATGCTAAACCAGATTGTAATACTTCGTCAATTCTAGCAACAACAATATTACCTGTAATAACTGCTACATTTGGCTTACTGGCATATCCGTCACCACCATTGGTAATTGTAACACTTTCTAATTGAGCATTGGCATAAAGTTTTGCTGTTGCTGTAGCGGCGTTACCAATAGAAGGACCGTCAATTTCAATTGTCGGTACTTTGAAATATGTTGTATTTCTTTCGTAAACAAAAATGTTACTAACTGTTCCTGTAATATTTTCAGGATACAGTATTTCAATTTGTTGGTTATCTGTTAGGAAATCACTGTGACGTATATTTAAGTCCATACTCTGATGGTTAAATACATCGCCAAACTCGCCTCGCTTGATTGCCCATTCTTCATTTATTTCTATATCTTTATTTGTATTAACAATATCAGATCTTAATATACTTGAAATACTATTAGCAGTACCTTTGTTTCTAATAATGCCTTTATAGAATTCAAACTGTGCCGGATCTGACAACATTATATTTGACAAACTTGAGTCTGTATCAAACCCTACTAATGCTCTAGCAAGTTCTGTTTTAGTTGGATCTACTGTTACATATGACGGATCATGATATGCTCTTATACTGTCAACTAGTAATTCAAAGTTTGGTAATACACTACCTGAACTTGTAATAATTAATCCTTCTGCTGTATATCTGCCATCCCAATTTTTACTTCTTTGTACATTTATATCTAGTCTATCTTGTCTAATACCTAAAACGTTGTCGTATATTAGGTCATTAAATGATGTCTTGTTATTAAAGACTACAGCATGTTCTACTAACTCCGTGTGTACTAAGCAACCATAAATTGCTTTTCCTGTTGGAGGTGTAATTTTAATTGTATTATCTTCTCTTAAGATACCACAATCTTTAACGTTAATTCTTTTTCCGTCTGCGTCTGTTAATGAATATTGTTCGTTTATGTTATTTTGTAATTCTGCTATCTTACCAGTACCACTATTAAATATAACTTGATTTCCTTGTGGACTTAATGTTATTGATTCATTAATTGAATGATCTTCTGTACTCCAGAATAAAAATCTTTTTCCAAATAGTAGCCAATCATTGACATCATTTATAGATGTGTCGTATTCGCCAAAATCATAACCTGATGCTTTTTGATGTCTTCCGATACTTACTAATAAATCGAAAACTTCTGCTACACTTTCAAAATGCATATTGTACGGTACCTTTTCTGTCTTTGGTAATCCGTTTTGATAATAAGTTGCTGACGCACCGCCTTCGGTTGGTAATGCTGGTAATCTTGACCAACGTGATTGATCGAATGTTTCTGCTGGTATATTTTCTCTTGCTTGATAATAGATACTGCCTAACTTAACAAATTCATTCTCAGAGTATGACCTTGTAGAATCATATGTGCTAAATGATACTGGGTTTCCGCCTTCGCTAACATCTTCTGCTGGCCCTTGCTTGTCGCTTGGTACAATATCAAACATTTGTGATACAGTATCATAACCTGTTACAGAATAACCAGTCGCTGTTTTTATAATTTTTACACCAGTGTAAAAGTTTCTAGAATTGTAATTACTTGTATGTAATGTCGTAATAACATCTTCTGTCGGTACTCTCTGGCTTGCTGAGAAACCGTCTATACTTAAACCATCACTGAATACTTTTAAATTTTTGTCATTTATAAATCCACCAAATTTGTGACCTAGTCTAGTATTAATTGTTCTAATAGGATTACCTAATTCAGTGTTTGTACTTAGTGATTGAAATTTTAGGAAACTATCTACTAATGTAGATGTTCCAAATCTAATTGTTGCTTCTCTATTTTCGCTTACATAACCATGAGGTGTATAATTTTCAAAGCCAATTCTTTTTCTTGTTGTTTTACTTACAACCTGATTTAATTGTCCTGAGAATCTAACTCTATCTTTCTTATCATAGAAAGTTGATATAAACAATGCTGGTCTGGCCAAATACATTGCTTCTGCTATAGCAAATGGGTAGTAAGAACTTTTCTTCCAGGCATATTCAGCCGGAGAACCATCACCAAACTTCCAGTTGTTATTAATTTCTATATTGTTAGAAGTCGTTGTAATGTATATAATATCTTGTGGTGAACGTAAATTACCGCTGGAATCTACCGGTATAACTAATCCAGGTCTTGCCCAACGTTTATGATAACCTTTTCTACTACCATCTGGTATGTAACCATTTTGCACATTTGTCCAAAACGCCGTATACGAACTTGTTATTGCTGATGGATACTTAGTGTCCCACCAACTTGGCTTTTTGACAAAACCAAACATTTCCCATGGTGTGGTATGAGGAGTTTGTGTATCATAATAATAATCGTATATGCCTCTCCAATAACCTGGTGACTTATAATCTGAATTATAATTCCATGTAAACTCATTATTGCTATCGACTGTTGAATTATTTCTCCAGTCTACACCAGTTGCTTTTGCCCATTTGTTAAAATTGTTCTCTAACAGATCATTTATTTCAAACCATCCATAATCAGAACTTTGATAAAAAGATGGCTTAATTGTTTCTGTAAAACAATACTCAGCATTTCTATCCGCTGTTCTGTACTCGGTAGTAATGTTATTATATATTAATGTTTCTAGTGTTAATATAATATCGTCAATCTTATCATTTTGTCTAGGTATGTAACTACCGTCATGGCATTGAATAACATCTAAATCAGTTTGATATGATGTATCTGTTTTAAACTGTGGTTCGTATGCCGGGTATATGCCTAACTTAGATAAACTAGCAGGTATTAACGCAGGCTCTGAATCTTCGTACACTCTTAAAGTAAGTACATCATTTTTTGCTAATGTAATACTAGAATCTAGTTTTATATCTAACGGCAGATGTGATTCAATTATAAAATCTTTTTCTGCTACTAACACATTATTGCCATGTGTCAGTGTGTATAAATTAGTATCTAAGGCAACGTTTGCTGTATTACTAAAGGTGTAATCAACTATAGACGCATCACTAACTGTAATACTACTTGCTGTATAGTTTGTTCCGATAGGAGCCATGTATGTTAATTTGTGTGCTCCTTTTGAAACTTTAGAATTCTTTATTGTTTTTAAAATTGTGTCAACAATTTCTAAATTAGTTTGTCCAAGATAATCAGTGTTATTTAAATAAGTTTCTGCTGAACCTATAAATTTGTTTTTAAATTTAACATATTCGTTATTACCAAATCTTAATGCGTTGAGAAATTCCCTCGATGAAGATTTTGTCATATACATTGCTGATAAAATTTCATCCGACGTCTGCGATATAGATGATTGTGTTACACTTAAATCTTTTGCTGTATCTTTGTAATTATTAACACCACTTAATGAACCAGTAAATCCATTTTGATTTTCCATCATTATATGGAAATGCGTTAGCATATCTCCGAATGCTACATTTGTAATTTCTGTATTTGTTGGATTATATTTTAGTACACCTGGTACTTCAAAAAATCCATAAGCATCTAATGTTGTTAGCCTGTCTTTTACTGTATAGGTTTTTACATTAAGTATATCACCTTTAGCAAGACTAACTGTATCTGTTAATTTAATTCCCTGATTATCAGTTATAAGTGTAAAGTCTGTGCCTAATTTTAACTTAGTTGAATTATGAAAAACTATAACTTCGTTATTAATTGGTATAGCACTTGTAACAAAAGTGTTACTGTCAACTGTTAAATCTGTTATTTGAATTATATCTTCTACATACTGCTTAGATGTTACAGGAAAACTATTTTCGTAATAGTCAAAATTACTAATATTAAATTCACCAGCAGTTATATTGCTATTTGCTGTAAAATAATTATTTTCGTGTTTTACAACTTCGCCGGCAAAGTAAGTTGCTGTATTACTAAAGTTTCTAAAATTAGTTGGCAAGTTTACTGGATGCCAGTTATTTCTTAATAACGTATTGTCCTTGTCTTGATAATCCTGGTTTAAATCTTTGTAGTACAGATATCCTGGAATAGTTTGTGATTCTGCTGTTGGCGTAGCCTTCCATGTAACTGTATGATGTGCTATATGGTTATGGAATGTAGGCTCACTGCTAAACTTACCGCTCTGGTAAACAACATTTGCTTTTAATATGCTATCGTATGTTCCTGTACTATCATTAGTATTGTAAGTGAATACTGGACATCCTATAAAATCACTGTTTGGATATTTTGCTATATCATCAACTTTAACACCTTCGTCATCATATAATGTAAACTTGGGTGCTTGTTGAAGTGCCATTTTTTGTTGTGCTGGTTGCCACCTGTTGCCGTTCCAATAGTAATCCTTACCAGCATTTGTTCCGCCAGTACTAAAAACATGTCCGCCTGTTACAACGTTAGCAGATAAACTTGTTACTTCATTAAATTGAATTAAGCCGTTACTGTCTGCGATTCTATAAATCTTTTTAGCAACATCTGATTCGTTGTTAGGGAAAATAATAGTTGAGCCTTCACTACCACTACTACTATTAATAGGAAAGCCTATTTGTAATCCTTCGATTTCTTCTTTTGGTTTATCAGCAACAATGTCAACTGTGGAAATAAAACTATTCCCCCAGCCATATAATTCTAAGTCTCTTTGAAACTCCAATATTGG
>Ga0315316_10003329_pt1 | contig 11651 bp, 11 predicted proteins | sample M160m3416metaG_FD_203702 | JGI IMG/M metagenome (GOLD analysis project Ga0315316, IMG submission 203702) | Ammonia-oxidizing marine archaeal communities from Monterey Bay, California, United States - M1 60m 3416 | ecosystem: Environmental > Aquatic > Marine > Intertidal zone | place: USA...
ACACCAATTTCAGCAGTTATGAAAACCAATCAATGATAATCAACTTTTATCTATAATTAGTTTTTTTATTCTATTCTATGCTAAAAATTGTTTTTATTAGTGGAGTAAAGTTTGGATATGATTTGTTAGCACATATTTTGGAAAAAAATTGGAAAATTTCTGCCATTATTAGTTATTCATCTGAACTTAAAAAAAATTATAGTGATTATGCTGATTTTGATCTATTTACAAAAAAACATAATATAATAAATAAAAAAGTGGAAAAAATTAATGAAGATGAAAATATTGAATTTATAAAAAAACTTGATCCCGATCTAATTTTAGTAATGGGATGGTCCCAACTTTTGAATAATGATATAATCAAAATCCCTCGAATTGGTATCATTGGATCACATCCGACAGAATTGCCAAAATATCGTGGCAGAGCGCCAATTCCATGGACTATCATTAAAGGATTGAAAAAAAGTGCTTTAACATTTTTTTACATACAAGAAGGTGTTGACAATGGTGATATTGTGGATCAACAGATGTTTAAAGTTGAAATTTTTGATGATGCATCATCAATCTATGATAAAATCACAGATCTAGGAAAAGAGATGCTAGAAAAAAATCTATCACTACTGAATTTAGGACACATGATCAGAAAAAAACAGAATGAACATGAATTCATTGAAAATTGGCCAAAGAGAACTCCTTCTGATGGAAAAATCAATTGGAAATTTAATGCAAAAGAAATTGACACGTTAATACGAGCGACAACATATCCTTATCCGGGTGCATTTACTTTTTTTAAAAATAAGAAAATTATTATATGGAAATCAACTTTTGATGAATTAACAAACTTTGAATCTGGAAAAATTATCTCTGTTGTTAATGGAATCCCCACAATTGGAACTGTCAAAGGAACTATATCGTTTGAAAAAGTAAGTGTTGAAAATGAAATTAATGAACCAGAAAAAAGTATTTTTTCTTCAGCAGATATAGGTATGAAGGTTGGTTAAAATGAAATATAAAATTTGTGTGACTACTGGCACAAGAGCTGAATATGGATTACTTCGACCAATTTTAAATGAAATTGTACAAAGTAAAAAATTGGAATTAAATTTAATTGTAGCAGGAATGCATTTATCAAAAAAACATGGATACACAATCAAAGAAATTCAAAAAGATGGCTTCAAAATTTCTTCAAAAGTTAACATGATTCCACAAGGAAATTCTGGCTATTTTATGTCAAAAGCACTTGGTGAAGGAATAATAAAATTTTCAGAAATATTTAAAAAATTAAAACCAGATATTAATCTCATTTTAGGTGATAGAGATGAGGCCTTTGCATCTGCGTTGGCTGCTTCACACATGAATATTCCTAATGCACATATTCACGGTGGAGATCGGACAATGGCTGGTATTGATGAATACATCAGGCATGCAATCACAAAAATATCTAATCTTCATTTCGCTGCAACTGAAAAAAGTAAGAAGCGTATAATTTGCTTGGGTGAGAATCCAAAATATGTATTTTTTACTGGTTCACCAGGCATTGATGAAATTAAAAATAAAAAAATCTCAACTCGAAATCAGTTAAAAAGTAAGTATAAGATCGATATTTCTGGAGAAGAAATAATTCTTTTATTTCATCCTGTTACAACACAGATTAAATCAAGTAGTAACCAAATTTATAAAATTTTGAAAGCTATTGTAAAATTAGAAAAACCAACAATATGCATTTTGCCTAACTCTGATCCTGGGAATCTTGAAATTGTTAACGCCTTGAAAAAATATGCAAAAAAACATTCATTCATAAAGTTGCATGCAAATTTTCCTCGTTCTGACTATTTGGGTCTACTGAAAAATTGTGGCGTGTTAGTAGGTAATTCAAGTAGTGGAATAATTGAAGCGAGTTTTTTTAAAATACCTGTGGTAAACATAGGTATAAGACAAAAAGATCGTCAAGTAGGGAAAAACATCATAAATGTTTCTAATAGTTCAACACCATTGATTCTTAAGGCAATAAAAACGGCTCTAAATTCCAAATTGAGTGATACTCTAACAAATTCTCATATCTATGGAAATGGTTCATCATCTAAAAAAATTGTAAAAATTTTAGAAAATACCAAAATCACAGAACAATTAATTCAAAAACAGATTAGTTACTAACAAATTAAACAAAATTAGAAAATTCTCAATGAAGTTTGTTTAGTACATCTTTTATACAATTCAAAGTGATTCTTTTTAATCTTGAAAAAATGGGAAAAACCAGAAATAATCCATAATATAATGACTGAATATCATTATCTTGTTCAATATCCAGAAAATCTAGAGTTGGGAAAAAATTTTGATATTGGAGAATTTTGTTATATCAACGCAAATTATAATGTAACAATTGAGGATGATGTTCAAATTGGTTCTCATTGTTCAATTTATTCGAATTCAACAATTGATAATAAACTAGGACCTGTTGTATTAAAAAAAAATTGTAGAATTGGGACACATAGTACAGTAATGCCTAATGTAATTGTTGGTGAGAATTCAATCATTGCTGGACATTCTTTTGTTAATTGTAACATACCGGATAATGAAATTTGGGGTGGAACTCCAGTTTCGTTTATGAAAAAAATTAAATAAATTATTTTATTTTTTTAATGTGTTCTTCTACTAATATTGAAAACATATCTGAATTATTATCTATAAATTCTCTCATTTGTAACTCAGAAATTTCTACATCAACTAATTGCCCATTATGGAAAAATGCGTTTGCTTCTTTAAGATTATACAAATTAATATCGAAATCAAAACTATTTTTATAAAAAATTGAAAGGAATTTTTTCATGTCATCAATTTTCACTGTTTTCTGTAATGCAGAATGAATAATTTTTGAAAGTTCATTTAAAGATTCTACATGATCTACAGAAGGTAATATGTCATAGAACATTTTGCCAAAAATAATTGAAGGTTTCCCATAAAATGCAGCATCCAAAGATGAAGAGCCCATGGCACTAATTACTAATGAGCAATTTTCAAAAACTTCATCTTTTGGAACTGAATGATGTAGAAGTTTCACATTTGGAATGTCTATTATTTTTCTATAATCTGAAATACTTTTCCAATTACGCGAACCTGAAAATGGATGTTCTTTTACATACAGTTTGTACTCTATTGGAATTGATTTTGCAACATGTCTGATTGTTTCAATCTGGTTTGTATAATATGGTGCACCTATCAAAAGACTATGTTCTTCATCAATGCCTAATGGAAAATAAATAAATTTTTCAGAATGATCGAATGTTTTTACAAGATTATTATCCAAAAACTTCTCCCTATTTCTTTTCTGTAATATTTGTCTAATGGAATCAATTAGTACAGATGACTTAGATCTTCCAAAATAAGTAAAATGTGTTTTTATATTATTATTTTTAGTTTTAAACAAAAATTCTCCTGCTGCTGAAATTCTTTTTCTATTTGATGTTCTCCATTCATTTTTATTAGTTTCAAGTTGTTTGGATAATCCTGATGACATTATAGTATTTCTTAATTCTGAAAAAGATGTTATTTCTGCAGTTATTTCTGAATCAGATATTTCCACATCATCAAATTTAGCTGGATGTTGTGATATCATGGATTTATTGAAAGATTTTGTTGAAGATGTAATTAAAATTTTAATACCTTTTGACCTACACATTTGATAAAAAATTTCATCATGATGTTGAAAAGGTTCTCTTGTAATAAAAATATCTGGTTTAATCTCTTCAAGAATATTTTCAAATAATTTACATTCTTGTTCTAATATTGACCAAATTTCTTTAGTAGAAAATTTATAAAATTTATTAAATCTATAAAATAATCTTTCGTTTATTGCTAAATTCCATAAATCTATATTGTATTTTTTTTCAAAATTAGAAAGATATTCCATATCAATTTTTAATTGATCAATTTTAATATAATCATGATAATGCCAAACTTTTTCAAAGTTTACTAATTGTTGTGTTTCAAAAAATTTTCTAGATTTATTTGGTAAATCATATAATCCAAAGAAATCTGCATCAATTTTATCTTTAAGGTGATACGATAATATATACATCATAAAATTTGTATCTAACCAGAAAAAAATTTTTGATTTCACAAAAACCTTGATTCCTATTTATCTAAAAACTCTATGCATAAATAATACTAAAAAGGGTATTTTTCTGATTATTGCTGATAAATTTGTAAGTAAATATATTAATAATTTTAGAATGAAACTAAAGTATTGACAGAACTTATAAAATTGGACCAATCTAATCCATTTTTGACATCTAAAGTAAAACGAAGATCTGACGCATCTCCATGCAGGATTCTATTTTTATATCCTAATGAACGAGGTATGAGCACAATTCCTCCATCTATAGCAGTTTTATCACAAATTTTGAAGGATGAAGGTCATACCACTTCGTTATTTGATACAACATTCTACAAATTTGATGATGAGATTTCAATTGAAGACTCTGATCTTACAAAAACTAAAGCCCTAGAATTTAGACCTGTCACTGAATCAAATGTGACCGAATCAGATCTAGCTGATACAAACCAACAATTACAACAGGTAAAACCTATGGGTGATATTCATGAACAAGATGATGATGATTTACATTTTAAGAAGACAACACGATCTGCAGTTGAAGATTTTGTAAAAGCAATAAAACAATTCAAACCTCATCTCATTGCTGTTTCGTGCACTGAAACAACATTTCTTCGTGGGGTAAAGCTCATCAATGAAACAAGGGATATGGGAATAATCAATGTTTTTGGAGGTGTTTTCCCAACTTTTGCTCCTGAGCTTGCTATGAAATATGATGAAGTTGATATGTGCTGCGTTGGAGAAGGAGAAAATGCAATTATTGATTTAGCAAATTCTATTTCTAATGGAGATGACTATTCAAATATTACAAATTTGTGGGTTAAAAAAAATACTGGCAATATAACAAAGAATAGTATTTCACGACCAGTAGAGATAGATAAGTTACCTCAAGTGACTGATGTAGGACTATTTGGTGAAAAGAGGTTTTATCGACCTATGGGAGGAAAAATTAGAAGACTGTTACCTGTTGAGACTCATCGTGGATGCCCTTACACATGTTCTTTTTGCAATTCGCCTGGACAAAACAGACTTTACGGTGACGGAGATTTTAACAAAGGATTATCATTTTTCAGAAAAAAATCTATGGATTTAGTCAAGAATGAAATAATTAATCATATTGAAAAATACGATATTGAATATGTTTATTTTTGGGCAGATACTTTTTTGGCTTGGACTGATGAAGAATTTAATCAATTCATCGATATGTATTCAAATATCAAACTTCCATTCTGGTGTCAAACACGAATTGAGACAATAAATGAAGATAAATTTAGAAAAATGAGAGATGTCGGTTTAGATCGTATAACATTTGGTATGGAGCATGGAAACGAAAAATTTAGAGCAGAAGTGGTCAAAAGAGAATATTCAAATGAAGATGCAATTGAAAAGATGAAAATTGTTGAGAAACTTGGAATTACCTACAGTGTTAATAATATTATTGGATTTCCTGATGAAACCCGAGAATTGGCATTTGATACTATAGAGATTAACAGACATTTTAATTCAGATAGTCTTAGTTGTTCAATCTTTGTCCCATTTCATGGTACAGAATTACATGAATTGTCAGTAAAAAGAGGTTACCTAGATCCAAATGTTATTTGTGCAGTAAGTAATTCCGGAGAAAGTATTCTTAACATGCCACAATGGGATAAAAAGGACATGACTCGTTTGAGAGATGTATTTGCAATGTATGTTAAATTCCCAAAAGATCGTTGGCCAGAAATTAAAGAAGCTGAAACAAATTCTACATTACGTGATCAATTGAGTAATGAGTATATCAACACATTTTGGTCTAAATCTAGCGCAAAAATTGAAGATGATGTTGCAGAAGCTGCAAAGGGTCTAATCTAAATCTTGACAAGTGCGTTAAATACCTTAAACGTAGTATAATCTTCATAGTAGCAAAAACAAATCTCTAGTTAAAAATTAAATAATTTGACTATAAAATTTTTTCATTACTAAATAATAAGCAGCTTTCAAAATATTAGCAATCACTAAACTATATGCTACTCCTTCTATTCCCATCATACTACCTAAAACAATCATTCCAACTACTAATGATACTAACATTATTGCTGTACTAATTATTACAATTCTACTTTTTTCTTTACCTAAAAATTCCGATTCAAGGATAATTGAGATAGTTGTTGGTATTACTACAATACTCATTATTCTAATTGCATCCACTGCATCATTAAATTTTGGAAAAAATTCAGAGATTAGAATTGGTGCTAGAACCATCCCAGAAATAGTAATTAAAATTGATAAACATATTACAAATATTTTTGGTTTTTTATTTTTAATACCAGTTGACTCTTGAGGGAGCAAGTATTTATAAAAAATACTTGGTACTATCAACATAATGTTTATTGCTTGTATTGCGAGATTATAATTTCCTAATATGGCAAATCCCAGAAGTGGTGCTACCACAATTTTATCAACTTGACCAGATGAAATTGCCACAATTGACATTAAATAATTATTTATTATAAATTCAAATCTTGGTTTAACCAACTTAAAATTTAATTTTATTTCTCTAAAAACAGAAATAATTCTTTTAAAATGAAGTATATACGATAATGCTAATGCAAAAATTATAGATTCATATCCAAATAGATAGAAAAATAGAAGTCCTAATCCTAATGTTAATCCTTTTTGTATGAAGGTATATTTTGTATAATTACTATACTGCTTTCTTCCAAGAATATCTCCTACTGCAAGTGCATTAATAACATATGCAATTAAAATAATTCCTATATCAATTGTATAAAATGATGGTAAAACTAAGATTACAATTAATGAAAGAATTGCACTTGCAGATAATGAAATAAAATTTAATGTTGATTGAATTTGAATTTTTTTTGCAGTATAAACTGTTAATGTATTTGTGGTGCCAAATAATGCAATTCCAGAAAATAAACTTGCTATTCCTAAAAACCAGTGAATTTCACCATATGAACTAGGCTCAATTTGTGATGCAAGATAAAACCAAAACACTGCAGACATGCAGGTCCCAAACACATCTCCAATTCCAACTGAACTAATATCTTTAATTTTTTTAAGATCTACCATTTCTATTGATTGTTTTTTTCACGAACAACTGTAATTAAACTAAATAATAAGACTGAAGTTATTAACAAAACTACTCCAATCAAGATAGTTCCCGCACCAACTAATGTCAGATTAGTATTCAATCTGCCCACTTCTATATAATAGTCAATTGCCCATGATGTGAAAACTAATCCTATGAAAAGGAAAATTATTGACGGAATGCCATAAAATTTCAATGGGTGTTCTATGGAAGTAAATTTTATTGTACTTAAGATAACAGAGGTTCCATGACTAACAGGATTATGTGTGGATGTATTACCTGAATAAAGTATTGTTATTGGAACTTCCAAAATTTTCAATCCTTTGGAGCTTGCTTTTATCAAAATCTCTGTAGATATCCCCATTCCCATATCCGAAGGAAAAATTTCTGTTAAAACCTGTTTACTATAAGCTCTAAATCCACTTTGTGCATCTGTTAATTTTTGATTTATAGATGCATTTGTAATACCGGTAATTACTTTGATTCCAATTTTTCTATAATTTGGTACTTTACTTTTATTTTCTAAAAATCGTGAACCAATTATTATTTCCGCATCATTTTTCTCAATTGGATTAATCAATTTCTGAATATCTTCAATTCTATGTTGACCATCTGCATCAAATGTTACAAGTATATCACTCTCAATTTCTACTGCTTTTTGGAAAATTGAATTAATTGCTGCACCATATCCTTGATTTTTTTTATGTGAAATTACAATAGCACCCAAACTTTTAGAAATTTCTCCAGTTTTATCCGAGGAACCATCATCACAAACTATTATTGAATTAGTTATGTCTTTCAATTCTGATAAAATCTCACCAATTTTTCTCTCTTCATTATATGCAGGAATTCCTATTGTAATTTTCAATTCAAAAAACTCTAATATTTCAATGTTTTAAATTTGCCTTATATCTTGTTCTACGTATTGCTTATCAAAAATCTCTTTTTAATCACGTATTACTCAAATTCAATGAACAATTGTAAGAAATGATTTATTTTTAGTAGTGAAATCAATACTTTATGAAAATTCTATCTATAATTCCTGCTAGAGGAGGTTCTAAAGGAATTCCACTCAAAAATATTGTTAAATTAAATAAAAAACCCCTTCTATATTATACTCTAAAAGCATCTTTAAATTCAAAATTCATTGATAGGACGGTTGTATCAACAGACAATCAAAAAATTTCTAATTATGCACAAAAATTATGTGCAGAAGTAATTCATAGACCTAAAAAATTATCTGGTGATCATGCTTCAATTGAATCTGTTGCAATTCATATTTTAGAATATTTATCAAAAAAAGAAAACTATGTCCCTGATGCAATTATTTTTCTACAAAATACTTCTCCATTAAGAACTTCACTTCATATTGATGAAGCAATAAAACTATTCAAAAAAAAAAATTATGATTCAATTCTAAGTGGATATAATTCACATAAATTTTTCTGGAAAAAAAATAATTCTTCTGTAAAACCAATTAATTATTCTCCAAAAAATAGACCAAATAGACAAAATTTCACTGATCAATTTATTGAGAATGGCTCAATTTACATTATTAAATCCAAAATTTTTAAGAAAACAAAATCTAGGTTATCTGGAAAAATTGGGTTATACGAAATGCCTGAATCCTCATCAATAGAAATCGATTCATTTGATGATCTAGAATTAGCAAATAATCTATTAAAAAAAATTAATTTATAATTGATTTTAGTTTAAAATATCCTGATTTTTAATTTATGTAAAAATCTGTCTCAGTTTTTTCATATTTGGTCTTTCCGAGTCCCAGATCTTCTTTTTTCCATCTCCTATTATAACGTCAACTAATTTTATATCTCTCACTAATCTCCGCATTCCTTCAGGTTCTAAAGATGCAATCTGATCAAAACCATAAAATGTTCTATCTAAAGTTATGTGTCGTTCAATTGATGTTGCGCCAAGCATTGCTGCACAAACTGAAATAATTGATGCACCAACTTCATGTCCGCTGTATCCAACTTTACATTGAAATTTCTTTTGTAAGATTGGTATCATACTTAGATTAGCCTCTTCAGATTTCATTGGGTATGAGCTATTTGCATGCATCAACTCAAATGGGCATTTATTCTTTCGAAAAATTTCTACTGCTTTTGTAATATCTTTCATTGAACTCATACCGGTGGAAATAAATGTTGGTTTTCGTTCTTTTGCAATAATTTTTAATAATTTTTTATGTGTTAGCATAGCTGATGCAACTTTATTGAATTTTGTTTTATATTTTTGCATTGAAATTTGACTATCAATATCCCATGCAGAAAAAAACCATTTAATTTTATGTTTTTTACAATGTTTATCAATTTGATCATATTCTTTGTCTGAAAATTCTCTATGCAATCTCATTTCTCTTTGTGTATTTCCCCATGGACTTTCCAAATAAGAATCAAGAAATTCTTTTGTATAGATTTTTTCCACATTTTTCTTTTGAAATTTTACTGCATCTATTCCTACATTTGCCGCCACGTCGATAATCTTCTTCGCAATTTCCACATCACCTGTATGATTAGTTCCAATCTCTCCAATGATGAAAGTCATTATTTACCCTCATTCCTTAATTTTGAATTTTTAAAATTTTTATTTAACAAAATTAAGTCTATAACTTCTCTAAGTACTCCTTGTCCTCCATTGGTTTCACAAATATAGTCTGAAATTTGTTTGATACTTTTATTTCCGTCATTAGGCGCAATTGAAAATCCAACTTGTTTCATTATATTGAAATCATTCACATCATCACCAATATATGCAATTTCTTCTTTTGAAATCTTATACGTCATACAAATTTCTGGAAGTAAATCTTCTTTTTTTTCAATTCCTATGTATACTTTCTCAACTTTCATTTTTTTCGCTCTTTTTAGAACAATTCTTGATTTTTCTTTAGTCATTAAAACCACTTTAATTTTCTTCCTACTAATTTCAACACCCATTCCATCTTTTGTATTGAATTTCTTCATCACTTCGCCATTTTCATTATAATACATGCCACCATCAGTTAAAACTCCGTCTACATCCGAAATAATTAATCTAACACTTCTACATTTCTTTTTTATTTTGTTTGTATTGTTCATGTCATCTTAATCTCTTTTTAATATAATTTCTTTTTGATGAAATCAATTGATCTAACTGGTGATGGATCAATTTTTTTAAGAATTGATAAATACAATGTTGAATAATCTAAAGTGTAAATTAAATTCATAATTTTAGAGAGAATGTTTCCTTCAACCGATTTAATAATTTTAAAATCAATCCCTCTCATATTAAAAAACTCCTCCAAAATCTCCCATCTTTCAATTGTATTATGATTGTCATCGCTTCCTTGAATCAATACGGGTTTCACATTTGAATCAGTTTCCCATGCAACAATTCCATTATGACATGATTCAATCACATCTTCAATCATTGCATGTGTTTTTGAATTCTCTTGAAGAGAATTCTTGTATCTAATTGCTGATGCTTTTAGTCCATCTGGATGATATATGCAAACAAGATCTTTACTAAACTCAGCTAAATCCAATGCAATATTACTCGAATTCAAATTCCCAGAAAACACATTCTGTCTAGTTTTTTCTAAAGAAAAAATAGATTCGTCAATCTCATTTTGTTTTATTGGTAGAATAGGCTCTAAAACATTAAGAATTGAAAAAAGAAATTGTGGAAATGATGCTCTTGGGGAGTGAATCATATCAATTTTTTGAAAAAGTAAATCATTCTCTTTACAAAAACTCTCCAATAATCCTCCTGATGAAAATCCAATAGTTTTTGCAGACATATCTTTAGCTTGTTTTAGAATTTCCAAGGTCTCAGATGTTTTACCTGAAACGCTAGTTGTAATAACTAAAGTTTTTGAATCTACTGTTTTAGGTAAAACGTATCCTTTTACGACAGTGACATGCATATTTTGTTTTGATAATATTGCTTCAATAGTATCTCCGATAGTTCCAGAACCGCCCATTCCAGAAAAAACGATATGATCTATATCTTTGATATCAATTTTTTCAAATTTCTTTTCGAATGATTCTTTAGCAATTTCTGGCCATGCATCATATGCTTTATACATCAATTGCTTATCAATTTCTTCTAAATCCTCAATTTTCATCTAAGTTATTGATTTTTCATATTTTAAAATACTTAACTACCGATTTACTAATGCCAAAAAATAATTACACCTAATTTTTTTATCTAATTATGAGTCTAAAAACTGTAGAATGGAAAGATAATTCTGTAATAATGATTGATCAAACTAAATTACCAAACATTCTCGAATATGTCATTTACACAGATTATAATCAAGTTGCTGATGCTATTCGTACTCTAGTTGTTAGAGGCGCACCTGCAATTGGTGTATCTGGAGCATTTGGTCTTGCTTTAGCTGCATTACAAAGTGATGCAACTGACAAAAATACATTAATCTCATATCTA
>Ga0315316_10003333_pt1 | contig 11642 bp, 12 predicted proteins | sample M160m3416metaG_FD_203702 | JGI IMG/M metagenome (GOLD analysis project Ga0315316, IMG submission 203702) | Ammonia-oxidizing marine archaeal communities from Monterey Bay, California, United States - M1 60m 3416 | ecosystem: Environmental > Aquatic > Marine > Intertidal zone | place: USA...
AAAATCAACAAAAATAAGAATCATTCTTATTTTTGTTGCTAGTCTAACAATTGTGGACACAGCAATTAGAGCATCGGGTCTCGAGGTTCGTTACGGCGACACGGTCGCTATAACCGGAGTAGACCTTGATGTTCCAAAAGCTTCCCTACTAAGTATCATCGGACCCAATGGGGCAGGAAAGTCGGCTCTGTTAAGTGCCTTGGCGGGTACTGTTCAATTAAGCGCTGGCAATTTGACTATTGAAGGCAATAACCCAGCGTTTGTGTTGCAAGCAACTGACGTTGAACAATCACTCCCAATCAATGTACGAGACGTAGTCACACTCGCCAGATATTCACAACGTGGCTTTTTTCGGCGTCTAAACCAAAAAGATCACGAAGCGGTTAATAGATCGCTCAAGCGTCTGCATATCGACCATTTAGCTAATCGCCAGTTTCGCCAACTTTCCGGAGGCGAACGTCAACGTACGCTAATAGCGCAGGGGCTCGCTCAAGAATCGGACGTCTTATTGTTAGATGAACCAATCAACGGCCTCGACCTAGTGTCTCGTTCGGTTATTATTCAAGTAATCCAGCAAGAGATCGCAGACGGCCGCACCGTTGTTCTGACTACTCACAGTCTCGATGACGCCCGACGCTCTGATCAAGTTCTCCTTCTGTGCACTGAGCCATGCTGCTTCGGAAAGCCGGAAGACGTGTTGACAGAAACGCATCTACTAGATGCATTCGGGGGTCAGCACCTTCGCGTCGGTCAGAACTTGGTACTTGATGACCCTCACCATGTCCATTAATTATTTGCTAGCGCCTGCCCCTTACGCGTCAGTAACTCAGTCAGTAAGCTGACTCTGTGACCCGGGAGACTGACAACTCAATTAACGAAAAAGTTAATTCACTATTGTTAGAATCTGGGCATCGTTATTCAACCGTGCGGCGGCGCTTAGTTAGCGTTCTCCGATCTGCCGGTAAGCCCCTAACAAATAGTCAAATCGTTGACTCTGATGATTCACTTGTTCAATCCAGCGTTTACCGAAACCTCAATATTCTTGAAGAAGCAGGGGCCGTTACTCGTGTCGTAACCGATGGCGAATTCACCCGGTACGAGTTGGCTGAACACATCACCGAACATCACCATCACATCATATGCACGACATGCGGTGATATTGCCGATTTTTCGCTACCGTTAAGTGTTGAGAAGAGCCTTAACCTTTCTCTCCGAAAAGCAGCACAAAAAGCAAGTTTCAGCCTCCAAAATCACCGGCTTGACGCCTTGGGCACCTGCGCATCTTGTCGATAGCGCAGGACCGCCTTCCACATATAAGCGGTCACTGGAGCACGGTCATCCAGCTAGCGTTCTCGCGATCAGCTGCCGATAACCTCCTCAACAAGAGCTTTCAATTCAACTAAGTGGTGATCGTGCACGCTTTTGGGCGTGGCCGCATACTTGTTGCACAGAACAGCCGCTACCGCCGTCGCAATGGCATGTTGCGCTCCATTGCCCATAAATTTAGTGACAGAACCCGCAACGTGAGTAACGCTAATGTGCTTTCCAGCCATCATGACATTATCGAGATCTGCTGCGTACAAACATCGAAACGGAACATCAAACGGTTCGTCATCACGGGTGTCCCAAGTCCAACTCTTTAACCGAAAGTCGTAGTCATCATGGATCGGATGGTGAAGACAGAACGCTCCAGAGTTCTTCAGAACTGCGTCCGGGAAAACGGCGTGTTTGCGAATATCCGTCTCGGTAAGGACATAATCGCCAATGTAACGACGGAACTCGCCCTGCCCTGCAACATGGGCCACCCAGTCAAACTCTAAATTAGCCCACTGGTCCGGCTCCATGGCCTTAACATTGGCCATCGTACCGTAGATTGCTCGTAGGAGGTGGTCACGAATATGTTCGCCCTCCGTGTACGGATCGCACCACTGACCATACTCCCAGTAGTGAGTTAGCCGTCTAGCGAGCTTGGCGAAACTGTCATCTGATGGTGGACGAAATGCCTCGACTACCGGGCCATCACCGTTATCGGTTCCTGGCTCTATTGCCTGACCCCCGAGGTCTGCGAAATCCTTGGCGACTTCGATTGCCCATGGCACCTCAGGGAACTCTACGGGCTCTTCGGCCATACGAGTTCTGAAAAACACTGTATGACCGTGGTGCTGTTCCAGTCTTTCAGGCGGAGCGAGGCTCTCACCGAATTCATCGGCCGACTCAACTCCGAACATTGTGGGAATACCGGCGAGAACCGCAAGAATCGCAGTACCAGTGCAGTCAATAAACTGCGAAGCCGCTATTCGAATCTCGCGCCCGCTGAGGGCCTCGCGAGCATCGATGGATTCGATGACCCGACCGTTCAGCTCCAAATCAAAGACTTGGTGGTGTAAGTAGATCGTGGCGTTAGGTTCTGCCGTCAGCAACTGACCAATTTGGAGATCGCCGTCAGGTTTTCGAGCGATAGCCTCAGCAACTAGAGAGCCCTTCTCACCGCGAGGTCCGATCCCGATCTCGATACTGGCATTACCGCCGAGCACTGGACGGTTTTGAACCACAGCGACACGAAGCCCGAGACGCGCCGCTGCCAGCGCACCGACCGATCCAGTCACCCCGCCTCCAACAAACACGACGTCAAACGGACCTTCGGCAGTCGGCTCGTCAGGCAAACCGCGTAAGCGGCGGCGCCATGCACGTGCGTCAGACTCCGCTCCATCGATTGGCTGTCCGCCGTTACGCGAGATATAGATCGCATCACAGCGCGCATCGAAGCCAGTCAGATCATGAAGGATAACCTTCAATGGGCCAGCTTCGAGCTCAATAGACCCTGCACGTTCCCAGCACCAGTCCTGACCATTCGCACCGAACTCACCCTTAAGCCTAGCTGCACCAAGCGATAATTCGAAGCGTCCCGGGTGGTGCGCCGGAACCCAGTCTTTGGCACGCACCCAAACCTCGTAGGTCCCCGACTGGTCAAGCTCAACGGTCGTGGAGGCATCATCGACCGGCCGCCCATATCCATGGGCAAGCAGGTAGGGCGACCCCATTTCGTGATCGAACTGCGAGTCCAGCACCCAGCCACCGTAGTCATCAAAATCCTCGGCCTCAATCAACATTTCTTCATTGGCCACGTTGCTCATGACTGACTCCTTGAGACACCTCATTACTGAGGATTGGGAATGCCTTGAACTATTATTACCCGGTTATACCCGAACTAGGATCTTTATAAGGTTTAGATATCTGCTGCTACCAATACTCTGCACTTAGGTTCCAAGCGATCTGATCCTTGGTGCGAGCGCCCACTTAGATTGCGTGCAAGGCAGCTGAAATTAGCCGCACTGTGCCATCCGACACGCTCTCGTAGCTATCAACCTCAAGAACAAGAAAAATTCACAATTCGAAAGATCTATCTAAGCTCTGACCGATGCCCAGGGAAAAAGACGGTTGTCGACCCAAAAACCAGAGGCAGAAATCCTAGGACCCAAGCAACTCTTCCCAAGAGCACAAAAAAGAAGATTGCTGACCCCCTAGAGGGCCAGCCATTCAGAATCTTTGATCTCTGTCTGTTTCAGCCTATGACTCCTGCCATCTGCTCATCATTAACGACTGCCTTAGCTTCAAAAGTCATCATATGAGTCCAGTCTTGGAGCCATACTGCAATTCCCGTTGGGTCAACTGTTTCGCAAAGCATGTAGCCCTTTAGAGAGGCAGCGTCATGCCAGCGACCCAACAGTTCGACACCTGAAGGAGGCATTGCTCCGGTTGCCTTAAATAAAGCTTGAACTTCATTTCTAGCCTCAGGGGTGATTGTGCACTCAACCATGAACTGCATATATCCGCCTCCGATTAAATTATTTATCTGAACTCCAATAGTTCACAAGTTTGATATTCCCATAACATCAACATTCCCGTAAAGAACGCCTAACAAACTTTCCCCGAGGATTTGAGTTAGTCCCTTACTCAACTTTATTGAGCAGTGCGCACATTCTTATTCGTTACATTCTTGACTGTTACAGGTGACACCAAGCAATATAAGGCAACTCACCTGCCGCAAGCTTTGGAATAAGCACCGCTGCAAAAACACTAACGAGGAATACTGCAATCAATACGCTTCCTGCTATTTTCTGACTTATTGTATATGTGCTCATTCCAACTCTATTATTGCGCCCGACAGCGAATGAATCAAAGAGTAGCGCCCGCGATACCCTCTATCGCTGCCATTCTTGTTCATGGTCCAGGCCAGCCAAGATGATCGCAAAGCTCATATTCTCTCGATGTGATTAGGCAATATGCACATATCTAGCTATCTGGTTCCGGCATTGTCTTGAGGTGTAGGTACGTTCTGACGAGCCAGATTAAGGTGCCCCAGCTAACGAGAGCAAAGCCTAGAAGCTTAAATAATTTACTGTCAGAATTGGTAATGGCCTGGATCGGGAATGTAGCTAAACCGAGAACCCATAACCATTTTGGAGTAGTCAAGATATACAACATTCCCTTACGTTCCATTGACGTTGCTCCCCTGCTTTTGCATCTCTAGTCACTTTCCGCGTTGCCTTCAACTATGCCTACTCGGGAAAGCCATACCCCTCGGAGCCTAACTTTCCTCACTCTTTTTCTTCTCTGCCTGCGTGAACCCGATATTAAATAATATTGCTGCTCTACCGAGAAATACCAACGTCACTGGATCCCTTACTGTCCTTCTAAAGCGTTTTCGCAGCTATAACACCACGCAGTTAGAGCTTAGAAGGCCTTTGTTGTTCCACGTGTGCCTCTGGACCAATAAACGAATAGAACCGTTTCGTCTCAGCTGGTTGGTCTAGGCCTCTTACCTGGGCTTTTGGTTGCAGGCCCTCCACAATCGACAACAATTCCCAAAATAAAATGGCCTCGGATTTCAAGAGAGAGCTCAGGTAAATCAATCCACATGGAGGTCGTTAGAACAACCACAACTTTTCACTTACGCAAGTCAACTAGGGGCGACGGCAACATTATCTCAAATCAGCAACCGTTACGTACTTCGAATCTATGCTGATGAAAACTGGTCGATCTCATCTAGGGCTTACTGAAAAAACCGAAGGAGGAGCTAGGGGCTCATGGCTGGGCGCTTCTGGTAGATGCGTAAGACTCCGGGCCTCGGGCTTTGGTAGTCGAAGCGCTGCGACAATCCCCGCTAGGGCACAAGCTGCGGACAGCAGGAATACCCAAAGAAACGTTGATGTCCAATCAGCGAGAACTCCACCAATCTGGGGAGACACCATTTGTGCTACCCCAAATGCCAAAGTCGCTGCGCTAAAGCCAGGGCCATAGTCCTGGGCAGAAGCGTTTTGAACAAAATACATGGTGAGAGTGACCGGAATGGAAGCAAAAATTATTCCAATGAAAAATGAAGATCCTAAGGTCGGGATCACCCATCCAGGAAGAATCGTAATCACTAGAGCAGCCCAAAGACTGAAGGCACAGGCAAGAGTTGCTCGGGTTCCGAATTTGGCGACTGATTTGGCGATAATTGGGCCACCGAATACCATTCCGAGCCCGATCAAAGTGAACGATAACGAGGCAGTACTAGGTGACCAGCCGTTGTCGTCTTCTAGTCGACTGCTCATGAATGCTAAAATAAGTAAGTACATGAACCCGAATGTGGCGTACATGCCAGTCACGGGTTTCCATCCAGGCACTCGACGTAAAGCGTCAAATCCACCGACGCTGCCCTTGGGTGAAAGTTGTTCTTGAGCGTGTCTGACGACCGCAAAGGTTCCCATCGCAACTAGAAGTCCAATCGTTGCTTGAACCACATAGATATTACGCCAGCCCTCATCGCCCCACACTCTTCGGACCCAGCCGGCGAGTTGGCTCGTGAAGACAATACTCAGCGCCATTCCTGAAGAAAGAAGCCCGATCGCCGTACCTCTTTTTTCAGCTGGAAATGCTGCACTCGCAACAACTGGGGTCGGGATCCAGACCCAAGCTCCACCGAATCCACAGCAGAACATTCCGAACATTAGAACAGCAGCATTGGGTGCAACCGCCGAAAGGACTTGGCCCCCCACAGCAATGATAAGCCCAATCTGCATTATGGTCAGTAGGCGAATACGCGAGGCAGCTATCGCTACAGCAAGAGTTCCTACGAGATACGCCGCCACGTTCGCTGTAGCTATTGAACCGGCAACGGTATTTGATAAGCCAAGATCTGCGCGCATTGCGGGCAACACAACACCGAGGGTAAATCGACCAAACCCTTGAGCTACTCCAGCGCTTGCTGCTGCGAATGCAACCGCTATCCAAGTCCGAGTACTCATTCCAATGAGACTATCATCACAATAGTCACGCGCTATCTTTTGTCTATACCAAAGGACTCAACGAAAACAATCGAAGCTTACCAACCTAAGCAGAACTGGACGAAACTGGAGCCGATGGTTAGGTCTTATCCATTGGCTGCGAAAGCTGCAACAGACACTCTCAAATGCTTCAGCTCAGAGAATTTGATACGGAATAGGCCGGTAAGCTTTACCTAGCTCTAACTTGCAGGAGAACTTATGACAAAAGCATATTTAGTCGGAATGGTTAAGGTCACCAACATGGAGGGCATGGCGCCATACATGACAGCGGTAGAAGACACCGTCAAAGAACATGGCGGCAAATTTTTAGTGCGACATATGGATGAAAAGCTGCACTCAGAAAATGACCCAAACCCGATTACAGTTGTCATCGAATTCCCCAATGCAGATGCAGCTATGGCATGGAAACACTCCGACAGTTACCAAGCTATTTTGCCGTCACGGCTCGAAAACTCCGAAGGCCCACTGGTCATTTGCGACGGAGTCGAGTAGCCCAAAAAGCTGACGACGGACTACACGACTTTCACTAGTGTCCGCGATATAGTGCGGCGATTTGTTAACAGTGCGAGGTCACTAACTCTCAGCTAAATGCATAGGCACCTGATTGAAGCAGCGACTGAGGGTCTATGCTCTGACATATGCGCAAGAAACCCAACCGTAAGAGTCGAGTTACTCCTAAAGGAACTAGACCGTTGGGTTACATTCCGAAAAAATTATCTAATGGTGGCTGCCCCTGCTGCGACTGTGGGGCGGTTTGTTAGTTCCGCTCTGCTTTACTTAGGGAAAGTAACGTTATTTTTTTGCCTTTTATCGACTCAATCGGCTGTTAAGCCTGAAGTTCGGTTCGTCTAATTACTGCCAGCGCTGCCGATTCCACCTACTACAAGAGACCGAGGCATTACAGTTGCCGGCTCAGAGAAATGTTGCGGGCACGACATCGCTAGCACAGGCGCTTCGGAAATCAGGGTTGCGGGAGCAGAGCTATTTTTTCGCTCTTGGGTAACTCCCAAAATCGTTTTATCTCTTCATCAAGATCCGCAACTGTTCGACCAAAGATAATCTCGAAGGTTTCTTCCCAACCGACTCTTTCGACCATTGGATGGAAATCCTCCAGCAACACATCAACGCCTGTGTCAGAAAGCAGATGAGCGATGGCCCATGCCCCCAGCTCATAACCCAAACCGCTACACGGATCTGAATATTTAGCAATCGAGCTTAGGTTTCGCCCCGCGCAGCCATTAGAAAACTCGTTCTCAATATTGTGCAATTTGTTGGTCATCTGGGTCTCATAAGAGAACGGGAAATCACCTTTTGGGACTTTGGGCATTCTGCCCTGGTCAGCAAGTTGGGCAGCGCCGTATTGAGCCATGAACTCCGCGGATCCCTCAACAAACCAGACCGGCCCCATCGCGCTATCTCGCTCATCGTAATCCAAAGTGCTTATAAACGAGTGTTGGACCGCATGCCAATATTCATGAAGAACCGTCTTAACATCCTCTGCGCCAGGAATTCCAAATCGTCCAGCGAGACCCCACGGCAGTGTTGAGGCAAAGCGATGGATTCCCCAGTCAAATCCTCCGTTATGCCCCGCTGTTCCGAAAGCCATATTTTCTGCTACAGCTTGCGCCCCAAGCTGTTGGTACTCAATCATCGCATGCTGTTCCGAACCCGCCTCCCGCTCCATGCAGTCCCCGTATTCCCACTCGCCGCGTGTATCACGACGAGAACAGAATTCATCAACCAATGCTTCTCCTGCTTTGGGGTCTAACCCCATAACCCAATATTCCACCGGCCAGTAGAGGCCCCACATATCGGTTGCAAGGTTCAGCGATTCCAGAATTCCTTGTGAAACTGTTTCTGGCACATCTTCCGCCACAAAAACCTCCACCTTCAGCGGTTGGGAGATAACCACCAAGCCAGAGCTATAAGAATCAGGCTCATTATCGTCAGGACGAATTGAACCGTCACCATCAGATTGGCGATCATCGTGGCGAATCAAACCGTCATCATCGTCAGTTTCGGCATCAGGCTCAAGCCTTCGGTCGCTATTGTCCTCTACAGATTTGTTTATTTGCGTTTCAACTATGACCTCTTCATTAGAACCACATCCAGCAATACCGAAGATGGTCACGGTCAACAGAGACACGACACCCACAAAAAATCTTTGCACGGCTGAGAGGATACCTGCGACAGATAGAACTTAGTAAAGGCCAGTAAGTGAGCTTGAAAGGGAACAAAGGCCAAGAACGATAAACGTCAGGATGCTCAGCAACTGACTCTGCTAAACCATTCGGTGCCCTCCGGGCGAAGAGGACGGGACAACGAAGCGGTCATCACATTTCTTGGTCTGGCAGCTACAGGATCGTCCCTCCAGAAAGTACACATCAGCTCGCAGTCGAAAGCCACTGCCGCTCTTGGGGCGATCGTTATCGTCATACTTATGAAATAGCCGAGGTCTTTCGAGCTGAAATTGGGCTGGTCTTTTTTCTTTTATAGACTTATAGCGTGACTATAAGCCTTGCCGTGAACTTGCCGTTGATAGACACCGGGGGCTCCCCGGCGTTCGTAAAAGATTTCGCCCAAGCAGCGGAAGATCTGGGGTACCAGGGCCTGGCACTACCTGACCATGTCATAGGTGCGAACATTAAAAATCGCCCGGAATGGGGAGATAGAAACACATCGAGTGACTTTTTCCACGATCCATTTGTTCTTTTTGGCTTTCTAGCGGCTTCCACCTCCAAGATCGAGTTTTCAACACAAGTAATGATTTTGCCTCAGCGGCAGACGGCGCTTGTGGCTAAGCAAGCAGCTTCGCTCGACGTACTATGCGAGGGAAGATTTCGCTTCGGTATTGGAAGCGGCTGGAATGCAGTCGAATATGAAGCCCTGAACGAAGAATTCACGAATCGCGGCAAACGGCTTGAGGAACAAGTCGAGGTCATGCGCCAACTGTGGGCAGAACCACATGTCACATTCCATGGTGATTATCACCAAATCGATGACGCCGGCATTAATCCGTTGCCCACTAGGCAATCAATTCCACTATGGTTTGGCGGCCATGATGATCGTATGCTCCGTCGCATAGCCAAACTTGCCGACGGTTGGATGCCGCTGGCCTATTCACCTGACGAAACTGCGCTGCAGGCGTTCGAGACGATGCGTGCGTATATACGAGACGCTGGTAGACAACCAACTGATGTCGGTTTGGAAGTTTGGACCTCATTGGGCGATGGAGACGACGAGAAGCTACGAGCCGATTTTCAATTCTGGAAAGATGCCGGTGTTAGTCATATCTGCTTGAATAACTGGTACAACCGGCCGCCACACAAACGAATTACAGAACGTAGCGCTGAAGCCCACATAAAAGCTATGCGACACTATTACGAAATCGTAAGAGACTTGCTCTAATGCAAAGTTGCCAATACTTCTAGAACTCACGCGATGAAAAGTGATAAACCCTCAGGCCGGCGCATGTCAAACTCCACGCGATAGACAGACAAAAATCGCGAGCGACCTGAAACAAATCAGGGAGCACCGTCTATGTCTAAGAGTACGGAAACCAACACCGCAGTCATCTATCTGTGAAAGTCAACCGAGGACGACGGCAAGTCCGTCACTCAATGCTGCGAGACCTGCCACCTGCTGTATAATCCTCAGGATGAGAATTCTTGTAGTGCTTCTACTTTTATTAACAACATCGGTTAGCTGTGGCGGTGAAGCGAGCGGTGAAGCGCGCCGTTATGACGAAGAGATTCGCAATAACTTTCTGGATGCGTGTGAGGTAGATGGCGATGCTTCTACGTGCGCGAAAGTGCTCATCTGCATAGAAGAAGACATGACTCAGGATGAGTTTGCGTATGAAGAGAACCTCGGGGTTTTGAACGGCGGCCTTTCGGACCGACTGGCAGATGTGGTGGACCGGTGCTTAACCGAGAACTAGGGCTTTAGCATAAGCGAGCTTACCAGGCCTCATCTAGGCGAGCGATCATATAAGTGGAGAAGTTGCTTTCCGACTTCCGTTGTGGGCACTACAGAGCTCATGCCGACAAATGTGACAAAATCCGGCCTCACCTGAGACAACTCAGGGAGATCCGTCCATATGAAGGTCAGGGGAATAAACACCGCGGCCATTTATTTGGGTAAGTCAACCGAAGACGATGGGAAAAGCGTCGCAGCTCAGGAGCGACAACTATGCACCAAAGCCGAGCAACTAGCTATAGCTGCTGTTCTATTTCTTACGTTTGAGTTCGTCGAGTTTAGAGATTTGTGGTTCTGAGTGAAAACGCTTGGTTCGTTCATTGAATTCAGTTGAACCCATAAAACTTTGCATAGCTTTCACATCAACACCATACCCAAGTATCGCTACTTGATTATTCTCTAATAAACCTGCGACCATCCGGTCCGAAAACTTGCTTCGCTCAGGCAAATCTTCATCAAAAACCCGTTTCCATTCTGCGTAATCACCCGTCAAATCAAACGCAATCACTAAATCAAGTTTTTGATCGCGAGCGAGTTTGCTCATTTGATAAATCTCTGGCTCGCTATGGAAAGCACTTGTTCGTTCATTGAATTCGGCTGAACCCATAAAACTTTGCATAGCTTTCACATCAACACCATACGCAAATATCGCTACTTGATTATTCTCTAATAAACCTGCGACCATCCGGTCCGAAAACTTGCTTCGCTCAGGCAAATCTTCATCAAAAACCCGTTTCCATTCTGCGTAATCACCCGTCAAATCAAACGCAATCACTAAATCAGGTTTCTTTTTCCCCAGGAGAAGAAGAATAAGAATCAGCAAAAGTCCACCTATAACCAAAAACGGCCACAAAGGCAACCCATTGTCATCAGTAGCTCCCTGCGCCGCCAACTGGGCCAACATCGTCGCGAACCCCTCGTTAGAAAGAAGGTTAGTAACAGGAACTCGCTGAATTTCAATGACCTGCAACAACGCTGGCTGGCTCATATCAACTGGTGTCACACGAACCTGAATAGTGTTAATTTCAGTGCCAACAGTTATGGCTTCAACCTCACCAGGAGTAACCATCTGCCAATCATTACCACCAGCTTTAATTTCAAGAGTCCCCGCCGAAACATCACAAGCCGCTACCAACTCCCGAGCAGCCTCAGGAGTCACAACAATCTCTTCAACCGTTTCCTCAATCTCAAGAACAGGCTCCTCCACGATTATGACCGTCGGAGGAATACCAGCAGTCGTGTCATCATCAATATCTATTGGAGGTGCAACCAAAACATCAGAACTAGCACACGGATCCTCAACAACACCAGAATTCTTGAAATTCACCTTCATTA
>Ga0315316_10003334_pt1 | contig 11642 bp, 11 predicted proteins | sample M160m3416metaG_FD_203702 | JGI IMG/M metagenome (GOLD analysis project Ga0315316, IMG submission 203702) | Ammonia-oxidizing marine archaeal communities from Monterey Bay, California, United States - M1 60m 3416 | ecosystem: Environmental > Aquatic > Marine > Intertidal zone | place: USA...
GACGAAGTCCGCGGAGGCCTACGCCGCGCGGATTCGGGAACGGCGACCACCCGAATCAGATTTCGAGCCCCTGATGACGCTCTATCTGACCGAGTCGATGGTGCCCGAAGAGATAGAGCGGGCCGCAGCCTCGCCGGACGTATTTGCCGTCAAGCTCTATCCGAAGGGGGCGACGACCCACTCTGACGCGGGTGTCGGCGGTATCGACTCGCTGGCTCCGGTTCTGGACGCGATGGAGAGGCTCGACGTACCCTTGCTGATCCACGGAGAAGCGACGGATCCGGACACCGATGTGTTCGATAGGGAGCAAGTGTTTCTGGAACGCTCGCTGCGGCCGATGCTCGATCGCCACGCCGGGCTGCGGGTGGTATTCGAGCACATCACGACGGCAGAGGCCGTTGCTTTCGTGGAGGGGAGTCCGGCGCGCGTCGCGGCGACGATCACCCCTCAACATCTTCTCTACAACCGCAACGCGATCTTCGAAGGCGGCCTCCGGCCACACCACTATTGCCTGCCTGTGCTCAAGCGCGAGCGCGACCGCCAGGCTTTGCTGCGAGCCGCGACCTCTGGAGACCCGAGCTTCTTCCTCGGTACCGACAGCGCTCCACATGTCCGTTCCGCCAAGGAGTCGAGCTGCGGCTGCGCCGGCATCTTCAGCGCTCCGGTCGCGATCGAAGCCTATGCAGAGGCATTTGCCGAGGTTTTCGCGCTAGATCGGTTGGAGGGTTTCGCGAGTCATCATGGCGCCGACTTCTACGGGCTCCCGCGGAATCTGGAGCGGATCGTCCTCGATCGCGCCGACTGGCTCGCCCCCGAACGGCTCGAGGAGGGGGACGATGCATTGGCGATATTCTGGGGAGGGAAGCGTCTCCGCTACCGCGCGCGGCTTTGACACGGTCGGCGCTCGGGGTGAACGATTTGGGCGTTGTCGAGAGCTCAGGCGAGCCGTTTACGCATGGCGACATGCTCGATGCCCGCTTCCAAGAAGTGCGTGCCCTCGGCCTGATAGTCGAGAGCCAGGTAGAACTCGACGACGGTGGTCTGCGCGTGTAGCTCCATTTCCCAGAGGCCAAGGGCCCTTGCCCTCGCCTCGAGCGCCTCCATCAGGCGTCGGCCCACCCCGCGTCCTCGAGCGGAAGGCAGGACGGCTACACGTTGGGCCCTCGCGCGCCCCGTTTCGATTCGCAACCGGGCGGTTCCAAGCGCGCAGCGGGAGGGGCCCCGGCCGGAGAAGACGATGAAATGTTCGGAGGTGGCATCGAGTCCATCCCATTCGAGGTCGCTGGGGATGCCCTGTTCCTCGATGAAGACGGCTGTTCGGATCGCACGGCTGGCCTTGAGGGACTCGTTCCCATCACGCCAGCCCTCCCTACTCCCCGCGGTTCTCGTGACCAGCATCTCTGCGCTGCTCATGCGAAGAGGCCTAGCGCCCGAGGAGGAGCTGGTCCCGGAATGAGACGCTCAGTGGCTCGTCGCCCAGCCAGATGCCGAAATAGGCGGCTGCGAAATCGGCTCCGGGGATCGTGCCGAGCGGCGTCCCGTTCAGAGAGAGCGTCAGCCCCACTTCGGGCAGATACGTCAGGCGGTATCGGTCGCCTACCGCGACGTCGCGGTATAGGCGGTTGAGTTGGTCCAGTCGGTCCCGTAGTGCCTCGATGGCTTCGGGCGTCTGGCTTCGCGCGAGGAGCTCATCGGCGGCTTCCGCGAAAAGCGCGCCCTTGATCGCCCAGAAGTAGGAGAGCTCGAGCGCCTTTGGGATGTCGTCGAGCACCCGGCTCGCCTGCGTGCCCTCGGGCAGATAGAGGCCGCCGACGTAGCCACGAAAAAAGACCCGGTAACGCAGCAAGCCCAGGCCAAAGAGGGGAATCGGCTCTTCCCCGACCCAGAGCGGGTCGGCAAATGGCACTCCCTCGATTTCCACCGCCTCGCCCCGCGCGTCCGGCGCGAGGATCGCAGCGCTCAGTAGGCAAAGGCTCAGCCATGCAGCGGCGGGGGCCGGCGCGAGGCGCGTCATTCGTGAATCCTCCGGGAACGGGAGTGGTCAGGGTAGCCATTGCATGGCGATGGAGCCTGCTGCGGGGCGATTCGGAGGCCTCAAAAGGCGAACGCCCCGACACCATCTGGGGCGTCGGGGCGTCTGGCTCGGAAAAATCGATTGGTTGCTCAGACCGTCGGCTCGGTACTCAATCGAGCCGGTTCGATTTCTCGTCTGTCGTCCTTCGTCGTGGCCACTCCTGGCCCGACCGGAGCCCCGATCAGGTGGGAAAGGAATACCCGTCCCGATCATCTTCAGGGGAGACTCAATCCCCCTAGCTCCATGAACCCTGTTAAAGCAGGATATGTGCCAAAGTGACGTAAAATGGAAAAGCCTATTCAGCACAAGCCTTTGAGAGATTTGATGCAATCGGCGGGTGGCGAGAGTGGGCAAGAGATTGGGGTGTTTTGCTCCACTTTTGGCCCAGGCAATGCCCAGTTTGTGTATAAGCATTCGTTTTTATTAGAGAAATTCACATCCCTGGCCGGGCTGCGCCATTTTGCCCCACTGGCGCATTTTGCTCCGGCCGGCGTGGCCGCCACTCGTTGTTCCAGGGAGTCGAGGCGTCTCGGGACGCGTGATAGGCTCGCCGGCGGCCGGGCGTGAGATTCGAGCCGACGTGGGAGAAGCGCCGAGCAATGGAGGAAGAAGAGGGGGGGCGGAGAGGTTCGTGGTGGAAGCCGGCCCTCGGAGTCCTGCTGCTGCTCTTGGCCGGTGCGGGTTTTGTGCTGGTCCGGTTTGCCTCAGGGCAGTCGCCGGGCGGTGTCGTGCCCGTGGCAGACGTCTCCTCCGAGCGTCTATTGGCGCACGGCAGTGTGGTCGGGTTCGCATCCGGGCACGACACCCACGCGTGGTTGGGGATTCCCTATGCCCGGCCGCCGGTGGGGGGGCTGCGCTGGAGGGCGCCTCAGGCGGCTGAGGCCTGGGCCGATACGCGCGACGCGCTCGAGTTCGGGAGGCCCTGTCTGCAACTCGGGTCCGACCTCGCGATGGTCCCGTCCGAGGATCCGTCGGGTTTCGTCGGGAACGAGGATTGTCTCTACCTCAACGTCTGGGCGCCGCGCAGTGAGCCCGATGCCGTACCGGCGGGAGACGCCCGTTGGCCCGTGCTCGTCTGGATCCATGGCGGCGGCAATGTATCGGGGTGGCCCGGCGCGAAGTTGTACGACGCCGCGCGTCTCGCGGGGCGCGAAAAGTTGGTCGTTGTCAGCCTGGCGTATCGGCTCGGACCGTTGGGGTGGTTCAGTCATCCAGCGATTCGAGCCGGTGCAGCAGATGCGCTCGAGGCTTCGGGGAATTTCGGGAACCTCGACCAGATCCGCGCGCTGGAGTGGGTGCAGGACAATGTCGCCGAGTTTGGAGGAGACCCTACCCGGGTCACGGTCTTCGGCGAGTCTGCCGGCGGTCTCGACGTCTACGCCCTCCTGCTCTCTCGTGCGGCGGGTGGGCTATTCCAGCAAGCGATCATCCAGAGCGGATCGACGACCGCGGTCAGTCGAGCAGAGGCTGAGAATCCGATTGACGCCGATCCACCGGGCTGGGCCACGAGTTCGAGCGAGGCGGTCGCCGCTCTGCTCGAGACGGTCGGTGTCGTGCCGGACCGTGCCGCCGCGCGGGACTACGCAGAGTCCTTGCCTGCGGCGGATCTCGCTGATCTTCTGCGTGCGCGCTCGGGTCGTGAGATTCTGAGTGTCTATCGAGACCCGGAAGCGCCGCTTTCGCTCGTGGTTCCCAAGCCGATCCGCGATGGCAGCCTGCTTCCGGCGGAAGATTGGCTCGACGCGTTTCGCTCGGGTGCCTTTCATCGGGTGCCCATCATGGCGGGCGTCAATCGGGATGAGATGAAGCTCTTCCTGTTCCAGGACGTCGAACTCGTACGTCGCCGCTTCGGGCTCTTCTACCGAATCCGCGACCTTCCTCGCTACGAGGGCCTGGCCCGCTTACAGAGTGATGCCTGGGCCCTGCGCGGGGTGGTCGAGCCCGCGACGGCGATCAACCAGGCGGGAGAAGGGGCAGTTTATGCCTACCGATTCGATTGGGATGATCTGCCCTCCGTATTGGGCCAGGACATGGGGCAATTGCTCGGAGCGGCGCATGGTCTGGAGCTGCCGCTGCTTTTTGGGACGTGGGACGTGGGTGACCCGATCCTGTCGAGATTGCTCTACGGCGACGCGAACCCGGGGCGGGACCGGCTTTCCGAACAGATGATGAGCTACTGGGCAGAGTTCGCTCGATCCGGGCAGCCGGGGCGGGGCGGGGAGGGAGTCCTCCCGCAATGGCTGCCCTGGGATCAAGGAGCGAGTCCGACCGGTGGCGCCTGGCTGCTGCTCGACGCGCCCGAGGGTGGCGGTCTGAGGATGGCCCAGACGCCGCTGTCTCGAGAGCGCGTGCTCGAAGCCGTGGATGCCGAGCCGAACCTCGGGCCTTTCGAGCGATGCACCCTCCGGTCCGAGCTACTCGGCCGCGACGTCGAGGAAGAGGCCGCGGCCGGTGGGAAAGGACCAGCGGGACGGTGTGTCCAGGAAGGGTCCCGCGCTGGAGGGCGCTGAGCGCCCCCGACGTGCGTCGACTCGCGTTCGAATTGGCCTAGACTTCGCCGCCCCGAGCGGGCTCTCCACTCGCTTGGGTCGTCTCTTTATCCCCGGACTGATCCAGGAGCGACATGGCTGCGAACGCGGAAGCCCGAGCCGAGATTCTTGACCGACTCTACGAAGTCATCCTGACCCGTCGCGATGAGCGGCCGGCCGGCTCGTACGTCGTCGGTTTGCTCGAGGGAGGCGGGGACGCCATCGCAGCGAAGGTCCTGGAAGAGGCGGGTGAGGCGGTCGAGGCCGGGCGCAACGAGGGAGATGCGGCTCTGGCTCATGAGGTGGCCGACCTGCTCTTCCATGTCTGGGTGCTCCTGGCCGCCCGCGACGTCTCGCCCGAGGCGGTCTATGCCGAACTCGAGGGGCGTTTCGGTATCGGTGGACTCGACGAGAAGGCTTCGCGGTCCCAGGCGGGGGAACCTGCTCGATGATCCCGGAAGAACGTCTGCGGATCGCTATCCCCTCCAAGGGACGTCTGCGAGATGCGGCGCTTTCGACGCTCGAGCGCGCGGGTCTGCATTTCCGCATCTCCGGCCGCCGGCTCTTCTCGGTGTGTTCGGAAACGGGGACCCGGATCATCTTCACGAATACCGCCGATATTCCTGTCTTGGTTGCGGAGGGCGTCGTCGATCTCGGCATCACCGGCAGCGACCAGGTTCTCGAAAAGGGCGTCGAGGTGGAGGAGCATCGGAGGCTCGGTTTCGGCCATTGCCGCCTCTCGGTCGCAGTCCACAAAGACGCTCCCTACCGCGCGTCGTCGGATCTCGCGGGTAAGGTCGTTGGGGCCAAGTTCGTTCGCCTGGCTCGGGATCACTTCGAGCGTCAGGGCATGTCCGACGTGCACGTCATCGAGATTCAGGGCGCGGTCGAAGTGATGGTGTTGCTCGGGCTGGTGGACGGCATCGTCGAGATCGTCGAGACCGGCAACAGCCTCGTGGAGAACGACCTCGTCGAGCTCGAGAAGGTGCTGGATGCCGAGGCTGTCCTGATCGGTGCGCCTCGTCCCCGGGACGCGGAATTGCGCGACCAGCTGCTTCGCCGGATCGACGGAGTACTCGCCGCCGCGAAATACACTTTGCTCGAGTACAACTGTCCCGCGGAGCGAATCGATGAGGCAACCGCCATCACGCCCGGCTTCTCTTCGCCGACGGTGGCACATCTCCAGGACGCAGACTGGCTCGCGGTCAAGGTGTTAGTCGAGAAGACGACGACCCAGCGGGTGATCGACGCGCTCGAGGCAATCGGCTGTGTCGCAATTCTCGAAACGAGTCTTCGCCACGCGCGTCTCTGACAGCACCGGGGCCCGTTGGGAGGGGCGACGGCGTGCCCGCGAAAGCGGAGGTCCCGTGGCGGGGTCGAGCGTGATTTTGCGAGCCAGGGCGCAATTCGTGCGCAGCGGCGATTGGCTCGCAGCGCCTGCGCACGAGCGGGCTGAACAGGGGGCCGTGGTCGTGTTCCCCCGCCTCGTCGCTGAACTCGGATCGTTCGCCTAGAAAGAGGTCGGGCGAAAGGGCTAGGCCGACGGTCGCGATTCCCGATCCCTGAAATATTCGATCAGAAATCTTTCGGATTGTCCGATGGGAAAAACGTGGGCCGGAGTGTCTGTCTGCCTTGCGATTTGGAGCCGAAAGTGGCGCATGTGCTGGTGATTCACGAGCAGGACGAATACCGCGAATGGGCGCGGCGCGTCCTCAAGCGTGCGGGCCTCGAGGTGATCGAGGCGCGTGATGCCCTCGCGGGCATGCAACGCGCGATCGAGGATGAGCCTGATCTCGTCGTCGTGGCGGGCGCACTCAGCGGGATCAACGGTCTGGACGTGGTGTCGCGTCTGGCCAATGAGCCCCGCACCGCCCGACTCCCGGTGCTCGTGAGCAGTCAACGCCCCGCGGAGATTCCAGAGCTGGCCTCGCGTAGGGGAGTCGCTCAGGAACTCGTTTCGCCCTCGCATCGTCCGACTGATCTGGTCCGGTCGGTTCGGGACGTGCTCTTCGAGGCAGGAGCGACCTGGGTCGCCGCGCGCGAGGGTACCTTCGGCGTACGGCCTGGGACGATGGGCTGAAGATTCGCCTCGGACTCCTTCAGCTCGCCTTGCCTCGCGCGAGCCAGAGTGCGCTGCCGATCACGAGGGACGCGCCGAGGACTGCGAGGAGATCCGGCCGTTCCCCAAAGAGCAGGCTCCCCCAGATCGCAGCAAAGACAACCTGTAGATAAGACAGGCTCGTGCCGTGGGCCGCGGGCAGGAGCGCGAGGCCTCGGGTGAGGCTCACCTGACCGATCTGCGTCGCGACTCCGATACCCAGGAGCAGGAGCCACTCTACGCCCCGGGGCCAGATGAAGTCGGGGAGCATCGTCGGAAAAGCGGCGGGTAAGGTCACGAGCGGGAAGTAGAAGACGATCACGAGGGGGTCTTCGCCCTGTTGGGCGAGCTTGCGAACGACCACATAGGCGCCGGCGGAAAAAATTGCTCCGGCGATCGCCGCGGCGACCCAGAGGGGGTCGAGCGTGCCGGCCTGATCGCCAAAGAGGAAGGCGGGCCGGACGACGACGGCGACCCCCGTGAGGCTGAGCGCGGTCGCCACCAAGACCCGGCGGGAGATCGCCTCACCCAGGAAAATGCCTGCGAGCAGGGCTGTGATCGGCGGGTAGAGATATTGAAGCACCGTCGCTTCGGCCAGGGGCAGATGAGTGACCGCGGCGTAGACGCAGGAAAGGCCCGCGAAGCCAAGTCCCCCTCGAATCCACAGCCAGCGGCGATCCTGGCCCCAAGGAGACACTCCAGCCTGCCACAGCAGCCCGCCACTGAGCACGAGGCTGATCACGGCGCGCGCGACGACCAACTCCTGGCTGGGAAGGCGCTCACCTGCGAGTTTGACAAGGACCGTCATCACGCTGAACGCGAGAGCAGAGAGCATCATCATCACTGCACCTCGAGACATAGGCTTCTCCCTGCTGTTTGACCGCGCGCGAACCGGCCGGGGCCCCATCTTGTCCCAACTGGACTGTCGCCGCTCACGCGGACTAGACTCCGCCACTGAGTAGCTATGACGTCATCCTCGATCTCACCCGCGATTCGACATCTTCGTGACCTCGTCGCGATTCCCTCCGTCAACCCGATGGGCCGCGATGACTTGCCGGCCGAGATCGTCGGTGAGCGAGGGGTCGCAGAGCATCTGGCAGCCGTGCTCGGACGAATGGGCCTCGACGCGACGATTCTAGGGGAGGGGAGCCGGGCGAGTGTCCTCGCCGAAGCATCGGCGGGACCGGGGGCCGAGACTCTGCTCGTGGCGAGTCATATCGACACGGTGCCGGTCGATGGCATGGAGATCGCCCCTTTCGACCCGGTGATCGAAAGCGGACGGGTACTCGGTCGGGGCTCCTGCGACACCAAGGCGGGCATGGCTGCTCTACTTGAAGCGCTCGGGCGGGTCCTGGATCGGGGTCGGCTCGCGCGGAACGTGATCGTCGTCGGAGAGGCGGACGAGGAGCTGGGCAGTGTCGGCGTGGAGGACGTGTTGCGTCATCTCGAGGATCGGCGCCCGGATTGGGTACTCGCGACCGAGCCCACGGACCTGCGCTTGATCACGGCACACAAGGGCGTAGTGCACGCGCGCGTGTGCGCACGCGGGCGCGCGTGTCACAGCTCGGACCCCACGGCGGGACAGAATGCGATCGTCCTGATGGCGCGCGCCATCCTCGGCATCGAAGAGAGCGCCCGTCTCTTTCTCGAGCGACCTCATCCCCAGCTCGGGGTTGCGACCCTCTCGGTCGGAATCGTGGAGGGGGGGCAGGCGCCCAACATCGTGCCCGACGAAGCCCGCATCTGGGTCGACCGACGGACGCTGCCCGACGAGCGACCCGAGAGCGTGCAGGCGGAGCTCGAGGCTGCGCTCGAGTCGGCCGGGGTCGGGGCCGAGGTTCGGGTCGAGGCCTGTAGCGAAGAAAAACCACCGCTCGAGGCTGATCGAGAAGGGGCGGGCGCGTTCGCGACGGCTTCTGCACTCGTGGCCGAGGGCCTTTCCGGGGATCCGGGCCAGGTCGCCTTCGGCACGGACGCGGGGGTCTTCGCGCGTGCTGGGATTCCCGGTGTGGTGCTTGGACCCGGCTCGATCCAGGTCGCCCACACGGCGCGCGAGTGCGTCCCGATTGAAGAGGTCGAGACGATGGTGCGAGTCTTCGAGCGGTTGTTGGAGAGCACGCGAGATTGACCGCCCCGCTGGAAGGGCAGGGCACGGCGCTAGCGAAGCGTGACGCGGACCGGAATCCAGCGCTGAACGATCGGCTCGATCAGGCCCTCGCGCTGCCAGCGCTCGAGGGTGTCCTCCAATTGGGCGTGGAGAACGCTGTCCCTGGGATGGACTGCCCAGGCGAGATTCTCACGTGTCAGAGGGCGGTAGAGCCCGTGGAGGTCGCGGTGTTTGAGGTCGCCGGCAATGCGCCAGACCGTCGGCGCATCATGGATGAAATAGTCGATTCGATCGGCGCGCAGGCTGCGTAGCCCAGCCTCGACGTCGTCGAAGCCGAAGCTCTCGGCCCGAGTCAGGGACGAAGCGACATAGGCTTCGCCGCTCGTCTCCCGCTCGTACCCCACTCGCGCGCCGGGGCGGCGCATTCCGCGTATGCGTCCGAATCGGGCGATGTCTCGACTGCGGATCAGGGCGAGCTGCCCGACCTCCATATACGGGCTGACGAAGAGGATGCGTTCCCCCCGCTCCTGGGTGACAGAGAGCCCGCTCATCAGCACGTCGACCTCGCGGTCTTCGAGCGCGTCGAGCAGCTCCGTGGAGGGGTAGCGGACGAATTCCAGAGGGCGGTCCAGATCGCGGGAGAGCAATCCCGCCAGATCGGCTTCGATCCCCACAATCTGTCCGTCGTGCTCGAAGATGACGGGTGGGTAGTTCGGAGTGACTCCGACCCGGAGGGGGGGGCCGGATCTGCTCTGGAGCGGGGAGGTCGAGCAGCCCGTCGTGAGCAGAAAGAGAAGGACCGCCGCGATCCAGGGGGTCCATCGAGTGCTGGTAAGCTCGCTCGCCCGGATCGCCACTTCTTCTTCATTCCCCCTTGTTGCACCCTACTGCCTTGCATCGGTCAACGCCAATTTCTACTGTGCCGGCCCACACGGGGGAACTGGGATGAGCGAGGCCAAGCCGGAGACCATTCTGCGCCGGGACTATCGCGTCCCGGATTTTCTGATCGATACGGTTCATCTTTCCTTCGTACTGGGGGAGGAGGAGACCCGGGTCGAAGCTCGCCTCGCGATGCGTCGCCAGCCCGGCACCGACCCGGCCTTGCGCGCGCCCCTCGTCCTGTCGGGAGAGGAGCTCGAGCTACTCGAGGTGGAGGTGGATGGCCGCGCGCTCTCTGCCGAAGAGTTCCGAGCCGAGCCCGAGCAGCTGACGATCGACTCACTGCCGGATCTTTTCGAACTCCGGACGCTGGTCAGGATCCATCCAGAGCAGAACACGGCGCTCTCAGGGCTCTACAAGAGCAGCGATAACTTTTGCACTCAGTGCGAAGCGATGGGCTTTCGGCGCATCACCTATTTCCTTGATCGACCCGATGTGATGGCGCGCTATTCGGTTGCGATCGAAGCCGACAAGGCCCGCTACCCCGTTTTGCTCTCCAACGGCAATCGGATCGAGCAGGAGGACCTCTCGGGAGGGCGTCATCGTGTGCTCTGGGAGGATCCCTTCCCAAAGCCGAGCTACCTCTTCGCTCTGGTTGCGGGCGACCTGCAGTGTCAGGCCGGCTCCTACGAAACGATGTCGGGCCGGGACGTGAAATTGGAGATCTGGGTCGAGCCCCAGAACGTCGACCGCTGCGATCATGCGCTCCGCTCGCTCCAACGCGCGATGAAGTGGGACGAGGAGCAATTTGGCCTCGAATACGATCTCGATGTCTACATGATCGTCGCGGTCGGTGACTTCAACATGGGCGCGATGGAGAATAAGGGGCTGAACGTCTTCAATTCGAAGTACGTGCTCGCCCTCCCCGAGACCGCGACGGATGACGATTACGAGGCGATCGAAGCGGTCATCGCCCATGAGTATTTTCATAACTGGACCGGGAACCGGGTGACCTGTCGAGATTGGTTTCAGCTCACTCTCAAGGAGGGCCTCACGGTCTATCGGGATCAGCGGTTCAGCGAGGACATGAGTTCCGAGGCCGTCGTTCGTATCGCGAATGTCAAGCAGCTGCGCTCGAGGCAATTCCCCGAAGACGAGGGGCCGATGGCGCATCCGATTCGGCCCGAGTCCTATATCTCGATGGACAACTTCTATACCGCGACGGTCTACGAGAAGGGATCCGAGGTCATCCGGATGTACGAGGCCTTGCTCGGTCGCGATGGCTTTCGCAAGGGCATGGACCTCTATTTCGATCGCCATGATGGACAGGCCGTGACCTGCGACGACTTTCGCTTGGCCATGGAGGGCGCGAGCGGGCGAGACCTCTCGCAATTCGAAAGATGGTATCGCCAGGCGGGAACTCCCCGGCTTCGGGCGCAGGGGGGCTTCGATTCGGAGAGTGGCCGATACCAGATCACGCTTTCTCAGGACTATCCCGAGACAGCTTTCGAGATCATGGGTGCGGCTGAGCGAGAGGCGCTCCATATGCCGGTTCGGATGGGCTTGCTGGGCTCGGACGGCGCTGCGCTTCCCGTCGTTCTAGAGGGAGAGACGGGAGCCGCCGGGACCAGTCGCGTCCTCGAACTCACGCAAGCCGAGCAGACCTTCGTGTTCGAAGGGCTGGAGGAGGCGCCGATCCCCTCTCTGCTGCGAGGCTTCTCGGCACCGGTCAAATTGGAGATGGACCGCCCCGATGCCGACTATGTGACGTTGATGTCGCACGACGAGGATCCTTTCAATCGTTGGGATGCTGGCCAACGACTCGCGCTAGACCTGCTCGTGCGTTCTGCGGGCGCCCTTGGCGGGGGCGAGGATGCGCCTGATTTGAGCGGCTTCGAGGAAGCCTGGGGGCGGGTGCTCGAGGACGAAGGTCTGGATGGATCTTTACGCGCCCAG
>Ga0315316_10003335_pt1 | contig 11642 bp, 13 predicted proteins | sample M160m3416metaG_FD_203702 | JGI IMG/M metagenome (GOLD analysis project Ga0315316, IMG submission 203702) | Ammonia-oxidizing marine archaeal communities from Monterey Bay, California, United States - M1 60m 3416 | ecosystem: Environmental > Aquatic > Marine > Intertidal zone | place: USA...
CTCTCTACGAAACCTTTTGAGGCGGACTCTGCAGGTTATGGGAGTGTCCGTTATGCGGCATGCTGCGATGTTGCTGATCAAGCCGATAGATCTGGACGACCATGGGAGCGAGGCCGTCGCGAATCGCGCCGACTCGTTCGAAGTGAGCTTTGGTTCCGCCGGAGAGTTTTTCTCCGCGTATCGAAAAGACGGTTCGCTGTACCTCGACCATTTACGAGGTCGTATGGCCGAACAGCCGGGGAGCTGCGTTCACGCCTGGAATGGTTCGACGCTCGTTGGGCAGATTGAGCTTCGCGATGGTCGAGAAGATCCTCAGGAGGGGTACGTGAATCTGTACTACCTCGTCCCTAGGCTTCGCGGTCGTGGCCTCGGTCAAGAACTGGACGCCTACGCGATCCGATGGTTCCTCGATCGGGGAATGACGTCCGCGGCGCTTGGGGTAAGTCGGACGAATGCGAGAGCCCTGCGCTTCTACAAGAAGATGGGGTGGGTCTCTTGCGGCGAACACCCGAAGGGCAAGAATGCAATTCTCATGAGGAAAGAGCTAGAGCGATCGCACGCCGCATAACAAGCCCCTGAACCAGACGGGCAGTTTGACGAGCTGGGAGCGGGCCCCGCGGCCTCATCTCGGCTGCCGCCGAGAAGGCCACTTGGGGCGTCTGGCGACGGACGCTATCTTCTCGGTCAACTTTTGATCGGCGAAGCCCGCAGGTTATGGGCGGATCCGTTATACGGCATGCACGAGACGACGAAGCCGACACGCGAAGACCGTGAGCTAACGGCGCGAGAGCGTGCGTTGTTGACGTGGTTTCTCGAGAACGGCACGCCCGAAGCCCGTCGCCATCTTGGTGAACTCTCCGAGCTTAGGGTCGTCTCGAGGTGCCCCTGCGGATGCCCGAGCATCAACTTTGTCGAAGACCTTGCCGGGGGGATGACGATCCTCTCGGACTACGTAGGCGACTCACTCGAAGAGAATCCCGTAGGGGTGTTCGTGTTCGCGACGAACGGACGTCTTGCCGGACTAGAAGTGTGGTCGGTCGACGGGAGTGAAATTCCCGACCGGGTTCCCGATCCCGCACAACTCCGACCCTTCAGCCGCGAGCACGCCGTATAACAAGCCCCTGAACCTGACAGGGCGTTTGCTGTGGTTCAAGCGATCTCCGCGGCCTCATCCCGGCTTCGCCGGGAAGTCCGCTCGTGGTATTCTGGCGACGAACCTGATCTGCTCGAAGTAGGGGCGATAGCGATCCCTGCAGGTTGTGGGCCGATCCGTTATACGGCACTCGAACTTGATCGCCGAACTCGGAACATCTGCCAGGCTACGTCCGATCGCACTCGAAGATGTCGCAGCCATCTTTCGCGCCGTCGATCGAAATCGACGCTATCTGAATCCTTGGCTTCCCTGGGTCGCTCACACGACCTCCGAGAGCGATACGCGTGAGTTTATTAATGGGGCGCTTGACCGGGAAAAGGTCGGAGACGCAATAACCGTCGTAATCGAAGAATCGGGACGGTTCTGTGGATTGGCGGGGCTTGACCCGATTGATCACGCGAATCGCTCGGCGCCCGTTGGGTACTGGATCGGTCTCGAGGCGCAGGGACGCGGCCTGGTTTCGCGGTCCGTAGCGGCACTGGCTCGACACGCGTTTGACGAGCTAGGCCTCAATCGGATCTGCCTGTCTGCCGCAGTTGAGAACGAACGGAGTCGGGCAGTAGCTCGACGCTTGGGGTTCTCCGAAGAAGGGATCCTTCGCGAATCTGAGCGGCATTCGGACCGTTTCGTCGACCTCGTTTCGTATTCGCTGCTACGTACCGACGAACTGACTGCGCCAGCCGCCGGATAACAAGCCATGAACCCAACCGGGTAATCTGCGTAGCCAATCGAGGGCCCGCGAACTCATCTCGGCGCCTGCCGAGAAGACCGCCCGGGGCGCCGCGCGCTATCTTCTCGGCCAGCCTCTCGTCGGCGAAGCCCGCGGTTCATGGGTAGAGCCGCCATACGACACCGGGGGACCTTTATGAAGATCGAGATCACATACTGCGGGCGTTGAAACTACCTGCCGAGGGCTTCCAGTTTGGCGGCCGAAATCAAGCAGGAGACTGGCTTCGTCGCCGAGTTGATCAAGGGTGACGGCGGAATATTCGACGTCGCGATCGACGGCCAGCGTCGATTTTCCAAGCACGAATCGGGGCGATATCCAGCACCCGGTGAGATCGTCGCGCTGATCAACCATTAGGCGTTTACGCGTGCCTGCGGCGAACGAGCGCACTCTCGACTCAGCGTCGAGGTGGGTGAGCGCAGCCGCTTGTACAGGCTGCCGCCGCAAAAGGGCCACTTGCCATCCTGTCGAGTAGGTGATGCGGGCCCCAGGAAAGTCCGCCGTCGAAGACCGGGTTCCAGAGCGCGATACACTCCCTGGGGCCCATTTTCGGAGAGGGCGACCGGACGACTAAAAGGATGCACGCCGTGACCGACCCGATTCGAATTGCGAACTGTTCTGGCTTCTTCGGCGACCGCCTCTCGGGTGCACGTGAAATGGTCGAGGGCGGGCCGATCGACGTATTGACGGGGGACTGGCTTGCCGAACTGACGATGCTGATTCTGGCTCGGACTGCGGCGAAGCGACCGGGCACGGGCTACGCGCGCACTTTCGTCACCCAGATGGAAGACGTCATGGGCGCCTGCCTCGACAAGAACATCAAGGTCGTCTCGAATGCCGGCGGCCTCGATCCTGAGAACTGCGCGATGGCCGTTCAAGAGGTCGCCCACAGGCTGGGTTTGAATCCAAAGATCGCCTTTGTCCGGGGCGACGACCTGATGCCCCGCCTCCAGGAGCTCATCACCCAGGACGAGCTCACGCATTTCGAGACCGGCGAGCCCATCAAAGATCCGAATCGCTTCATGACCGCCAACGCCTACCTCGGCTGCTGGGGCATCGTCGATGCACTCCAAGACGGCGCGGATATCGTGATCACCGGGCGTGTCACCGACGCCGCCGTCGTCTGCGGCCCGGCGGCCTGGCATCACGGCTGGTCGCGAACGGACTGGAACGAGCTCGCCGGCGGCGTCGTCGCGGGCCACGTCATCGAATGCAGCAGCCAGGCCACGGGCGGCAACTACTCGTTCTTTAGCGAAGTGCCAGGCCTCGAACGCATTGGCTTTCCCTGGGCCGAAATCGCCGAAGACGGCTCCTGTGTGATCGGCAAACACGAGGACGGTCTAGGCGGCCAGATCTCGATCGGGACCGTCACGTCCCAGCTCCTTTATGAGATCGGGGGCCACGAATATTTCGGCCCCGACGTCACGACGCGCTTCGACACGATCCAGATCCAAGAGACCGGCCACGATCGCGTCCGCCTCCACGGCACCCAGGGCGAGCCCCCGCCCGACACCCTCAAGGTCTGCATGAACCGCACCGGCGGCTTCCGAAACGACATGCGCGTCGGCTTGACGGGTCTCGACATCGAAAAGAAGGCCGACGTCATCGAAAAGGCCTTCTGGCGCGCGTGCCCCTACGCGCCGAGCGACTATGACCAGGTCACGACGCGGCTCCTCCGGACCGACAAGACCGATCCCAGCAGCAACGAAGAGGCGGGAGCGGTCTGGCATATCAGCGTCAAGGATCAAGATCCGGAAAGGGTCGGGCGCCCCTTCGCAAACGCCGTCACCGAACTCGCCCTCTCGTCGATTCCGGGCTTCTTCGGCGTCGGCGGCGGCCCCTCGGCCGGCAGCCCCTTCGGTATCTACGAGCCGGCCAAAATACCCGCCCACGCGGTCCCGCAAGAGGTCGTCTTCGTCGGGGGCGGATCGAAGGAGATCGATTCGGTGATCCCTCCGGGCTCGAACGCGATCCTTCCGGCAGTCGGGCCGACGGTCTCCGCCCCCACTGGCGCCACCCGGCGCGTCCCGCTCGGCGAGGTCCTGGGGACGCGTTCGGGGGATAAGGGGGGCAACGCGAACCTCGGCGTCTTCGCACGCAGCGACGCGGCTTGGGCCTGGCTCGACGCGTTCCTGACGATCGAGCGGGTTTCGGAGCTGCTCCCGGAAGTCGGCCAGTTCGAGGTCGATCGCTACCGCTTCCCGGCGCTGCGCAGTCTGAATTTCGTCGTCCACGGCATCCTCGAAGAAGGCGTCGCCGCCGCGACCCGACAGGACAGTCAGGCGAAAAGCCTGGGGGAGTGGTTGCGCGCCCGAGTGGTCGAGATCCCTACGTCACTGCTCGACTGAATCCGCCGCATGGGACAAGGACGATGGACAAGGCAGCAGAGACGGCACCCGCCCATCCCTGATGACAGAACCGACTCGCGCTCAAACGCGGCCTCGCGGCCGGAGTGCCCACCCTGCTCCCGATTCAAGAGCGGCGCCGAGCCCATCCACGCCGTGTCCGATTTCGTCGCCCGCTCCCATGATCAAGATGAGAAAGGCCCACAGCGCGCCCCCGAGTGTGTGCATCGGAGGATCCTTCTCGAAATGTAAATGCCTGAGGAGAGACCGATCGCGGACCTAACACAGACGCCTTCCAGCTCTCAGCAATGGCGGGAGGGAGATTCGCAGCACCCTCGAGGCGTGTGGGACTCTCCTCACCTGGTGTAGCCTGAAGCCTTCTGCTCGCGGCGAGACCAACGACCGATACGGTGGAGGGATCTCTTCGGGTGCGAGGCGGTGTCCATGATCGAAGGCAGCTGCTTGTGTGGCGGCATTCGCTACGAAGCTGAGCAACCGGCGGGTCCCATGGCCCATTGCCATTGCCGGATCTGCCGCAAGGCGCACGGCGCCGCGTTCGCAACGATCCTGCCGGTCACGCGAGGGGGATTCCGCTGGCTCGACGGAGAAGAGCTGCTTCGAAGCTACGAGTCCTCCCCCGGTAAACTTCGCTGGTTCTGTAGCGGTTGCGGCTCCCAGATCATCAGCACACGCACCGAAGACACCGAAAAGCTCCTGCTGCGGGCAGGCTGTATCGACCGCGGGTATCCCGGATCGGCCGTCGCGCATGGCTGGGTCGATTCCTCAGCACCGTGGTACGCAATCGACGATGACCTGCCGTGCTTTCCCCGCTCGCTCCCCGGATCACCTCGCGGCGCAGAGGAGTAGTCGGCGCACATCGGTGTAGGGCACTCGGTTCCCCTGGCTCGGTCTTCGCTCGACGAGCTCGGTCGTAAACCAGGTCGTACCGCAACGGTGCGAACACGCGCGCCCTCTGGAACGGTCTTCAGTCGAAAACAAGCGCGCACGGCTGAAAGCGTCCCCGGCTCGCGAGCGGCAGCGGCGGGGCTCATTTCCAATGCCTTTTCTAATCCGTGTGGGCAGTGCCAAAGCCCTCATTCTCTCTCGAGACATCCACTCACCTCGATTCCGTATCGAATACGATGTTCTCGATGAACAATCCACGACGGCTCGATCATCAGCATGTCCGATGCCAATGCGACATGAAGCGGAACCAATTTCGCTATGCGCCACGCCGATCTCTTTTCAGAAAATAGTTCTCGAAACGATGTTAGGGCCCCTTCGATCGAATCCCCCACATTCCCCAATTGGACCATTGGTTCGAATCTCGAAACATCCCGCCGAATAACGCTCGACCCTCATGATTCCCATGCCATACTCGTCGACGACTTCCCATCAGCCATCAGCCATCGGAAGCGACAACGCGCCTAAGCACGGCACCATGAGACGCCATCGGTGACCGACTCAGATGAACGCGGGTCGCGAGCTTCAAACGTCGCCCCTCCCCCGCTCGACCCGGAAACACTTCTTACGAAGGACCTCGAGAGCGCGCCTTGCCCTACGTATATGACATCTCGGAAGCCCTCTGCCGGATTCAGGTCACGGCACGTGGCAAAGTCGACTTCGCGAGCGCGCTGGTGCTTGCTGCGGCGATCTCCAAGGACGACCGATTTCGCTCTCACTACTCGCTCTTCGTCGACCTCAGAAGGATGGATTTTATTCCGAATACTCGAGAGGTCCATAAGTTCGCACTCTCCGTGTCCCAACTAAAGACGGAGTACACAGGACCTATCGCAGTGATCTCCCAGCCTGGCTTCATCTTCGGAATCGTGCGAATGACGTGCCTCATCGCCGGGACGAATGGGTTTCCGATGGGCGCCTTCGACGACGAGGCGGAAGCCGAGCAATGGCTGAGCGATCCACCAGAAGCCGCCTCGGCGAGTCGCTTCTTCTGAGGCTCGCTGATGAAAGCCTTCTCGAGCAAGAGTTCGGGACGGGAAATGCGGCGCCTACGGTTGTACCCTGGGAACTGCGCGTCCAAGCCTCCCCCCCGACGACGCGAGCGAGCCAACGCCGTGATTCTCGAAACCGCCGTTCTAGACATTCGCGAGGGCCAATCCGAGGCCTTCGAGCGGTCCTTTACCGAAGCAAGATCGCTCATCGCGCAGACGCCGGGCTATCAGAGGTGCGAGCTCCGGCGTTGTCTCGAGAAAACGGATCGCTACCTGTTGCTGGTCTGGTGGGACACGCTCGAGAGCCACACGGAAGGCTTCCGAGGCTCCCCTCAATACGAACAATGGCGCCGTCTACTCCACCACTACTACACACCCTTTCCCGAGGTCGAGCACTACGCGTTCGTGGACGGCGATCGAGTCGCGACGGGTGGCGCACATCGGCACTCCGCGATGGAATAAGAAGACGAGTTCAACCGCCTACGCTCACCCACGACGAAAGCCGTTCCCTCGCGCGCCCGTGAAACGCGACGAGTGCCGCGTCGGGGACCCTCCGATCGAGGCAATAACAAGCGACCCATTCCCCTGCGGACTCGAGCGCTACGCGGCCAAGCCCCCCCGGCGTCTCGTCGACCTCAGCCACCTGCCGAACGGCGAGATCTCGACCGGCGAAACGGAATGCGACGAGCGTTCGCGGGCGAGGTCGGGGGCGCTGCTTGGGCCCGCGCCGAACGAGCCAATCCGCCAGGATCACGTCCGGCGCTTCGAGACCACGCATCAGCACGGGGTGGCCGGGTGCCTGCAGGGCTGGCAACCCGGCGAGCCGCTCGCGAAGATCTGGAAGGCACCGCGCAGGAGCCAGCCCCAGCTCGGCGCCGGCGCGCTCGAAGGCCCGCTCCCGGCGGCGATTGCGGCGGACGGAACCGACGCCGCCGAGGAGTGCCATCGCACCGAAGAGGGCAGCCAGTACCAGGCCGAAGGTCATCGCGTGTGGACCGCCCCATCACGCTCGAAAAGCGACCGGAGCGGCACGCGTGATGCCTCTTCCCCCGCAAAGGACGCATCGATCGCCGCCAGCCGTAGCTCGAAGGGGCCAATCAACCAGCACACGTCTTCGGCCAATGCTTCGAGCGCGGGCCCGCCTTCCCGATTCAAAGGGCAGATGTCGCGCCGTTCCTGGATCGCCTCCTCATCGTCCTCGTAGAGCACCCGCAGCGGCAGGCCCTGACTGCGGCAGACCGAGGGACGGTCCGCATAGACCCGACACGCTCCGCGCTCGTCGAGGAACGCACAGCCGCCCTCCGGTCCGGGCACACCCTCTCGCAAAAGCGCCGGGTGCGCGCGCCGGATCCGCTCCGCCTCGACGGGCGCCACGCTCAGTCCGTCCAGACAGCAGGCTGCACAACCGCGTCCGCAAACCAGCCGCTCCGCATGGATCGCCGTCAGCCGCTCAGCCTCCCGGTCGATCTCCGCGTGCAGATCGTACAGCGCAGCGAGCGCCGCACCTCGGCGCTCAGCGGCCAAAGGCACGTTGTTCTTTCCGCTCGGCGGGGGCAGCCCGTAAATTCGCCATGGCGTCTTCCTGATCTCCGAACGAGCCACGAGCGAGCAAGCGGTTCGGGGTCCCCTGTGCCCTCGCTCAGCACCGAAAGCGAACTCACCGCGCTCGTTGCCTCCGAAGACACCCGACTGGGCGCTTCGCTGGAGCGCAACGTACCCACCCCGCGACGATGCCTCAAGCGCGCACCACATCAGACACCCGCGGGACTGTCCGCACTTCACAGGCCGGGTCCCGCCGAGTCCCCGCCCTTCGTTCGGATCGGAACACGCGAAGAGCGGCACCCCCACCCGTCGACTCCCCAGCGATCCGACCAGCGCGCGCTCGAGGTGCCCGCGTGTATCGAAAGAATTGCTTCGTTCCCTCGAACCACAACAGCCGACCTCTCGATCGCAAACCCCTCGCATAACGTCGATGCTTACGCAGCGTCAGATGGGAGCCTGGGCGCAGATCCACACGCGAACCGATTCGCATGGGAAACATCTCAATCCCCAAAAGGCAAATCGTGACCTCTATGCCTTTTCTGCGATGCTCGAACGGCCGATCTACTCCACCATGAAACCGACCCTCTTTTCGCCACCGAAGACCGAACCCATCACGTCCCCCCGACCAAGAGCATCCACATCATGACCTCGAATGGAGAGACGCCGCCGGCGTCCTCGTTTTCCGTTGACACGAACTCACCGCTTGCCGACGTGCCCGAGAGAGATCGCGCGCTGCTCGAACTCCTGGTGCACATGAGTCTGCGTCTACGACTCCGCGGGATCGATCTCGAGATGTCGACCGGGCTCTTCGGCCGCGAGCTCGACCTCGTGGCGCTCTTGACCTCGGGCGGTCCGACGAGCGTCAAAAGCCTGGTCGCCGACCTCGGACTGCCGCGCAGCACGATGACCGCGATCGTCGACCGCCTCCAGGAACGAGAGCTCGTCACGCGTCATCCGAACCCGCAGGATCGACGCTCGGTCGTGCTGTCAGCGACCCCTGCCGCCGAAGCCGCGCTCCAGCGATATCACGAGGGTATGATGGGGCTCGTCGAGCACATCAAGAAGGTGCTCCCGGACAACGAGCAGGACGAGTTCACCCGGCTCGTCCGGAAGATGGCAGATACGTTCTAAAGGACGGACCGGGCAATCGGGTTAGGCGTCGCGCTCGACCAGGGTCGGCGCGTAGTCCTCGGGCGCCTCGTACCCCAGCAACGAGAGCACCGTGCTCGCCAGGTTCGCGAGACCCGGCGCTGCGTTTCCAGCCACGCCACTTCCCGCCAAGCGCACCCCACCGCGCGCCACATGGACGTGCAGCGGCACAGGGTTCAGCGTGTGGCTCGTCTTCGCCCTCGTCCGACCCTTCGCGTCGAGTGAAGGCTCGCCCGTTCGTTGATCGATCTCGAACATGCAATCGGCGTTACCGTGGTCGGCGGTCACGATGAGCGCCCCATCGAGCGCGTCGACAACCGGGAGCAATCTGGCCAGCTGCAGGTCGACCGCCTCCACTGCCTGGATCGCTGCCCCGTGGTGTCCGGTATGGCCCACCATGTCGCCATTGGCGTAATTCACCCGGGCGTGGCGATGGCGGCCGCTCCGAAGCTCGTCGATCAGTCGGTCCGTGATCTCGGCCGCCTTCATCCAAGGGCGCTCCTCGAAGGGCAGGGTCTCGGAAGGGATCTCGACGTAGGTCTCGACGGCATCGTCGAAGGCGCCACTTCGATTCCCGTTCCAGAAATAGGTCACGTGGCCGAATTTCTGGGTCTCGCTGATGGCGAGCTGAGGCAGTCCCGCGCGCGCGAGATACTCACCCAGGGTGCGGTCGATCTGGGGCGGCGCGACCAGGAAGCGGGAGGGGAGACGAAGATCGCCGTCATATTCCATCATCCCGGCATAGAGCAGGTCCGGTCGAGGCCCGCGATCGAAATGCGGGAACGCCTCGTCTTCGAAAGCCTGGCTGATCTCGATCGCCCGATCCCCGCGGAAGTTGAAGAAGACGACCGCGTCCCCGTCACGCATCGGACCCACGGGCGCACCGTCCGCATCCACGACGACGAATTCCGGGAGCATCTGGTCGCCGATCCCCTCGGATTCGGACCGGAAGGTTTCGATCGCACGTCGGCATCGATCGAAGCCACGCGCCTCCCCTCTGACGTGGGTCCTCCAGCCGCGCTCGACCATCGCCCAATCGGCCGCATAACGGTCCATCGTCGTCGTCATGCGCCCCCCACCCGACGCGATCTGATAATCTCGCTTCGGCCGCCTGGAGATCGTCTCGAGCAGCTCCTCGAGCGCGTCGACGTAGTCGAGCGCGCTCGTCTCGGGTACGTCCCGTCCGTCGAGCAGGACGTGGACGCGGACGCATTCGACCTCTTCCTGGTCACAGCGACGCAGCAGGGCAAAGAGATGATCGACATGGCTATGCACATTGCCATCGGAGAGGAGCCCAAGAAAATGCAGCGTCGAGCCCCGCTCGCGGACCCGCTCGGTCAGCGACTGCCAGACGCCGGCCTGCTCGCCCTCGAAAAGCGAGCCGCTCGCGATCGCGCCAGCCACGAGCTTGGCACCCTGGTCGAAGACGCGGCCGGCCCCGATGGCGTTATGGCCGACTTCGCTGTTGCCCATGTCGCCGTCCGAGGGCATCCCGACCGCCCGGCCATGAGCAACGAGCTCGCCGGTCGGGGCCGAAGCGGCCAGCTGGTCCAAAGTCGGAGTCCGCGCCAGCCAGACTGCGTCGGATAGGTCCCCGCGGCCATGGCCCACGCCATCCATCACACAGACGACCACCGGCCCGGGCACCCCCGGAAATTGCGCGTTCTTCTGGAGCGTCCACTCCGCCATCATTGTGCTCCATCCCATCCATGCGGGAACGGGCGCAACGCTTTGTCGGCGCGTCACGCCTCGGCAGTCGATCGATCGCCGGGATGATAGACTCGACGCGGGATACGCCCAATGTCGCGAGGAAGAGCGTGACCGCCAAAGCCCTGCTCCTCCCCCTCACCGCCCTCACCGCGCTGCTCGTCGCCTCCTGCGCGACGATGACGACGGGATCGAATACGAACACGGCCGGCGCGAGAGACCTGCCGGTGACCGAAGAGTCACCCCGGGACGCGTCTCAGCGGGAACGAGCCGGCGAGGAACCCGCCGCGGGCGAGACCGTAGCGTCTTCGCCGCCCGACGAGGCCGAGACCGGGAAACCAACCCCAGGCCCGGCGCCGACCGAGCCCGAGGCGAAACAACCGGCCCCGGAACAGGCGGAGCCCGAGGCGGAAGAGGCGGAGCCCGAAGCGGAACACCCGGCCCCGGAAGAGGCGGAGCCCGAAGCGGAACACCCGGCCTCGGAAGAGGCGGAGCCCGCCGCCCCTGACGACGAGCCCCCGGCCCCCATCGTCCTCGACACCGAGTACGACGATGCGAGGGTCGGCGAGGAGCAGACGAGCCTGATCGAAGCCGAGATGGGCCTCGTCAAGGACCCGGAACTCGAGCGCTATGTGCGCAGCGTCGCGCTGCGCCTGCTCCGCCATGCGCCGACGCGCCCGTTCGAGTACGAATTCCAGATCGTCGACCAGAGCGTGCCCAACGCGTTCGCCCTGCCCGGCGGCAAGATCTACCTCTCCCGGGGCCTGCTCGCGCTGGTCACGAGCGAGGACGAACTCGCTGGGGTCCTGGGTCATGAGATCACCCACGCCGCAGAGCGACACGCTGCCGCACAGATGGAATACAACCGACGGCTGAATCCCTTTACGATCGGACTCCTGCGCGCCGCGCGGATCGCCGCATACGGGCGCGACCAGGAGCGCGACGCGGACCGTGGGGGACAGATCCTGGCGGCGCGGGCGGGCTACGACCCAAGCGCCATCGCCGAATTCCTACGCAAGCTCGACGCCTCGGAGCGCTATGAGGTCGGCTGGTCTCGACTGCCCTCG
>Ga0315316_10003336_pt1 | contig 11641 bp, 12 predicted proteins | sample M160m3416metaG_FD_203702 | JGI IMG/M metagenome (GOLD analysis project Ga0315316, IMG submission 203702) | Ammonia-oxidizing marine archaeal communities from Monterey Bay, California, United States - M1 60m 3416 | ecosystem: Environmental > Aquatic > Marine > Intertidal zone | place: USA...
CAATCATCCTATAAGACCTATACCTATCATAACCTCCAAATATTTCGTCACCTCCTTCTCCAGAAAGTATGACTTTATTATTAATTGATGCTTTCTTCGCTAATAGATAATTTGGTAAAAGACTTGAATTAGAATTTGGCTCATCCATATGCCAAACTACATCTTCTATAGAATCAATAATTGATTGTTCTGAAATATTAATTTCAGTATGATTAGAATCAAAAAACTCAGATGATTTTCTTGCATAAATGGCATCAGAATTAAATTTTTCATTATCTTCCTCTGCAACTCTAAATAAAGATGAGTAAGTATTTATTTTTTTATCTGATATTTCACTCATTAAACTCAAAAGTAAATTTGAATCAATTCCTCCAGAAAGAAAAAGACCCACAGGCACATCAGAAATCATTTGATCTTCTAAAACTTCTTTTAATAGTTTGGGAATATAAGATTTTGCATCTTCAATATTTTCTAAATTTGGAATGGAGATTTGCTTATTTGAGACTATTCTTTTCTCTTCTCCTTTAGAGAAAATTATTGTATTACCTGGAAGAAGCCTTTTAATCCCCTGCCAGATCGTTTCTTCTCCAGTTACATACCCTAATCTAAAATAACAATTTAAAGCATTTATATTAATCTCTTTTTGGGGCATCAAAGAATATAAAGATTTCATTTCAGAAGAAAAAACTATACTACCATTTAAATAAGCATAATAAAGTGGCTTTACACCAACATTATCTCTACATAAAATTAATTCCTTTTTTAGCGAATCCCATATACCAAATGCATATATTCCGGAAATCTTGTTTAAGCAATTTAAACCATACTCTTCAAAAAGCTCTAATATTACTTCAGTATCTGTTCCTGATATAAATTTATGCTTTGACTTAATACCATCTCTTAATTTTTTGAAATTATAAATTTCTCCATTAAATACAATTGTGTATCTACCGGTAGAGCTTTTCATAGGCTGATGACCCGCGTATGACAAATCCTGAATTGATAACCTACAATGACCAAGAGTAACTCCTGGCTCTGAAAAAACACCTCTGTCATCAGGTCCTCTGTGACTTGTTTTAGATATCATTTCTTCAACAAGTCTTACATTTTCTTCTGATATACCTGAAATTCCGCACATAATATAAGGATTATAGAACATTAGAGAAAATTTTACGGTTGGAAATAACTTTCTTTTAAACTATATTTAATTTATGAAAAAATTTGTTCCATATTTTTTATTATTATTTTCTATAATAAATTGCTCTTCTGCGTCTAATTCAGAAGAAAACTTCATGTCTAAATCTTCTATGTCTTCACCTGAAATGGCAGTTATGAGAGATTCTGGTCGAACCTCAATTTCTGAACTCTCACAAAGTAACATCGATAAAAAAATTCAAAAAAATGCAAATTTAAGCATAGAAGTAAAAGACATTGAAAAGTCACTAGATAAAGCAAAGCAAATCATATCCACCTTTAATGGAGAAATTATAAGTACTAGTTCAGGTGGAATGGACTTTGGGCAACCATATGCGAATATAAGACTTAGGGTTCCAAGTGAAAAATTAAATGATGCGGTTGAAGCATTAAAGAAAATTTCCTCAAAGATTCTATCTGAAAATATCTACACTAATGATGTAACTGAAGAATTTATAGACATTGAAGCTAAGCTCAATATTATGAAATCTACTGAAAAAAGATTTAACGATCTGCTCAATGAAGCTAAAAATGTTGAAGAGGTGATTCAAGTTGAAAAGGAGCTTATGAGAATAAGAGGAGAAATAGATAGCTTAGAAGGCAGGCTAGGATATCTAAGTCAAACGACTGATACATCTGAAATCAATCTTAGTATTAATGAGGAAGTTCCTATAACTGGTGAAAAGTGGAGTTTTAGTGAATCACTGTCCTCTGCCCTAAAGAACCTTTCTTCGTTTGCTAAAAGCCTTGCCAGCTTATTGATTAACTTGGTCGTATTTATACCAGTAATTATTGTCATATTGATAATTGCTATAATTATTAGAATTATTATAAAAAGAAGAAAAAGCTAAATACGCCTACCTAATTGGTAATAGAATATGCATGATTTAAATTCAGAATTCAAAAATAAAATTTGCCTTGTAACAGGAGGAAGCTCGGGCATTGGAAGAGGCGTCGCAATAGAGTTTGGGGCAGCTGGAGCAATCGTAATAGTTGCTGACATACAAGAAAAATCTAAAATCGGAAAATATCACGATACAGATATCAAAACTACCACCTCTGAAGAAATTAAAAAAAATGGTGGAAAATCTGAATTTTTTGAGTGCGACTGTTCTGATGAAAAAAATATCAATGAATTAGTTAGTCATATTGAAAATAAATATGGAAGGCTAGATATTTTAGTCAACAATGCTGGAATGCACATCCCCGGATCTATTGAAGAGATAAGAGTTGAAGAATGGGATAAGGTAGTTAATTTAAATTTTAGAGGCATATTTATACTGTCAAAAAGATCCCTAAATATGTTAAAAAAATCTAAATCAGGAAGAATAATAAATATTGCATCAATACATGCTTTTCATGGAGTAATGGGACCAGCTTATGCACCTTCTAAGTCAGCCGTGGTAAATCTTACTAAAAACATAGCAATTGCACTCGGAAAATATAATATCACTGCTAATTGCATATGTCCGGGCTATATAGAAACTCCTATACAGGATTACAATACTGAAAAAGAAATTTTGGATTACAAAAAAACCTTGCCATTAAATAGATTTGGGAGGCCATCTGATATAGCAAATGCAACATTATTTTTTGCTTCAAATAAATCTGACTGGATAACAGGAACATACCTAATCGTAGATGGAGGAGATTCGGCTTCATAATTATGAAAGTAAATTAGATTATGATATGAAATCGATAATTAAAACTAACTGTTTTTTTATAGTAATTTTGTTATTTATTGGGTGCGGATCTACAACTACTACTGTACCTGAACCTACAACTACTACTGCACCAGAAATAAGCATAAAAGTAGAGTTTAAAGAAGAAGTTAATTTATTTTTAAATTTAGATGTTCCAGAAGGTTTTGTTCTGGAAAAATTAATAGTTGAAAAATATGCAGGAGATGATGAAATAGCCTTTTTTGGAATTCAAAAAGGCGAAGCATATACCGCAGGAGATGATATTACAAAAATGATCTCATGGGGGCATTTTGGCCCTAATTCTAAGGATATTTTGTACTATTCAGATAATTTAGAATTCAAGAATAAAGTTAAAGTCACTTTAGATTCAGGTCTTTATTCAATAAGATTTGCTCAAGATAATTATAAAGATGCTAATTATCATTTAATAGGCAAATTAATTGCATTACGAAATTAGTACTTATTAACAAATAATTAACAAATTTTTCATACATTTTTTACGTATTAATACTTTTTGAGGTTATTATAAAAATTAAATAATTTATTAAAAAGGAGATAAAGTGAGCTTATTTAGTTGGATTGATGGGAGTATAAATTTTATAGCTAGTACAAAGCTGGAGCATATTGAAGATGATTATGGACCAAGGCTTAGCTATTACGACAGCACAACTACAGCTGCAATCAATAACAAGATAACAAAAAATTCGTACCTCTTCTATTTTCGTTAATCCTCATAGCCTATAGAATAGGCTAATGAAGAAGATTTTATTGCCAATTGCCTTATTGCTAATTATTTATGGGTGCAGACCAGAACCTTCTGATGGACGAGTAGATCAAGTTACTGATATTCCTAATGCATATTCAATAGAAGATTTTAAGAAATTAGGATTAAAAATAGGTGAAAAATATGACAATAAAGATTTGCCTAATTCACTTTCAGTTTATTGGGGATTTTGGAAAGATGATGATGCCGATGAAGGAAGTGCAAGATTTCAATCATTAGGTGGTTCTGTGGGAGGGATGAGAGACTTTGAAATTCGCTTCTACTCTTCGCATGATGATGCAGTGAATTATGGTTCTAGTTATGCTGAAAATGCAACTGGCTCTGATGCTGTACTAACTAAAAAAGAATCATTATGGGCAGAAGGTATAAAAAACAGAAGGACCTCTGGAGGTCCTGACGGCTCACCTCTTCCTAAATATGGAGGATATGTAATATATGGTAATTTTATTCTATTGTGTGAAGGAGTCAGCTTGGACCAATCACTACAAACTTGTAGTAATTTGATAAGAAATTTAGATCAATAAAGAATAAAAAAATATAAAATAAGGATTATGAAGAAGATTTTATTCATAACACTGATTGGTCTAATATTTGCGTGCTCAAGTGAACCTGAATTAGAAATGGATGTTAATACAACTACCGATCTTGAAGTAAAATCTCTAAAAACTATTCCGACTACTACTATTCCTGCTCCTACTGCTACTGCTATTCCTGCTCCTACTGCTACTGCTATTCCTGCTCCTACTGCTACTGCTATTCCTGCTCCTACTGCTACTGCTATTCCTGCTCCTACTGCTACTGCTATTCCTGCTCCTGAATATAGCCTGAACTTAGAATTTACTACTAAAAAATTATCTCTATATAGCTTTATTTATCTTAATGATTTTGACTTAGAAATTCTTAATTCAGGTGGATTAGAAGAAGGGCCTATAAAAGCAAAATGGTCATTCTACAATAGAGAAAATTTACTAACATGGGAGAAAGATTTTGACCTGAAATATATAGAAGGCGAGACTGAAAAAACTTTAGATGGAGAGAAAGTTAATTTTTGGTTGTCCGCAGGTGAAAATTCATGGCCTTCAGTCCAAGTAATAATTCCAGTCCAGCAGCGTCTTTATGCTAAAAGCTATATCAGTATAAATGGAGGGGAAAATATACCTTTTTTCGAAATTAGCGCTTCGCAATACTAAAATGAAAAAAGTAGTAATTTTTCACCTAAATAAACTGATTTTTAGAGAAGATTTTTAGACAAAGTAATAAATAGGTACAAAGACACAAAGATAAAAAACCCTCCTATAATCCTGTTTACTAAACGTTCATGAATTTTAATAAATGGAACTATCCCTGACCTAGTAATAGTAATCGCTATAAATGAATACCATACTGTATCAATTATTCCTGCCATTATCCCCATTGAGACAATTTCGCTCCATTCAGAATCTGGTTGAACAAAATGACTAAATATGGCTATAAAAAACAAAGCAATCTTGGGGTTAAGTATAGATATTAAGAACCCTTCTCCTGCCGCTCGATATATAAAATATGATGAGGCAGGGTTTTTATTTTGCTGAAAGATTGGCAAGCCTGCCTTATCAATAAGAGTTCTAATCCCCAAATATAGTAAAAAGCTAGCACCTAATAATTGCACTAATATCAACATAATGTTTGTTTCAATGATAATTTTTGCTATTCCAGCTGATGTAAGAAAAGCCCATATAACAATACCAAAACCATGTCCAATTCCAGTTGAAATTCCATACATACGCCCTTTTGAAAGCGTGTTTGTACCTACAACTGCAAGACTTGGTCCAGGCGACATAGCTCCAATAAGACAAATCAAAAACAACTGTAACCAAATAGTGACACTCATATTTTACTTATAAATGACCTTTAAAGCTTCGGAACAGATTCCATTGCCTTATCAATATCTTCTGAAGGCAAGGCATAGTCGATCATATTTCCAGAGAAATAATTATCGTATGCTGATAAATCTAAATGACCATGTCCGCACAGATGGAAAAGTATATTCTTTTCTTCTCCTGTTTCCTTGCACAACAAAGCCTCCTCAATAGCAGCTTTAATGGCATGAGTTGGTTCAGGAGCTGGAATAATTCCTTCGTTTTTAGCAAATAGAACCCCAGACTCAAAACATTCATTCTGATTATAAGCACGAGCTTCATAAATTCCAGCTTCAAATAAAGCACTGATTAGAGGCGCCATTCCGTGATAGCGAAGTCCGCCAGCATGAATCGGGTTTGGAACAAATGTGTGCCCAAGCGTGTGCATTTTAATTAAAGGAGTCATGCCAATGGCATCTCCAAAATCATATGCAAATTTTCCTTTAGTTAGTGATGGCGAAGCTGCAGGTTCAACTGCGATAAACCGAGTATTTTTTCCTTTCAACTTATCTGGAATGAAAGGGAAGGATATTCCTGCAAGATTAGAGCCACCACCTGCGCATCCAATAATAATATCTGGATAGGCATCAGCCATCTCCATTTGTAGAATTGCTTCCTGACCGATTACAGTTTGGTGCATTAGAACATGATTCAAAACTGAACCAAGGGCATATTTTGAGTCATCTTTCTGAACTGCTACTTCAACCGCTTCTGATATAGCTATACCTAAAGAGCCTGTAGATTTAGGGTCACCTTCTAGGATTTTTTTTCCTGACTCAGTTTCTGTGCTAGGACTAGATGTCACAGTACCGCCCCAAGCTTGCATCATTGATTTTCGATAAGGTTTTTGGTCGTAACTAGCACTTACCATAAATATTTTAGAATCGATGCCAAACTGGCTACACGCATAAGCAAGCGCACTACCCCATTGCCCTGCACCGGTCTCTGTAACAATTTGCTTAGTGCCTTCAATTTTGTTGTAGTAAGCCTGAGCAATTGCTGTGTTTGGTTTGTGACTCCCTACAGGACTAACGCCTTCATATTTGTAGAATATCTTAGCTGGAGTTCCAAGTGCTTTTTCTAAATTTGTTGCGCGAATCAAAGGAGTCGGACGCCAAGTCTTGTACATTTCTCTAATAGGTTCAGGAATGTCGATCCATCTATCTTGACTAACCTCTTGCATAATAAGTTCCATTGGAAATAGAGGTGCGAAATCATCAGGTCCAGCAGGATTGCCAGTTCCAGGATGCAATGCAGGGTCTAAAGGTTTGGGAAGGTCTGCCTGTACGTTGTACCACTGTTTAGGTATATCGTTTTCAGAGAGGTTAAATTTTTTTTGGTCAGTCATGTTAACTCCTAATTAATATAAAATTCACTACTCAAAATAAAGCAACGATCATTATTATCTACTCTCACCATTATAACCAGATCTTGTGCAATAGAGATAGGAAAGGCAATAATAGTCTAATGAGTAATAAAAAATTACATGTTCTTGGTTCAGGAACACCTCAGCCTAATAAGGAAAGGTGGGGGTCTGGGTTTATAGTTGAATTAGATGATGAATTAATAATGTTTGATTGTGGACCAGCTTCTACTTACAAAATGATACAAATGGATTTAGATCCTAGAAATGTAAATTCCTTGTTTTTTACCCATCACCATTCAGATCACGATTTAGATTACCCAACTTTTCTACTCACCAGATGGGAAACAAGCATTGGAAAAGAAAAAAAATTAGAAATATTTGGGCCTCCTCCGACAGTTAGTCTAACTGAAAAATTAATAGGTTTGGATGATGGGGCCTTTGCGCATGATCTTATAGCTAGAACAAATCATTCGTTAAGTTTAAATTCTTTTCAAAGAAGAGGAGGTAAATTACCAAGAAAGCTACCTGATTTTTTAGTAAAAGACATATATCCCGACGAAAAAATCGAAAGGAGAAATTGGAGTGTAAAAACAACTCTTGCCGAACATGTGCAGCCATACCTCGATTCTCTCGCTTATAGATTAGAGGTTGACGGATTGAGTATAGTTTTCACAGGAGACACAAGGCCATGCGAAACGGTTAAAGATTTAGCATACGGCGCCGATTATCTTGTTTGTTTATGTATTGCCCTACAAGAACAAATTGATGGTACTCCGGAAGCTGAATATATGATGGGTCATGTAGATGCAGGAACCTTAGCAAGGGATGCTAAAGTTTCTAATCTAATTCTAGTTCATGAAGCTTTAGGCATTAGCTCTGAAAACAATTTTAAACACGCTGTTCAAGAAATAAAGAAGATTTTTAAAGGGTCTGTAATTCAAAGTTTTGAAATGACAACTTATGACCTTACTGAAAATTAAAATATAAGGATTAATTATTCAAATGGAGAAAAAACATGAATGGAGAAAGCATGAAAAAACTTTATATGTTCCTAAAGAGGTGCCTGCATTAATAAACGTATTAGAATATAAATATATAACAATTAAAGGACATGGAAGCCCGGAAGAAGAGCGTTTTAGTCATTGCATTGCTGCTTTATATCCATTGGCCTACACAATTAAAATGAATTTAAAAAAAACAGTACCTAAGCCTTCTCACTATCAAGACTATACTGTTTACCCACTCGAAGGTTTTTGGGGAATCAATAAAGCAGCAATAGAAAATTTTACTGGAGAGATTAAAAAAGAAGACTTTGTTTACACACTTATGTTGAGGCAACCATCATTTATCACCAAAGAGTTTTATAGCGAAATGAAGGAAGTATTGAAAGAAAAGCTTTCAAAAAAAAGAGAAAGCACTGATTTTGTGGAGAACATAAAATTCGAAGAAATTTCCGAGGGGAAATGTGTGCAAATGTTGCATGTTGGAAAATTCTCAGATGAAGATAAAACATTTAAAATTATGGAAGATTTTACTTATGCCAATGGGCTCATGCGTACCTCCAAAGCTCACAAGGAAATCTATCTTTCTGATTTTAGAAAAGTGCCAGAAGAAAAGCTTAGAACAACTCTTAGATTCAAAGTAAATTAATAGTTATTAATGCAAAAGTTTAGTCAAAAGTGGAGAGGGATAAGGGATTCAAATTCTCTACACTATGCTTGAAGGTTAGGTTCCATTTCTATTATGCCTACAAGTTCGGCTCATAATAACAATCTTGCGTATTATTCCATAACAAGAATGTTATTTCTTACAAGTAGGCAAATATATCATACCATTCCTTCATCTATTTAATTAAATGGAGAGGGATAAGGGATTCAAATTCTCTACACTATGCTTGAAGGTTAGGTTCCATTTCTATTTCTAGATACGTATAAGTTTGTAGAGATGGGCTTACAAAATTAATTTTATGTAAAATAAGCCCTATGAAAAAGATTTTATTCATATTGCTTTTTGGGCTAATAATTGGATGTGCTAGTGAGGTTGCTCCAAATTCAGAAGTTGATATTGATGCTACTGTTGAAGCTAGAGTTGCTCAGAAATTATTAGAAGAAGAGAAGCCTAAGCCAACTGCTACTCCTGTGCTTGAACCTACTGCTACTCCTGTTCTTGAACCTACGCCAGAATCTAAAACTGAGATGCTGTCTTCCCTCGAGATTACAACTGATATGCTGTCTTCCCTCGAGATTGTAGATTCAATTACTTGGGTAGGCATATGTGCCAAATTTGGATGGGACCCTGGAAGCATTGATGACATTTGCCCTGAGGGTCCAGCAGATTTAGCAGGAATCAAAAGCGGTGACCAAATAATTGAAATAAATGGCGAGGATATTTTGGGTCTTAGTAGAAATGAAGTAATTTCAAAACTTGAAGCTAAGTTTGATATAGAAATTGGAACTTCAATAGATTTAACAATTCAAAGAAATGGAGAAAGTGAGCTAATCAAAATAACTGTTGTTACTGATGAAATAATAGCTCCAGGAAACCCAATGACAACTGCAAATATCAGTGAAGTTGAATTAGAAAAAATCATAAATAACCAGCCCAATGTGCTTGTATATGTTTTTTCTTCTAATTGCGTGGCTTGTGCAGCAAGCGAAGAAGCTGTAAACAAATTTAGAGATATGTATTCTGATGAAATAATATTGATTAAGTTAAATGCTTACGATATAGAATATTCGTCATTTATTGTAGAGAATTCAGTTTATACCACTCCGGCTTTTGTACAATTTGAAAATGGCACATTAACTAAAAATTGGTCTGGTATGATTGAAGACCCAAAAGTGCTCTATGAAAAGATTAATAATTAAAATATAAGAATTCAGGATATATAGAATATAGCATTGCTAAAGACATGGCAGGTTGTTCAATATTTTAGGCAGAAGTTTGTAGATCTGGAACATAAAAAAATATTGTATAAAATGGATTATATGAAAAGGATTTTATTAATATTGCTTATTGGATTAGTACTTGGGTGCGCTAGTGAGGTTACTCCAATTTCAGAAATTGATATAGAAGCCACTGTTGAAGCTAAAGTTGTTCAAAAATTAGAAGATAAGAAACCAGAGCCTACTGCTACTCCTGTGCCTGAACCTACTGCTACTCCTGTGCCTGAACCTACTGCTACTCCTGTGCCTGAACCTACTGCTACTCCTGTGCCTGAACCTACTGCCATACATACTGTTGTTGTTAAAAATATAAAAAGTGCACCACCTTTTGGAGGGACAAGTTTTTTAAGTCCTGACATATTAACTTCATCAGACCCATCTTCATTTGACCAAGTTTGCAAGTGCAATCCCAATGATATCAGTTTATATTGGGTAGATGACGAACCTCGCCAGATGTTTGATAGAAGACATGGATGGATAAATACAACACCATTTAGATTTCAAGCAGAATTTTCTGACAATTTAGTCATTGAAGTGCAGGTAAATCCTGAATTTGAATCTAAATTAATAGCTGAAGAAATAGCTTTACAATATCTTCTTGCAATTGGCCAACTACCTACTTATTTACGTAAAGATGTAGATACAATTTGGCTTCATAAAGGCATTGAAGATTTTGGAGGAGGAAATAACAATTTATTGATTCATCATGGCAGAGGTCTTGAGTATAAAGAACAAGGAATATTAGAAGAGATTTTTTTACATGAGGCTACGCATACTTCATTAGACTCCTATCATCTTTCGTCACCTGAATGGATTGCTGCTCAAGAGCATGATGGTCAATATATTTCAGATTATGCACGAGATAATCCTGAGACAGAAGATCTTGCAGAGACTTTCCCCTTGTGCTTTGCACTTAAGTACAAAGCGTCTGTACTATCTGAAGATGTAATCCAAACTATTAAGGAAACTATCCCTAATAGATTAATCTATTGTGACGTGGTCTTTTTCGATGGTTATGGGTATTGAAATAAAATAAATCTTTAAAGTGTGTGGTTGAATTTAATTGACTGAAATATTTATTTTTTCGTATAGTCAATCTATGAGAATTTATTTGTTGGAGATAATATTATCTGCTTTATTTATATTTTCATGTTCTTTTACAGCAGAAGAACGTATTCAGGTAAACACGATTTACTCTTTGAATGATGTTATTGGCGTAGGAATAAAAGTTAAAAAAGATTTAGAAACCGAATTTCCTCAGGCAACCGATGCTAAATGGGGTTTTCATAAGAGCAGAGAAATTGCAGTTATTAGATATCCAACAGTAGAGCTTGCCCGAACCCTAGGGAAAACAGCGGGAGAAGAGCAAACTGAATTTGTCGAAATAGTAGAGAAAAATATTGCTCACGGCACCAAAGTAGAAAAAACAAAATGCAGGGGTCTTAAATCTAATCGTTATGGTTTTAACAGTAAGATGGATTCTAAGATTAATTCTGAAATTGGAATTGGCAATATAATGATATTGAACAAATTAAAATTTTTTGAGGATGACATCAACTTTTCTAGTAATCCAGCAGGAGCGGTTTGTGTTCGAAGAGAACCTCTTTACTCAGATTTTGTAATTCATGGAAACTTAGTTTTTTTAGGCGAACCTTTAATGAAAGATTATGGTCAAGGCCAAATGATTGAATCTTCTGCAAAAACTATTGAATTCCTTGAAGAAATTCTAGACTTACTACCTATCCAATAAG
>Ga0315316_10003339_pt1 | contig 11639 bp, 7 predicted proteins | sample M160m3416metaG_FD_203702 | JGI IMG/M metagenome (GOLD analysis project Ga0315316, IMG submission 203702) | Ammonia-oxidizing marine archaeal communities from Monterey Bay, California, United States - M1 60m 3416 | ecosystem: Environmental > Aquatic > Marine > Intertidal zone | place: USA...
TCGTAAAAATAATCATGTATGGTCTGTTCGACTTCGTGCCGTACTTGCAACCCTGCCCGCTGACGGCTTGAACGAAGCCAGAGGTGCCTGTGATCAAGAAGGAAATCAACGCCATGTTCTTTTGGTTGAATTGGATAATCATGTGAGGATCCCAGTACTTCAAGCTTGATCACTCCCATCTCGAAACCGCCAGGCGCTCTTGGTTCCTCGCGCACTTCCCCAGTCAACGAAACGGAACACTCCAAAGTCACAGTTTCATGCAATGCCCACATATCTTCGGTACCATCTTCTTTCAGGACTACTCCCTGGAGGATGCCAGTCCCATCCCTCACTAACAAAAAACCCACTTTACCATGACTTCTTACACCATCGATCCAACCCAACACTGTAACACATTCACCGACATAGTCCTTCAGAGAACCTATCTCGGTCACATTATTTTGGTCTATTTTCATATCAGTCATTGTTAAATGTACAAATTATTTGATGCAAGTAATCATTCTTACCCAACTGAAAAAAGCTTCATCCTTTCGTTGTACCTAGAGGATAGCAACTCCTTCACCCGTGCTCCATCGGTGCCATCGAGGTCAGGAGTGTCTTGTATCAAAGAACGGGCCCTATCCTGAGCTTCGGCCAAAAGGTCTTCATCTCTTGTCAAATCAGCAAATTTCAAAACAGGATCTCTCCCATGCTGTTGCGCCCCGAAGAAATCTCCCTGTCCCCTAATCCTTAGGTCTTCTTTCGCCAAAACGAAACCATCCGAAGTCTTCATAAACACTTCAATCCGTTCAGCAGCTGTCCCTTGAGGATCCGCTATCAAAATACAGAAGCTCTCTGAAGAACCTCTTCCAACCCTCCCTCTAAGCTGATGTAATTGTGATAAACCAAACCTTTCAGGATTTTCAATTAGCATTATAGTGGCGTTTGAAACATCTATACCCACTTCGATTACAGTGGTCGCCACCAGGATTTCTGTTTCTCCTGAGATAAATGAATTCATTATCTCGTCTCGCTCTTCAACCGGGAGTTGCCCGTGAAGCAACCCAATTTTCCTGTGAGGGAACACATCTCGACAAAGCTTTCTATAACCTTCTTTAGCCGAACGCAAATCTATCTTATCAGAATCATCTATCAAGGGATAGACAATGTATGCTTGCCGTCCTTCACTTAATTCTGATTCTAATTTATCATATGCCTTTGACCTCTCATTGGAAGAGTGGAGAAGTGTCCTTACGGGAATGCGTCCAGTAGGCAAACCCTCTATAATTGAAAGGTCAAAATCGCCATACATGGCCATAGCAAGGGACCGTGGAATTGGAGTCGCTGACATTAGCAAAGTGTCAGGCGTCAGGTCTGAGTCTCGCAAGGCCATTCTTTGTTTTACTCCGAAGCGATGTTGTTCATCAACTACTACCAATCCTAATCTCTCGAAGATAACTCCCTTTTGTATTAGTGCATGGGTTCCAACAATGATACGAGCTTGACCGTCCCCTAAGCTTTCCAAAACAGTTCTCCTCTCGGCATCAGATCTTTTTCCAGTTAGCAAATAAACTTGTATGCCGATGGGATCTAGAAACTTTTCCAAAGTAATCGCATGCTGTTCTGCTAGTAACTCAGTCGGAGCCATTAATGCTGCCTGATATCCTCCTTCAACTGCTAGCAACATCGCGAACAAACAAACTATGGTCTTGCCAGATCCGACATCTCCCTGAAGAAGCCTATTCATCCGTCTCGTCGAATTCATATCTTCGTAAATTTCACGCAGTACTTTGACTTGTCCTTTGGTCAAATCAAAAGGCAAGGACTCATGTAAAGGCCCAATTAATTTGTTATCACGTTGAAAAGGTATTCCTGTACTTTCTTGGTTAAGATGTTGACGGCCCAAGGCGTATAGTGTCTGTGAAAAAAAAAGTTCGTCAAAAGCCAAACGTCTGCGTCCCTGCTCCACCTGTTCCATAGAAGAGGGCTTATGCAATGCCTCCAAAGCCTCTCTAATACCAAGTAACGAAAGCTCTTGTACTTGGGAATGCTTCAGGTATTCCTCCTCTTCTACACTTTCAAGAAGGTTACTCATATTTTTTTCAAAAATACTGCGCAAGACCCATTGTTGAACCTCTTCACTAGCTGGATAACTGACGAAAATATGGCCACTGGAAAGTCGTTCTCTTACTTCCTCAGACCCAGATTGTCCTAAAACGATAAATTCCCGTGGTTGTAGTTGCCGTCCATGGAAAAATCTCACCGTCCCAGTAGCCAGAATGACATCGCCCTCTTGGAATTTACGTTCAATCCAAGGCTGACCAGGCCAAGCGCAAGTAATCATCCCAGAATCATCCTGTAAAACTGCTTGAAAGATTCGCAATCGACTCCTGGTAGAAATGAGCCCCTTTGACCTGACTCTGCCAACGATAGTGACTTCTGCACCTACTTGAAGACTCTCTATGTTTTGAATGGTCGAAGCATCATCATATCTCCGAGGACTGTGATATAGCAGATCTCTCGCGGTGACTATGCCCATACGCCCCAATGATTCAGATCGATTCGGACCTACTCCTTTCAAAAACTGGACAGGTTTGTCAAGTCTAAAGAAACTCACCTGAGGCCTCGCTGTCTTCGTCCAATCCATTCCATCGACAGAAAGATTATTATCAAAAGGTATGGGATGCCATATGTGTGGAGAGGACGACTAAATCCACTACTTATTGCTGTCGAGCCTGGTAAATCGTTGTGAATATCTACTAGATCTTTTGGCATTCGAAACCATTCTAAGCTATGATTCTCCACCTTAAACCGCCCCGAACCCAGTAGATCTCCGCTATTCGCATCATCAGCTCTATAGCTGTAGCTACCAAGACCCAGTCCATTTATAAAAAACTGGCTTTCTGGATTTACAATGACAGTGGTGTCTTGGACTAATTTCTCATCTTTATAAATCATTAGGTGGATACTGTTTTTAACCAAGCCCCAGGCACTCCACCTAGACTGGTCATTTTCACTCCACACCCTCAGTTCGGGCTCAACTAGTCTTCTGTTGCTAGCAACTTCTGAAGCCATCAACCAACCAAGTACCCCAGACCATAATCGACGATATACTTCTCGGCTATTGCCACCCCTTGAAGACCATCTCCAAAAACCTGATGCAAGCACAAGAGCTTGTTTACTGTCATCACTTTCCTTCAAAATTAACGGTGCCTGAATTTGACCAAGACCATTTCCGCGAAATTCTATTGGCCTGAGATAGCTGTTGGGATCTAGCATTGGTAAAACTGCAGTTAAAGGTGCTAGCGAAGTCAGGTCTAACCCCGACAAAACGGACGCTAACGGAGATGGTTTTAAATCGCTTTCAAGGTACCACTCCCCTTCAACAATACTCTGTTGTGTAGAAACCCCCATTATACTCGCTGCTGTACCATCCTCTAAAAATACTATTGCGGATGAGCTGTTATTTAAAGCATCCACAACCCAATCGGGAGGATCTCCCGCAAGACCATGGACAATCAAAATTCTACTTGCTGCCACCGCTCGTTTTACTCTCGATTCCGTTACAATCGACTCATCAATATCATTCATACTTAAGAATTGATTATCGTCCAACGAGAGAAAGCCTTCGAATGACAACCCTGACACTTCCGATAAAACTGGCAGTAAGAACCTAGGTTCCCAGTCTGGTTTCATTGAAAGGAACACTATTTCCTTATCACTGAAGCTCATATCTATAAAAGTGCTTTTTTGATTGTCCAGAATAAAATCGTCTTCGAGGATCCCCAAGGCTATCCTATACTCTGCAAATCCTGAAGATTCATGATTTATCGGCAATTCAATTTCAAACGTCAACGTATTGCCATTAGAAATCGGATTGACCTCTTCAGAGACCACTAGGTTCTCTTCTTCAAAAATTTGAATAGTTATCGACTCATCTTCCTGTAAGCCTTCCGAAAAAATGGATGCCTGAGCTGTTACGGTTTCCTTAAGGGGATCATTTCTAAAAACCGTGAAATCTTCCACTCCTACATTGCGCCTCTGCATATCCAAACGCTCGAACCTCACATCAAGCCCATAAGTTTGGCTATAAGAATCTAGAGTCTCGACATCATTGATCCTGAAGTCACTCAACACCAATACATCGGATACACCAGCCTCAGCAGCACTTACTAAAGCAGGGCCTAGTCTGGAGAACTTATCACTGAAATCAATCGATTCCACTGAGTCTGTTGGAACAAAGCGAGGCCTTTCTCCAAACAACATTATACGGAAAGGCATTTCTTCCATTTCTGTCAGTCTTTCCATCACTTCTGCCAAAAGTCCTGGTCGGTTTTGGTCAGTAGGTCTCATGCTCTGCGATCCATCCAACAGCACCCACATCGTATCTTGTCCAATTCCCGTTCTGGCGACAGGAATATTGGGATCCCATATTAGCACCAAAACCATGCTGAGAGTCAAAAATCTAAGTACTGCTAAAGACTTCCAGGAGGAAATTGCGATTTCCATACGTGAGTAAACCATAAAGGAGAAAAATCCGGCACAAATAACCAGTCCTGTTAAGACTAATGCGGAAAGAGTCACCGCACTCCCGAATTTGACTGGTCCTCAATGTTCCTCGTCGATCCTAAAATCACTGAGTCATCTGTTAACTCTTCTAGAAAAGCCAACCTGTCAAGCTTTTGCACCTGCCATTTGTCCCATTGTTCACTAGGAATTGGATCTCCAGAGGGAAGATCGATACCCAATGGATCTTCATGGCGTCCGTGAAGAAGCATCTCGTAATGAAGGTGAGGTCCTGTGGCCAAACCTGTCATTCCCACATACCCGATGATGTCGCCTTGCTTGATTCTACTACCTACCGAAAATCCTCTGGCAAAATCATTCATATGGGCATATCTAGTCGTCCAACCGTTTGGATGTTGAATGTCTATTCTATTTCCATACGTAGACTCCCTAGCTCTGTGCACAATCACGCCATTACCCGTAGCTTGCACGGGTGTGCCAGTGGGGGCTGCGTAGTCAACACCACGGTGAGCTCGCCATCTCTTAAGTATAGGATGAAAACGGCTTGTGGTAAAACGACTGGAAATACGATGACGAAACTCAATTGGGCTAAGCAAGAAGGCACCTTTTACTGATTTTCCATCCAGGTCATAATATGTCCCTTCACCATCACCATTAGGGTCAAACCAAACGGCCGTATAACTCCTGTTCTGGTTAACAAGTTCAGCAGCTAATACATGTCCTGTACGCATAGTTCCGCTCGACCTAATCTCCCTCTCGAACGCAAACCGATAAGAATCTCCCACCTGAATTTGTCGCACAAAATCAACCTGCCATTTGAAAACATCATTTAGTTCCAAGACCAATTTCCCTCTATCAACTTCAGCAACCTGAGCGAGATCTTGATTGCGTACCAGAGAATTCCAAAGAGATGATTCAATGTGACCAGAAGCCCATATAGTATCCACTGTAGTAGGAGTGCTGATTAACCTTGAATCCCATGACTCCGTGGAAGGAACCAGTTGAACCATTTTATCAGCATCCAGTGTGACTTCCACAGATTTTACACCCTCGAGACTTCCACGCACGCTACGAACTCTCACGGTAGTGCCTTCTTGAACCTGCCTAGGGTCAATGTGTGTCCGCAGTGCGGAAAGCAGGGCGTCCTGGTCATTTGGATTTAAGAATTTGTTAAAAAGATCCCCCAAAGTCTGATTTGTTTCTAACGCATAAACAAATTCGTCTTCCCGAGGCTGTGCAGATATTGGGTCATCGATTTGAACAGTAGGAAGTTTCTCTTTCTCTTGCGAAAAGATCAGGAACAAAAGTACAAGCAATCCAAACCCACGAAACAATGATATTGCCCTGATGTTTTGAAACACTGCACTCCCTCCAAACCGATCTATAACTCTTAATTTGATATTGTCACATCAAGTAACCTATCACTTCAAAACCAACGAACCAAAAATCAATCCAGTTGTCTCCGAATAAAAGTTGGCACATCCAACTCGCTAATTTCTTGATTTGTGATAGTATTCTCATTCAAGGGGGTCAATGAAACTACAGGACTATGACCGCCTTCACCTTCTCTTCCTCCTTCTAAATAATCACTTTGATTTATCGCTATGGGAAGAAGATCCTTTTCAAAAATAGGGGGCACATAAGGGGGTGCATCCCCATTAAGTGCAGGTTCCACTTCACCAATAGGTTGAGCTTCATCAAAACCCGTGGCTATAACTGTCACCCTAACCTGGTTCTTAAGTTTTTTATCGTGAACCATACCAAAAATTATTTCGCTCTCTTCTCCAACTTCGTCATGTATGATGGTGGATATTTTATGCACTTCGTCAATAGCTAGATCCATACCACCAGTGATATTCAACAAGACACCCCTAGCTCCCTTTATACACACTTCATCAAGTAAGGGTGAAGATATAGCTTCTTGCGCTGCTTCTTGAGCTCTGTCTTCTCCTTCTCCAAAACCCGAACCCATAAGAGCCGGTCCACGAGAAGCCATTATAGTACGAACATCAGCAAAGTCGACATTAACTTCCCCAGGATACCGTATCAGGTCACTAATACCTCTCGTAGCATTTAGTAGAACTTCATCTGCCTTTTTGAGAGCATCTTTGAAAGACGTCCCTTGCGGCACTACTGCCATGAGCCGGTCATTAGGAACGACAATCATTGTGTCCACACTTCTTCGCAATTCTGCTATCCCTTGCTCAGCTTGCTTTTGCCTAGTTTTTCCTTCAAAGGAAAATGGTTTCGAAACCACACCCACAGTCAAAGCTCCCATTTCGCGTGCAATCTCTCCTACTATCGGTGCGGCCCCTGTGCCTGTGCCACCCCCCATCCCCGCGGCGACAAAGACCAAATCAGCACCTTCAAGAACCCTACGAATTTCTTCATCACTTTCAGCAATCGCCTGGCGGCCTATTTCTGGCCTAGCACCAGCTCCTAATCCTCTTGTCAAATTTTGTCCCAATTGAATGGTGACAGGCGCACGAGAACTTCCAAGAGCCTGAGCGTCAGTATTTGCCGTTATAAACTCCACTCCCTCCAAATTTTCATCGATCATCCTATTAACCGCATTTCCACCAGCCCCACCAACACCAATAACCTTCATGCATGCACTCTGAAGATCCATGTCCTCGAATTCAAATGTTTTCATCAGTAAACTCCTATAGAAAGGTTGAACATTAGATATACCTTTAGAAAAATTCTCTTAACCACTTTTTAACATTGCCGATCAAACCAGAAGAAAGATTTGATGCACCAAGCCCAGTTTCTTTATATCTATCAAATCCATGTAGTACTAATCCCACTGCTGTAGAGAACCTCGGTCGTCCTACTGAATCAGCTATTCCAGACAATTCCTCTCCTGGAGAACCAATCCGTACTGGAGCCGCAAATACTTGCTGTGCTAAATTGGCGATTCCCTGGAGAGCCGAAGCACCTCCCGAAAGGACAATTCCAGCACTCAGTTTTTGCAGGATCTCCTGCTCTTCTAATTCGGCACGCACCATGACCAGAAGCTCATCCATACGAGCCTGTATCACGTGTGCTATCAGTTCTCTTTCGACTGGCCGTGTCGAACCTCCTGAAGCACCATCTAGTTGAACCATTTCTTTTGGATCAACTAACTGAGAACAAGCCACTCCAAACTTATTCTTGGCCTCCTTTGCCTCAGCAAAAGGTATCGACAAGCCTTGAGCCAAATCATTAGTAACCGCTGCTCCCCCCAACGGCAGAACAGCAAGATGCCTGATTTCGCCATCGTAGTATGCAGCTATATTTGTAGTGGCATCACCAACTTCCACCACAGCAACACCCACCTCTTTTTCATCGACCGTCAACACCGATCTTGCAGCTGCCAGCGGTTCCAATACTAAATCTTCTACTTCATACCCAGCTCTATAAACAGACTTTCTAATATTCTCTGCTGCTAAAGCTGATCCCGTAACTAGATACAATTCTGCTTCTAATCTGGTCCCCATCATTCCTACAGGGTCCTTTATGCCTCTTTGACCATCGACAATGTACTCCCGGGGTATCGCATGGAGCAGTTCTCTATCTGGGGGAAACGCTACCGTTCTTGCTATTTCGTGCACACTCTCAATGTCAGCATGGGAGATCTCTTCATCCTTGACTGCAACAATCCCAGGGGACACCATAGTCTTGATGTGATCACCTCTAATACCTACATATACCCTTTCGACCTCCGCACCTGCCATCAATTCAGCTTCGGCTATGGCCGCTTTTATAGATTCAGTTGTCTCATCTATGTGAGTGATCACATCCTGCATTCCAGCAGTCTTAGCTTGGCCAACTCCCAGAATATTTAGATCTCTTCTGAGAATTGGATCTTGAGGGACCTCTGCAATCACTGCACAAGTTCTCGTAGTACCTAGATCCACACCTGCGATTAGGATGGGATTCACCAGCCACCCCCTTCCCCAAAAGACACAACAACTTGATCTTCAAATCTTAGATCTATTACTATGCCAGCATCTGCAGATCTACGTCTCCTCACATCCTCCAAGGTAGCTAAACCTGCCTTTAATACTTGATTCATGAGCGGTGGCCTGAAGCGAAGTACTACATCTCTATCTAAGATCGCCTCCGCGTTTCCATCTTGATCAATGGCCACTTCAGACAAAGCTTCTGTGAAAAAAGGATTGTCCAAACCCAACCTTTCTAACTCCAATACCATAGCCTTGACCTGGCCTTCGTCTCGGTCCTCTTCAGTTGGTACTTCTGGATCTTCCATTACTCTTACAAGTGGAAGATCCAATCGATATTTACCTAGATCTATAGGTAAAATGTTGCCCTCCCTGTCCACTGGCACCAAAAGTGGTTCTGCGACTAAGGCGAGCGGAACCCTCTCCTCTATTGTCACTACAATTTTTGTAGGCCACCAATTGCTTTGAACGCTGGCGTTCAGAATCATCTCATGATCTTCCAATCGTAGTGCAATTCCACCTAGGTCATCAAAAATACTTGTCCCAACTGGAAATGAACTGAGTTCTAATACCATCTCTTTAGTCAGGTAATGATTCCCCTCAACTTCGTATTGTCTTGCCTGAAACAACTCCATTCTCCTCAAGTGCTCTGGTAGTTTTCTTGTGGCCGACAGTCCTGCAACCACGATACCAAAGACTAACCAAATCCTTAAGCGCCTATTCATTTGTGCTACCATTACGAAGTAATAGTTCTATTTCCTCTGCAACTTGACGAATGGACCCAGCACCAAGGGTTATAAATAAATCGCCAGGTTTTAATACATCCATTAAATGATCACTTATCACATCCATATCAGCCTCATACCTAACCGTACCTGGAGCTTTCTCAATACGATTCGCTATTAATTCTCCTGTTACTCCTTCTATAGGATCTTCACGAGAAGGGAAAACATCCGTCACCCAAATTTCATCAGCGATAGCGAGACTACACCCAAAATCCTTTGCAAAATCTCTAGTCCGAGTGTAAAGATGAGGTTGGAAGAGTGCGATCAATCTGCGGTCGGGATAGCATGTTCTAGCCGCTTTCAACGTGGCTGCTACTTCTGATGGATGATGTGCATAATCATCTATCACTAAAACATCCCTGTGAACACCTATTATCTCGAACCTTCTTTTTACTCCCCTGAAAGCGGCCAACCCTGCTCGAATTGCTTCCCAGGAAACTCCTAGAAAGCGTGAAGATGCAACAGCTGCCAAAGAATTTTGCAAGTTATGTAAACCAAGGGATTGTATCCCAAACGATCCCATATTCGCACCCTTTTCCATCAAGGTAAATTCTACACCACCATCATTTTGGTGTACCTGTGTCGCTCTTATTTGTGCGCCGGGGTTCAATCCATAGGTCACTTTCTGACCCGGCGTGCCATTTACCACTTGGCTTGCAAATTTATCGTCAGCACAGACCACAGCGATGCCTTGGGAAGGCAGAGATTCTATAAATTGACGAAATGCAGTAATTATTTCATCGAAGTCATTATAGCAGTCTAAATGATCTGCTTCTATGTTAGTGACAATAGCAATATCGGGCTGTAACGCTAAGAAGGATCTATCGTATTCATCTGCCTCGACTACATAAAGATCACTTCCTCCTCTCAGAAGATTTCCTCCCCAGGAAAAGACATATCCACCAGCAACACCGGTTGGATTCATCCCTGCCACATCAAGAATTTCTGTGACCATAGCAGTAGTAGTGGTCTTTCCATGAGTGCCCGAGACCGCTAAGACCTGTCCTGCATTCACACAAAGACCTAACGCATCCGCTCTTTTCAGTACCGGTATATCGAGACGCAGGGCCTCTTGAATTTCCTCTGTATCCCATGGGATTGCAGAACTCACGACCAAAGAATTCACACCAGAAAGGTGAGATACACTGTGTTCTCCGTATATCTCTACTCCTTGTGATGCTAACTGTTGACTATTGTCACCAAGAGCGATGTCACAACCTGAAACAAATCCACCCTGTTGCTGAAATAATTCCGCAAGCGCAAACATCCCCGCACCCTCTATGCCCATGAAGTGAGTATGGGTTTCTCCCAATTCTTGGTCATTCACCTTAGGTGATGTCTGGGGGTTCATAACAAGATTGGTTTCCATTATGACCAACTTTTGGTGGATTTTGATAAAAGTTTCAAAATACTACTTACTACATTTGAAGTTGCTTCTGGCCTGCTGTTTTCTACTGCCCTTTCAGCCATTCTAGCCAATATGTCATCATTCTCAGTTAGTTGAAACACTTCCTTCCAGAGCTGGCTAGAGGTTAGAAATTTTTGAGCCCTGCACAATCCCGCCCCTAACTCCTGAATGGCCAAAGCATTCAATTCCTGATGGTTAGCAGCCGCAGTAGGCAACGGCACCAGAATCGAAGGTATGCCCCATGCCAAGAATTCAGAGGTAGTCATGGCACCAGCGCGGCTAATGGCCAAATCAGTTACTGTAAGAGCAGTAGCCATATTGTTGACATAGGGAACGACCCTGACATTTGATGAGCACTCTAGTCCCTCCACCCTACTACCAACTGCCTTGTAATTCTTTATGCCAGTTATCCATAGGATCTGCCAGTTGGATAAAAATCTCCTTCTTCGCGCGCCGTCAATGCGAAGATTTTTCCAGATCAGTTCATTTAGATCAATGGACCCCTGACTTCCTCCAGTAACCAACAACACCTTGCGGTCTAAGTTCAAACCAAAATTTTCTAACATCTCCTTACGGTCTAAAGGGACTTTCGGAGGAGGTTGGATTGGACAACCCGAGATCAACACACGATCTCTAGCCAACACAGGAAGTTTTTTGATCGCTTCAGGAAAAGCGAGGTGAATCTGTTTGGCCCACAAAGAAAGCATTCTAGTCGTCACACCCGGATAAGCATTCTGTTCTTGTAGGACCAAAGGTATTCCCAACATCACTGCTGCTAACCCTGCTGGCGCACTTGAATATCCACCAGTTACCACTACAAGCTCAGAACTATATTCCTTGTGGAGTTTGACGGCTGCCAAAATGGATTTCAACAAGGCATAGGGAACTCCCAGATTGACCAAGACACTGCCTCTCTTCCAACCACGAACAGGTAAAAGCTCATATTCTAGGCCAGTATCAGGAAGAATCCTGGATTCAATACCTTTACTCGCCCCT
>Ga0315316_10003344_pt1 | contig 11637 bp, 6 predicted proteins | sample M160m3416metaG_FD_203702 | JGI IMG/M metagenome (GOLD analysis project Ga0315316, IMG submission 203702) | Ammonia-oxidizing marine archaeal communities from Monterey Bay, California, United States - M1 60m 3416 | ecosystem: Environmental > Aquatic > Marine > Intertidal zone | place: USA...
CATTCTTTACTACAAGATTAGAATGCTTGGAGAAGGAGGGTTAGTTAAGATATTAGAGATAGCCCCTGATGATTTAGGAATAGAAATTCCTGAGATAAATTCGACACCTTCTATTCTTCTTAAACCCTTTGAGGAGCCGTGTCCTAATGAGATGGCGGTTTTCTTAACACCATATCGCACATTCTTTGAGGATTATCTTCGGAAAGAACAAGCACATTTTAAGCAGGACAGTCGGTTTTTGGTAACAGAGCAACTTGCTTATTCGGCTTACTTGAATAAAACCACGAATAAATGGGTGGCAAAGACTCCCCCACAGTCTTATCGCGGAGAAGCAGGTTATCGTAATTATCTATTCACTTCTGCGGGTATTGCTGACCAAGAATGGGTGGATGGGAATCGAGATTGTATAACACCGCAAGGCTCTAAGCCGCGTTTCCCAGACCCCCCATTAGGCAGGGGAAGTGCCGCCGCCGTTATCACTCCTTATGCTGATAATAGAATCTCTCTGAGATTAACTCAATATCATCATCTGCTTCAAGTGGGGCAAGACATAGAAGAAACTATAAATGAGGAGTCAGGAGAAAAGGTTATGTCTATCATTCCTTACTATTATTGTCCTGAGTGTAATGATTCGTTTCACGGTGCGTCCACAACAGAGGGTGCGATGATTTGGAAGTTCCCTGAACCTGTGGGGCAAGAAGTTTTGAAAAATGGGTGGGACATTGACCCGAAGACTAACAATTTGGTTTTCACCCCTTCTCAAGTGGAAACTGAAAGGAGAGATGATGGTGGTGGAGGTTACAATCCTCAGTCTAAGTGGCATTGGACTTTACCATTATACACCGATAACAGACCTTTTGGAATTTGGTTGGATTCGCAGATGGCTAACAATCCTAAAAAGGTGCGTAACTTAAACTTCACTCGTCCGATGCTCAAGTGGCTAAAGGCGGGGCAAGAGTTCCCTGCGGCTGGAGGTGAGAATAATGACTGAAGATAAAAATTCTGGCTACCCTCCAGAATGTGTTATAGTTACTTCCGATGACAAGTCGAGGAGTGGGATTGATGATTGGTATATCGGTTTATTGCCTTCCAATCTCTCCATGAAGGATTCTTCAAAAGCCACTATCATCAACTTTGAAGGCAAGTATTCTTCTCCTATGCTAATGGAGAATGGACAAAAGACGACTTCAATTCAGGAATATGTGAATCAGCATAGCCCTTTCCATCCTCCAACCTTTGCTGTTGGGTATGAAGTTAGTATTTTGAAGGGAGGGAGTGACAAAGAAGAAATCCAACAATCCGAAGAAGATGAGGTGTTGGAACAAGCATGGTGGCGAGAATCCGCTTTCGTTCTGCAAGGGAAAGCCGAAACAATAGAAGGTGTGGGAAGCGTCCCCAAATTACCTAATCTGTTTGAAACGCTTAAAGACATCACTCCTGCTCTTAGAGAAGAAGGAGAATCTATCTTATTGGGTCGCACCTTTACAGGATTTACCGAATGGATTCCTGGTGTTGACCCTGTGGGAGAGTTAATTGAGGAAACTTGGTTGCCTCCTTTACCCCCTGCGGTTACTACCAGAATGCGAACCTTTGAAGATAATGAGGGTGAACTTCCGTTGGGAGGAGGTCATTTGAACATGATTGTGGATTTATCTGGTTCGATGTCGAGTTCTATTGGAGTCAATAGTAGTCAAGAGTCCGTAAGTGTGCAAGCGGCGGCTATGACTATGTGTTATATTCTCGTTAATGGATGTAAGGATGGTGGTCATACTTTTGCTATCGCAGGATATGGGAGTAGCGGTGGGGAAACAACGATTGCTCCGATTGATAGTCGAGATAATTATTGGAGGAGAGTCAATAGGGCGACACGCTTGATTTGGGGTGTGGATGCCGCACAGCGTAAAGATTATGCTGGCGCGATGACTTCTATCTTAAAATCATTCCAAGAAGGCGAACCTCCTTTGTGGGGCAGTATGGGTGGAACAAGTAGTGGGGCAGGAATGGCGCGAATGTATTGGTATATGAAAGAGCGCATGAAAGGCACAGAAATCACAACTGCTCCTTGTATTTTCCTAAGCGATTGTTGGCCGAGTGACTTAAGTGTGAATGCAGATGATTACACTCTCGCGAATGACAATCCTGATAATCCTATCCTTAAGACATCGCAAATGGAGGAAAAGGGTGAGAGCGATACGGGAAATTCGGGTTTTTGGTATTGGGCTAAAAAATACAATAGAGAATTCGGCCCTGTTATCCTTATTCAAATGGTGAATCAAAGCACAGCAGAAAATCTGCAACTGAGATTGGCCGATGGTGGGGCAAACTATCTTCGCCTTATGGATGCGGCTTTCGTGCAGTATCTTGGAGAAGGTCAGCCCCCGCAAGAGTATCAAAAGTGTTTCTTCAGCACTATAAATCCTCCTAATGACCCTAAAGGAGCAGGGGGGGCGGTGATGAATCCGCAAGGAGGCAATCTCATAGATATTGCTCGCCGCTTAAACGACTTCATCAAGAATATGAATGGAGAGGGTGAAATCTGCTGTGGCGGCAAGGGAATTTCTTTCTGAGAACAAATAAGAACAAATAGTGGTAGCGTTTAAGGTGGGTGTGGTGTGGTTATGATTGAGGATTCTGACTATAATTTAAGCGATGCGTCAACCGACCCTGTGGAAACGCATGATAATTTCAGCAATTTTGAGATTCCACCATCTCTCCCTACTGATTATTCCTCAAAGGATAGTTCTTCTTTTGAACATATTGTGGATGCTAACCAGAAAAGTTTAACCACTACCTCTTGGGGAAACGCCGTCCATGACTCGTTAGCCAATAAACCAATGATTATGCTTTCAAGAGAAGCGTCCTTCCCCCCAGAGATTGTTTATGCGAAGATGTTCATCACAGGTCTATCTGGGAGTGGTAAGTCTTGGACAACAGGAGTAATCATGGAGGAGTTTTCTCGGTTAGGTCTGCAATTCGTCTGCTTCGATGCTTTAGGAGCGCATAAGGGCTTAAAGCAACTTCCTAATGTCGTGGAAATCGTTCCCACGATGGAACTGCACCCTAACATGGAGAGATTCGTGGATGAGATAGAGATGAATCCTGAGATGAATGCGGTTATTGACTGTTCGCACATAGACGACCAAACCACGCAGAAGATTGTAGCAGAATATGTGGAAGCCATGTTTAAGAAGCGCATGGGGCGTGGAATAATGACTTTCTTTGAGGAATGTCAAGACCTTGTGCCGCAACAGAAGCCTTCATTGGAATCTTACGGCCCAATTGTGAAGATGTGTAAGAAAGGCCGCCAATACGGATATGGGGTTTGTTTGATTTCTCAGAGGCCAAGTGAAGTCGCTAAACCTGCTTTGACCCAATGCACTATTCACATTATTCACGGTGTTATCCAAACCAGAGATTTGATGTCCGTTAAAGAGCAGATTGCTCAAGGGACGGATAGAACTGCTACTAACAACCTTCTTGATAAGATTCGTAATTTCGACACAGGAGAACTCTTAATTTATTCTCCATCTTTAGTCCCTGATATGACCAACACTCGTCAACACTATTTGATAACCGCCGCCCGTTCTGATAGGGCAACGGAACACACAGGAGAAAATGTAGTGGTGCAAGTGAAGAATCACAGCCCTGAGTGGTCGCCAAATAAGACAGAAATGCCACATACTGTTGGGAACATGAGGGTTCATTTCGATGAGCAAGATGATTATGACCCTTATTCTATCATAGCCGAGAATAAGAGGGCAGATAGTCCTATGCACCAGAATTCTCACTCTCATATCGCTAATAGCAATAACGCCACCTCTTTTGATGACCTGATAGATGAGGATTGGAGTGCTGATGACTTTATTGATTGGGACACAAACACAGATGAGAGTCTGGAGATTACCCCTACTTGGGAGTCGGGCGGTTCGTATGTTAGTCCCTTTGCCTATGATGGAATAGAAGATGAAGCATGGTCAACGGATTTGGCGAGTGAAGCGCGTAATCTGATGCCTTCAGAGGACGACTCGCCCTTTCTTCAATCAATCAAAGTTTTAAGTGCCGTCCTCCTCACGGCAGGGGGTCTATTCTTGGTTCTAAAAGTGCCTACGGCACATGATTCCGTTGAGATGCAAGCCGAGAAATCTCGTTGGTTGGAAGCATTAGAGGTTTCGGCCTAATGGAAAATACGAACCTTAATATAACAGAGTTCCTTAGTATAGTTAGGAAACACAAGGACTAACCATCCGTTTCCCCAAACCCCTCCCCGTAAGGAGAAAATGGCTGAATACCCATCAGTTTTGGACTGTGATTTACGGGGGGACGCGAGGGATTTCAAAGGTTCTTCCAATTAAACAGCCCTTGCGCTGGATAGTGATTTATTACTTCCAATATACTATCACCATTATTCAGATTTTCTAAGAAGTATGAGAAATCCTTGCCTTCACCTATTTTGATAGTGGTAAAACTCGCAGGAGCGAGGCGATAGCCTTCTTTCGTGGGGATAGCGGCAAAACTCAGTTTGAACAGTATGTCGCGGATTAGAGGGGGATTTAGACACATAGGGTTGTTAGGGTCATCGAAAAATTGAACTAACTTATACACATTGACAATCCTTATTTTATCTTCCGAATCTAAATCATTGATAGTGGTTTCTCCACTCCACCTATTTGAGTAATCAGCACTTAACAAGTCATTCCAATCTTGAGAATTAAAGTCTAAATTAGGAGAAAGGGTCTTCCAATCTATTCTCATCCAATAAAGAGGGGGTAGTCCCAAATAATTACTCTCTGTATCAACAGGTTTGCTTACTGTCAAGACTTCTGTTGCATTGAGAAAGTCGGCTGGTTGATTGTAGTTGCCTTTAAGTTGAGGTTTAACTACTGTGAAGGGGGAGATAAAATAAACAGGGCTTTCGGTGTTAATCTCTCGCCCAATTCCTCCTTCCCCAAATATGAAGTTCCATTCAGGATGGTCTGCAAAGTAACGACACTCTAAATAGTTCTTTTTTACCCCCTTGAGATAGTCATCAAAAGCGTAATCACCATCCATATCATTACCTGTTAAACTGTGAATCCTCACCTTTAGACTTTGTAAGTATCTTTTCAACAGCACTCGGTTTTGCTGTTTAACTGATGCTTCTTCTTTTCCATACATATTTTCCCAGAAGTCTTCCACCGCCAATAAGTTAGCATCGAGTTTGGATTCCAATGCGTTCATCATAGGATAGACGACTTTGGTGATGAGAGTATGCTCGTTAGCATCTCGGTAGGGTATTCGCTCGATACCTTTCATACTCTTACTTTACGCACACGACTAAATTAACTTACCTGCTAACGCTAACTACCACAAGTCTTATAACTGAGCCGTTCCTCGTAGGGTTAATGGCCGAAGATGCAGAGAGCAGAATCCGAAGTGAACCAACCGTAGTTGAACCCCTTCCACCTGTGGAGTGTAATTGGAAGAAGGGACAGACTTTTGCAGTTTCCACTTTGAAGAAGCATTTTGGCCCTACTTGGCATAAGTATCTCCCCGAATCAGGTCGCTTAAGAATTGCGAATATTGTCGAGTCAGAAACAGGGCGGCATTTTACCATTGAGGCTCGCGTTGTAGGAGATAAGTCAACAGGTTTTATGTGGCATCAGATGTGGTGGGTTCGTGGCCCGAAGGATGAAAGGGTCGAAAGTTTCTTTTATTCTGGCTTGAGAGGACTTAACCCTCCTGCTCCTGCTTCGCCCCCTGCGAGGCGTAAGAGGGCTGGTCGTAAAAGGCGTTCCTAAATGGTCTGTCGGGTTTGACTAATACTGTGATACTTGGATTTTCTGGTGGAGAGGGTGCGAGCCTTCATATAGTCGTGCGGGATAGTAAAGACTGAAAGGTGTCCTAAATGTCAGGCTTTAACGGAATCCCCATGCGTGGAATAACAATACCGAAAACCCAGACCATAGGCGGAAGTCATGTTTTACCTGCTGGCCCTTACACACCCAATATGCCCCAATTCGATAGCGTGGATATATCTCGCGATTCACTTCCTGCACATAACGCTCAAGCGGCTATGGCTGGAATTCACATTAAACCTTTAAGCCCATCCCCAACCGTAGTGGTTGACCACATGGCGGGTGCAGGGTCTATGCCTCATCCATCTGCTATTAGGAACATGGCGCGTTTGCCTGATGTTAGAACTTCTGCGTTCCGCGCCGAGTCACCCATACAGGCTGTGGACAAGAATATCGAGTCTTTCGATATGCGAGGACAGGGATTAAGCCCTGATGAGCCTATCTCTTACAGACCTGCTCACACTCTTGAGATGTATGGCTCTGGAAGCCGTCTTGATGTGAGTATGCTTGATATAGCCCGACATGAGGTTATGCTTGACCAACTCCCAACTGTTCACGGTGTTGACGCAGTTTATGGTGGAAGCCCCTTCAGCGAGAAGGCCAGCATTTCCATTAGGCCACAACCTGCGAATGTTCAAGGCCCGCAATACCGCGTTCCTGTTTCCACTAAGAGCGAACCAATCATCGCTGTCCCATTAAGGCCAGCACCGCCACGCATCAATATGCCTCGCATCCCCCGCGTTAGTGCATCTCCCGTTAATATGGAGGTTAAGCCTGTCTTGCCCCCTACAATGGGTTCAGATATGGGAATAGGCGCACACGCTTCTCTGCTCGCAGGGAATTCCCGCAATATGGGGCCATTAGGGGTTTCATCTGGTCGCAGTTTCGGCCCAGAAGGTTCAATGACCCCGTTTTGAGGGGTTGAGATGAATGCCGTTTAAGTCAAGGAAGCAAGAACGCTACCTTCAGATAAACGAACCTGAGATTTATCAGGATTGGGTTGAAGAATACGGTCACTTCAAAGGGGCGGAATCCTTCGGTGCTACAACAGGAAAAAGAATGTATTGTCCTGCTTGTCAAACCAACAGAACATGGATGGCGGCCTATAAGAAAAGGGATGTGGATTATACGAAAGGAGAAAGACCGCAAGACTTCCTTTTTTATGTTTGTAATACTTGTGAATACGCTTATGACCCCAAAACAAGTCTGGAAATAAAAAATTGGAAAATCAAATATTATGGTGCAGAATCCTTCGGGGCTGATTTTTCTCTTGAAGATGGACAAGAAATCCCAAACCTTACAATTGATGAATGGACTGAAGTTTCAAAGGCATTAGGTAAAGTAGGGACTTTCCATAATTGGCGGCATGAGAGTGGGGATGGTGAAGGTGGAAATGGAACAACCCTTGTTGTAAATAAAAGGCATGGAGTTTTCGGAAGGAGAAATAAATATGAGTGTGATTCATGTGGGTATGAGTATAGTTCTTCCATGTTCCCTGATGGTTTCAATAAACATGAACCCATTTCTTTCTGTGAGTATTGTTTAGACAAAGAAGGTGGAGAAGATGTTTATGGTGCAGAATCCTTTGGTGCTGAATCAGATGTGGGTGAAGTTTTATCCATTGTTAATCCTTCTGGGAGGTCAGAGAACGATGACCCAAGAAAGTTGTATGTCAGCATAGGATTCCGAGATGGTGAGATATATCGAGGTTATGTGGAATTGGACTCGGAGTATGAAATGGATGAAAAAGGCTACCAAAGGAAAAAAGCAGAATCCTTCTCCGCCGAGTTCGCCGCAGAAGCATCCTACTGTTCTAACTTTAACGACCACCAATGGATTCCATTTGGGAGTGAGGAGATGTCGTGTGATAAGTGTGATGCCATAGCGACTCCTGAAACCATTAAACTTGCTTCGGAGGATATGTTTGCAGAATCCTTCGGTGCTGAATGGGTCTATGAGGATGATGGTTGGCACGAAGATATGACCGATGCCGAATTAAAACAAATGTTTGATGAGCAAATGGATGCTATGGAACAATACCAACTTGTTCCTTGCAGAACTTGTGGTAGCAAGGAAATTGGCCCTGAACACCCAAGCGAAGGGTCGTTGATTTCCTGTGACCATTGTGGTGCAGAATATAACATTTGGGGTGAATTAACAATGGATGCAGAATCCTTCGGTGCTTACCGTTCCTCCTACAAACCCAAGAAATTGAAAAGAGTGCGACAAAATAGTGCCTTCCCAAGTGGCACAAGCCTACAAGGTTATATCAAGACTAATCGAACAGAATTGCGAAAGGCATTTGGAAAGCCTAATATGGGCGCAAGTGACGATGGAAAAGTAAAATCGAGTAGTTGGAATCTCATTATTGATGGAAAGGTTTGCACCATTTACGACAGACGAGAGCGAGGTAAGAGAGGCATGAAGTATTTTCACATCGGTGGAAGGGATATGTTTTCCCCCCTATTGGTGGCTCAAGAATTATCAAAGAAGCGTGGTGAACAGGTCAACGCCCACGAAACAGTTCCCAAGTGGAATGAGGAAAAACGATTCCATGAACGAGTTAATTCCATAGGTGAACATCCCATCATTACTTACGACAGGGCTATGAGATATTACAATAATCAAAGTCGCTATCGTGCAGAATCCTTCGGTGCTGACTCCTCCGAAACATTTGTTTTTAATGTTGCAGATGTAAGTGGAGAGTCAGATGATGTCTTTACTTATTTTATCAAGGCGGATAACGAAGTTGAGGCAGAAGAAAAACTACACTATGAAGTCAGTCAAGATTATCCTGATATGAAATTCGACTTTATGTTGGATGGCTCATTCGGTGCAGAATCCTTCGGTGCTGAAAGTAAAGAGCGCACCTTTTTAATCACCCCTATATTGGATTGGCCTGATGACATTCATACTGAGGATAGCCTCGCTCGTATGCCTTTCACTATTACATTAGATGAGGAAGATACTATTCGGCTCGCAGGTTCAACTGATTATAGGGAACTTAGTGACTTGTTGTTTGATTACATGGTTTCTTATGACGAACCAGGGTGGTTTGGTGCTGGAAATCCCGAACCAAGATGGGACTTTCAAGAGGTAATGCCTGATGGAACTCTGATGGATTCTCATTTTGGTGCAGAATATAACATTTGGGGTGAATTAACAATGGATGCAGAATCCTTCTCCTCTGAGATGTCCCATTCAGATAAATCTCTGATACTGTGGGAGATGGTGCAACAAAACTTAAATTATCCTCCTGCGGTGGAAGGGTTTTATGCAACTTTCTTTGGCGTGGACACGGAGTATTATGATGGTATGGACTTGGTGGTTCTTGAGGCTGTAAAAGACTTGAGTAAGAATCCTGAATGGACTGATGAGATGTTTAAGGAATATGGCTTGGATAATTGCTATGGGTGTGGTGATGATAGTAAAACCACTAAATATCTTCCATTTGATGAAGGTGAGTATGATTATTGGTGTAAAGAATGTTATGAGGATTCCGAAGGAGAGAAATGGGATGCAGAATCCTTCTCCGCCGATGAAGGGAAGCCCATGATATGCAAGGTATGTGGATTTAATTATGACACAGATGGATATGCAGATGGATATTCCTTTTGTCCTATAACCCAAACGCCCGATGAAAATTGTTCCCCCGCTTGTGATTGGGAATATGGGATTCTTCAATTTTGGAATGACGACCTATGCGAACATTGTCACGACTTGGCTGAAAAAGCAGAATCCTTCTCCGCCGAACTCAAGAGAGATTCCTGTTGCTGTGGGGCCACTAAATCCAAGCCTTGTGCTTGCATGATTCAAGGCGTGATGGAATGTAGTGCTGTTGAGCCTAAGTGTCCGTGTTATGCCGCTAAAGGGGCGGAATCCTTCGACCTATACCCTGATAATTCGGACTATCTTGAAACTTTAGTTAAGTGTCGAGATTGTCATACTGTTATTGGAACAGAAGACGAATTGGCAAATGAAGAAGTGGAATGGTATAACTTAGATGGTGAAATCTATTGCAGAACTTGTAAGGATAGTGCAGAATCCTTCCGTTCCTACAAAGTAGCCCCCAACCTTTCCTCTTACACTAAAGCCGAACTCGTTTCTTCCATAGCAGGGCCACAGGGAACTGCCGCTTATCAAGAGGTCGTTTATGACCCAATCGCTCAATCTCGCATGAGTGCGGAAACCGCTACACAGCGTTTTAAGGATTACGGGAACTCACTTGCAGGTGATAGTGTTTGCCCCGCTTGTGGGAGTGAAGATTGGGATGAATCGTTTGAGGATGATGAGTGGAGAGGCTATTGTGGCTGTGGAAATGATTTTTCTGTGGATTCTGCCGCCGCGAATCCTCTTTTAACTTTCTATGAGTTGGAAGCATTAAAGGAACAAGGAACATTAACCTCTGACCAGAAAGAGTATTTAGAATGGACGATTACCTCCACTTTGCGTGAGTTGGACTCATCATCTTATACTAAACAGCACATACAAGATGAGTTAGTCGCACATGGTTGGACTCTAAATCGGTGGGGTAATGCTGAACCTCCCAAAGAAAGCGCATCCACTTTAGTTGTGAATGCTGAAAGCGTAAGTTCATTTAGTCCTACCCGCTTAATTGTGTTAGGAGCATCCATAGGCGTAGCATTGGGACTGTATAAGACAAGAGGAGATTAAAATGGCTGATATTGGAGAAAGACTCGGTGGGGATGATATACATTTCACCATTGACCAACCTCTCAGAGTTATTATCGGCGGCCCTCCTCATTCGGGAAAATCAACTTTAATGAATCTTTTAGAAGACAGATTCCAATATTATCAGATTCCTGTGGAACTTTTGGACTTGGACTTATCTTCTCCTACACCGTTAAAGGCAGGTTTCACCGAACAGCGTGAAAAGAAGGCATGGACTTCGACTTTGGCCGATGAAGCCCGTTCTATGTTTGAAGAAGCCGAAGGGGTGCAAGTTGTTCTGGGTGATTCTGTGGGTTTAATCTCCGAGATTAACGAGATTATCTCTCAACCTGCTGATGTGGCGATACTTTTAGTATCGGGAGGTCATGGTGATTATGATACGACTTATCGAAAGGTGGTTCGCAAGTGGAAGGAGTATTACGAAGATATACACAAGCCTCTTTTAGTGGTGCTTCGTTCAACTATGAATCCTGCTGACGAGTCTATGTTCGACCCTCAAGATAACTACGGAGTTATTGTAGGAATGGACAGGGATGCTTACGATGAGAATACCATTAGCGGTCATTACCGCTACGAGGGTCTTTATCCGAGTAACGCTTGTTTAGAGGGCATAGTCTTTGAGATTGCACAGTCGTTTGATATGAAAGTGCGTTCTCCAACTGACCCTGAGCATTTGGCTCTCTTAAACTCCAAGTGGCCTGAGTTGAAGGACAAGAAGACTTGGACTCCGCCCGCAGGTTCGATGTTAGGTGGAGTCGAGAGAGCCTACTTTCAGGAGCGAGGGCGTGTTCCTGCTGACCAACGAGCAGAATCAGGGGGATGGGATGAAGATTTAGGTTGTTTTCGTTGCGGAATGAATAAGAAAAATCTTACAGATGATGGCTATTGTGAATCATGTGTTGCTTGGGTTGATTCAAGGATGCCTCCTTTTGTCGCAGAATCCTTCGGTGCTGATGATGAATTACTTTGTGATGGTTGCGATAAAGAAGGTCAATTTCCGACTTATGCTTACAGTCATGGTGCTTTTTGCGAGAGTTGTATTGATAGAATCAAACGAGAAGAAGCAGACCCCACTTTTGGATATGGTGAATATGCAGAATCCTTTGGTGCT
>Ga0315316_10003346_pt1 | contig 11630 bp, 10 predicted proteins | sample M160m3416metaG_FD_203702 | JGI IMG/M metagenome (GOLD analysis project Ga0315316, IMG submission 203702) | Ammonia-oxidizing marine archaeal communities from Monterey Bay, California, United States - M1 60m 3416 | ecosystem: Environmental > Aquatic > Marine > Intertidal zone | place: USA...
TAATAATTTTAGACTTAGAAAATGGAGAATCTCACAAAGAGATTATTCTTGTTCGTGAAGATCCACTTAAAATAAGTAATTAATATTTTGCAGGTTTTGAAGGAATAGTTTTCTTAATAAATTCTCTTATATCATCATTAGAATTCTTAAGATCCTCTCTACGTAGGTACATCATATGACCGCTTTCATAACCCTTGAAAGATAATCTCTCTTTCATTTTACCACTTGGATCAATATGCCACATAGTATATTTTGCATCAAAATATTGTGTTGCACCATCATAGTACCCTGATTGAATCATGACATTAAGAAACGGATTTTTTGCCATTGCCTGCCTTAGATTATCACCTGTTCTGTCGTTATCTCTATTCCATGGCCTTACGTTACCCCACACATTATAATTCATATTAGTTTTATAGTTAAGATCATTTTTTAAATAATCTTGCATCGCAGGAGTAAATGCATGATCCCAAGCATCAAGTTCAGGATAACTTCCAACTGAAACTCCAGAGTTTTTCTTATCAATTCCTCTATATCTTGAATCCAGCCTACCTAATATAAATCCTTCATCATATAACAATTTTTTCCAAAAATATTGATCAGTAACATCTAGGTTATTATCTAAAAAGTCTCTTTGACTGAGCCCGGAGTATCTTGCAGCTTTTCTAGCGATTTCAGATCTCTCGCTTTCAGAAATAGAATTTCCTAGGGTAACTGCTGGAAGAAATTCATTAACTGAAAATTTTTCAACTTCATCTAATAAATCTAGAAGCTCTTTTGACTGCAAATCATTATCGAGTTTATCATGATACCAGGCTGTAGCAGCAAAATATGGTATTCTTAGAGCAGAATTTACAGGACCATCTCTTTTAATTCCTAATCCAGTAGGAGAAACTAGAATTACTCCATTAAGGTATGTTGTATGCCACCTACTTTGTAGTTCTAAAGCAAGACCAGAACAGCGAGTTGTGCCATAACTCTCCCCTATTAAATACTTAGGGGATAGCCACAAATTATATTTATTTATAAAATCTTCAATCCACTGAGCCAGATATTTAATGTCTGAGTTTACACCAAAAAAATTTGATCTGTCATATTCTTTATCTAAAATTCTAGATAAACCTACATTAACAGGATTTACATAAACAATATCTGCTACATCTATAATTGAGTAAGGATTTTCTTTTGTTCCGTATGGCTGGACAGGATAGCCTTCATCATCAATATTTAAAGTTCTAGGACTAGTATATCCCATATGCATCCAAATTGATGCTGCACCAGGACCTCCATTAAATGAAAAAAAGATAGGCCTATTTGTATCATCTTTTACATCAGACCTTTTATAATATGTATAAAATAAAGTTGCTACCGCTTTATCTTCATCACTCCATACTGGTAGAGTTCCTGCTGTAGCTGAATAAGGAATTCGGTTCCCATTGACGGTTACAAAATGATTTGTTACAATACTACTTTCAGCATCTATAGATCTAGATTGACCAATTGCTAGGTTAGTATAAATTAAAAGTGATATAATTAATATAATATTTTTCATGTTAAAAAATTAAAGGCCTAATAAATAGACCTTCAATTTAATAAAATTTTATAAAACTTTATTTCATATCCATTTTACCAGCTAATGTTTTTAAAATAGCAACTACCATCATTAGAGAATAAATCGCATGATAAGCTCCGATAATAGTTGGAACCATTGGGTCACTAAGTATTAATGCAGCAAAAAAACCATTAATTACTAATATTGATATTTGAACCTTCAGAGACCATGTCTTTTGAATAGAATCTGAGTTAGGACTTAGAAAACCACCTACTGGTATAGCTATAATAGCTTGAATAATAAAAATTATTGCAGTGACTAGGCTGAAATAATCTTCAGGATTTTCTAAAAAAATCCCCATCCTATGACTAATAGGAATAAAAGAATACAAAAAAAGTCCACCTAGTGCATATTTTCTATCTTTAGCAATAGCTAGACCATAAATACTTATTAATACACAAATTCCCCCGAGAACAGTAGGAATTAGCAATTCATTAACTTCCATAAATCTTAATTGTTTGGTTAAAATTTAAATATAGTTTTTTTTATAAATAATTGGATTAAATGATTAGTAATATTGTAAAGATGAAAGAGCTAAAGAATATAAACTTACACGAGAGAGATCTTCGAATAAATTTTGATGAAGAAAACCATATCTACACTATTGATAATGAAAAAAAAGCAAAATCTGTAACTCAACTAATAAGTGAATTTTTTCCGAAATTTGATAAAAACTATTGGGCAAATAAAGAGAGTAAAAAAACTGGAGAAAGAGTTGAAGATATTTTAAAAAGATGGGCTGATCTTGGAGATAAAGCAAGGACCGAGGGAACAAACCTTCATAATCAAATTGAAAATTTTTATAATGAAATTGAATACGAAAACTCACCTGAATTTGAAAAGTTTATACGTTTTCATGAAAAATTTATTAAAACTAATTATGAGCCATTTAGGACTGAATGGAGAGTTTATGATGAGGAAAAATTATTGGCTGGCACAATTGATATGGTTTATAAAAAATCAAATAGTGAAGTTTTTTTGTTTGATTGGAAAAGATCAAAAAAAATAATAAACTCAAACGGTGAAGTTGAAAAAGAGAATCCTTTTGAAAATTGCTTAAACGGATTAGGTCATATGAGTTCAACGGACTATAATAAATACTGTCTCCAACAAAACATATATAAATATATTCTGGAAAAAAATTATGGGCTTAATGTGTCCAGTATGAATCTACTTATTTTACACCCCTATTATAATTCTTATCACATTGTAAAGATTGAGGATCTACCTCTAGAGACAGATTATCTTATAAATACATTATGAGAAGAACTATTAAATTATTGGATGGTAGTCTATCATATCCTATTGAAAAAAGAGGGTTTAACCTAAATTCAAAACTATGGACAGCTGAAACTTTAATAAATAATCCTCAAGTAATTGAAGATACTCATATCGATTACTTGAAATCTGGTGTTGATTATATTACTACATCATCTTATCAATTAAGTGTAAGAAGACTAAGAGAAGAAGGATATAATATTTCAGAAATAAAAAGGATATTTAATCAGTCGGTATTATTAGCTAAAAATGCTTTATTAAAAACTAAAAAAAAAAAAATCAATATTGTCGGAAGCTTTGGGCCGTTTGCATCATATCTTTCAGATGGATCAGAGTACACTGGAATTTACAAAAATGGAGATGATGAAATAAAAAAATTTCATCTAGAAAACTTAGAAATTATAAATAAACTAGATATTGATATAATCCTTTTCGAAACAATACCTTGCCTAAGAGAAGTTAAAATAATAAACGACCTTCTAGAAGTTTTAAGAAAAGAAGTTTGGATATCAATGACTTGCAATAATGATTTAAAACTTAGAGATAAATCATCACTAAAAAAAGCATGTGAAATACTATCAAAATCAAAAAAAGTAACAACTATTGGATTAAACTGTTTTAATCCAATAATCATGAAAAAAGCTATAACAAAACTTAAAAAATTGACAGATAAAAAAATTTTAGTTTATCCAAATTCAGGTGAAAAATTTAATAGTAAAACCAAGACCTGGCATGGAGTAAATAATATCAATAATAAGGAATTATCTACATGGATTAATGAACAACCTGATATAATTGGAGGTTGTTGCAGAATAGGAAAAAATAAAATTAAATTAATGAAAACCTTTATTGAAAATGCAAATAAAAACTACATATAAAAAAGCATTTGAATTTCTTGAATCTGATTTAGTTATGAAGTATTTAATTTCAAAATTGGGTAAAGAAATAGATATTGAAGACAGATATAATAAAAACTATGCAAAGGCAATATCTGAATTAATTATCGAGCAACAAATTAGTTTTAAAGTTGCTATTTCCATTAAAAAAAAATTTAATCATTTGATTTCTGGAATGACAAATGATGAAATATTAAAAATTGATGATAGTAAATTAAAAAGCATAGGTATATCTAGAATGAAAGTAAATTATATTAAAAATGTTTATCAATACTTTCTTGAAAATAAATTAAACTTTAATAGTTTAGATAATTACAAAATAATTAAAGAATTAACTACAATAAAAGGAGTAGGAAGTTGGACTGCTGAAATGTTTCTAATCTTTATTTTATTTAGAGAGAATATTTTTTCGAAAAAAGATATTGCTCTATTAAATAGTATTAAGCTTAATTATAAAATTGAAAACTTGACTGATAAAAAGTTAAATAGACTAATTCAATCTTGGGCTCCTTACAATACTTACGCTTCACTTTTATTATGGAAATCTATTGAAGAAAAAATATTTTTTAAAGAAAATTAATTTTCAGGGATTCTAATGTCATCTACTAACTGAATTACTTTGGTTGGAGGAGGTGAAGTTAAATACGAGACTATTATTGAAATTAAAAAATTACATAACATGGCTATTGAACCAAATCCCTCGGGAGATATACCAAACCACCACTCAGAAGATGGGGGTATAGGCCCAAACCAACCTAGTTTAAATTTAGCCATATAATAAAGCATTAAAGAAATTCCAACAATCATACCAGATATTGCTCCTTCTTTGTTAATTCTTTTTGAAAAAATACCAAGTATTATAGCTGGAAATAATGATGCTGCTGCTAATCCGAAAGCAAGAGCAACAACTGCAGCAACAAAACCTGGAGGGTTTATTCCAAAATAACCTGCAACAATAACAGCAAAAAAAGATGCTATTCTAGCTACTAATAATTCTCGCTTTTGCGAAATATTTGGCATAAAAATCTTTTTTATTAGATCGTTGGATACTGATGTAGAAATTACCAATAGTAAACCTGCTGCAGTAGAAAGTGCAGCAGCTAATCCACCAGCAGCTACTAATGCAATAACCCATGCAGGTAAATTTGCAATTTCGGGATTAGCTAATACCATAATATCATTATCAATTATTAATTCATTATCACTATAGTTATTATAATTTATTATACCATCATTATTTTTATCATCATAAATAATTAATCCAGTATTTTCCCAATTTTTAAACCACTCTGGCATAGAAGAATATTCCTTTTCATTTACTGTATCAATTAAATTTAATTTTGAAAAGACCGAGACAGCAGGAGCAGTCGTATATAATATTGTTATGAAAAGAAGCGCTAAACCAACTGATTTTCTTGCATCACTAACTCTCTTTACAGTAAAAAATCTAACTATTACATGAGGAAGTCCAGCTGTACCAACCATAAGTGCTAATGTTATACAAAATATATCAAAAACTGATTTAGATCCTGAAGTGTATTCATTAAAACCTAAGTCTTTTGAGAGTAAATCTAATTTATCAAGAAGATAAATTCCTGATCCATCATTTATTTGGGATCCCATACCAATTTGAGGAATAATATTCCCTGTCATCTGAAAGGAAATAAAAAATGCAGGAACCATAAATGCAAAAATTAATACACAATATTGAGCCACTTGAGTATAAGTTATTCCTTTCATACCACCTAAAACAGCATAAAATAAAACTATTACCATTCCAACTATAACACCTGATTCTATAGGGATTTCAAGAAACCTAGAAAATACAATGCCAACTCCTCTCATCTGACCAGCGACGTAAGTAAATGATACTGCAAGAGCACAAAATACAGCGACTAATCTTGCTTTATTTGAATAATATCTTTCACCTATAAAGTCGGGTACAGTAAATTTTCCAAATTTTCTTAGATAGGGTGCTAATAATAAGGCTAACAAAACATAACCACCGGTCCATCCCATAAGATACACTGAACCATCATAACCAGCAAAAGCAATTATTCCGGCCATAGATATAAAAGATGCAGCAGACATCCAATCGGCTGCAGTTGCCATGCCATTAGCTAAAGGAGAAACACCTTTACCTGCAATATAAAATTCTTTAGTAGAATTTGCCTTAGACCATATAGCTATAGATATATATATCAAAAAAGTAATTCCAACAATTATATATGTCCAAGTTTGAACATCCATATTTAATCTTTTTTATTAAATCCATATTTTTTATCAAGCTTATTTATTAAATGAACATAAATAAAAATAAGAATGACAAAAACATACATTGATCCTTGTTGAGCAAACCAAAACCCCATCTTAAATCCTCCTAGATAAAATGTATCTAAAAATTCTTTAAATAAAATTGAGAAACAGAAAGAAACGAGAAACCATATTGACAAAAGAATTCCAACATATTTCAAATTTTCTTTCCAATAATTTGTATTTTGGGTATTCAATTTGTTTTAATTTTTAATAAGTAATAATGAAGATAATTAATTTAATTCTTTTCCTTTTAATAACAGTTCAAATTAATGCCCAAGATTATTTTTTAAAAAATAATGGACCATATAATAATAAAATTATGAGTCCAGAAAAATTTCTTGGTTATGAAATTGGGTTCGAACATACAAGACATGATCTAATTGTTGCATATTTAAATTATTTATCTAATAATTCTGATAATGCTAAAATAATTGAATATGGTAAAAGTCATGAGGGAAGAAAATTGGTGATGCTTCAAATTTCATCCTCTTCCAATTTAAGTAATGTAGGCGAAATACAAAGAAAACATTTAAAATATACCATTCCAGAAAATTCAGATAAAATTGATAATAACCTTCCAATTATTATTAATCTAGGATACGGAGTACATGGAAATGAACCATCAAGCTCAGAGGCTGCAATGCTAACTGCATATACTATAGTTGCATCTGAAAGTAAAAAAATTAAAAATTTCAGAGATAACTCAATTATTTTCATTGATCCAACTATTAACCCTGATGGTAGAGATAGACACTCTCAATGGGCTAATCAATATAAATCTATTAATCTAGTTTCCGATGAAAATGATGCTGAACACAATGAATCATGGCCGAGAGGGAGAACTAATCATTATTGGTTCGATTTAAATAGAGATTGGTTATTAGCAATAAACCCAGAAAGTGAAAATAAACTAAAATGGTTCCATAGTTGGTACCCAAATGTTGTTACAGATTTTCATGAAATGGGTACTAATAGCACTTATTTTTTTGAACCAATGAAACCAAATGCATCTTTAAAGCCATTAATTCCAGATGAGAACTATAGTGTGTTAAGTCCAATATTTGCTAAATACTATTCAAAAGCTTTAGATAGTATAGGATCTTTTTATTATACTAAAGAATCATTTGACGAAACTTATCCAGGTTATGGATCATCTTATCCAGATGTTCAAGGGGCTTTAGCAATACTTTTTGAGCAAGGTAGTTCAAGAGGACATCTTCAAGAAACAAATTATGGCACAATATCATTTGGTTTTACAATCAGGAATCAGTACTTATCAAGTATTGCAACTGTTGAAGCAGCTGTTGATAATAAAAACCTTTTAAGAGACTATCAAAAAAGATTTTTTAGTTCATCTATAACTGAATTTAATAGTGATAAAATAAAAGCATACGAGTTTGGTGATCTCTACGATATGAATAGGAATAAAGCATTCATTGATAAATTAATTTTACATAGTATCAAGGTCTACAGGAATAAAGAAAAATTTATTGTTCCTGTCAAGCAGAAACAATCTAGGATGGTTAAAAATTTCTTCGAAACTTATGATAAGTATGTTGACAGTGTATTTTATGATGCATCTGCATGGAGTGTTTCTAATTTTTATAATATGAAATCAAAAAAACTGAGAAGTTTTATTAGTGGATCAGAAATTACAGATACAGATAATTTAATTAAAAATTTAAAAGTTAATAAATCAGATTACGCATATATTATTGACTGGAATGATTACAACTCTTCTGCTGCTCTTAATCTCTTACAAAAAAATGATATTGTAACTTATTCTGCATTTAAACCTTTTAAGATTAAAGTTGATAACGCTAATAAAGGAGTCCAATTTAATTATGGGTCTATACTAGTGCCAGTAAGTAAGCAAAAAATTTCAAGCGATAAGCTATATGAAATAATTAAAGAGTTACAGTTAAAATTTAATGTTCCAATTTATAATTCTGAATCGGGATATAGTTTAGAAGGAATTGATCTCGGAAGTAATAATTTTAGAATAAATAAACCAGTTAAAGTTGCCATGTTAATTGGTGATGGAGTAAGCTCATATGAAGCTGGAGAAGTTTGGCATCTTCTAGATACGAGGATAGGTATGCCATTAACAAAGATAAGATTAAATCAATTTTCTAGAATTTCTTTAGATCAGTATACAACTCTAGTAATGGTTTCTGGTTCATACAATCAACTTCGAGATATTGATATTGAAAAAATTAAAGATTGGGTTGGCAAAGGTAATACTCTAATTACAATAGCTAGAGGTTCAAGTTGGGCAATAAATAAAAAAATAGTAGATGAAACTTTAGTTAAAGTAAAAAAGGATACTGTTTTCTCAAGAAAAAATTATGTAGACGCTAGAGAAAATATTGGAAGAGAAAGAATTGGAGGTGTTATCTTAAGTGTTGATTTAGACTTAACACATCCACTAGCATTTGGATATAATGATTTATCTATTCCTGTGTACAAGAATAATAATGTATTTATAAATAAAACTAAAGATCATTATTCTACTGTCGCTATCTATTCTGAGGATGCACATATTGATGGTTATATTTCAAAAAATAATCTGAAAAACTTTATCCCTGGATCAGCATCTTTATTAGTATCAAGAATAAATTCTGGGAGAGTAGTTTTATTTGCTGATAATCCTAATTTTAGAGGTAGTTGGTATGGAACGAATAAGCTATTTTTAAATGCTATTTTTTTAGGAAATAATATTATAGTACCAACAAATTAAATTTTATATAATATGAAAATTATTCACTTAATATTTTTAATAACATTATCATTCAATGTAAAATCTCAAGACATTCTTAGTCTTAAAGAAAGGGCAAGAGTTATTGAAGAAATTCAAAAAGACAGATTTGATAATCTACTTCCTAAGCTTATGGAAGAGACAGGCATTGATATGTGGGTAATTATAACTAGAGAATATAACGAAGACCCAGTGATCAAAACCCTTCTTCCACCTACTTGGCTAAATGCTAGAAGAAGAACAATATTAGCATTCCACTATGACAAAAAAAGTAAAGATTTAGAAAAAGTTGCTATAGCTAGATACTCATTTGGAAAAAATATTCCATCTATCTGGAATAAAGAAGAAGAGCCAAATCAAATGAAAGCACTTGCTAAGTTTATAGAAGAAAAAAATCCAGAAAAAATTGGACTAAACTACTCAGATCATTTTGCGTTAGCTGATGGAATAGTTAAAACAGACTATGAACTATTTCTAGATAATCTTCCAAGCAAATTATCTAAAAGAGTAGTTTCTGCAGAGGATCTCGCAATAAGATGGATTGAGACACGGACTGAAAAGGAAATGATTATATATGATCAACTTGTTGAAATTACTCACGGAATTATTAACGAAGCTTTTTCTACTAATGTAATTACTCCTGGAGTTACAACTACTAATGATGTAGTTTGGTGGATGAGAGAAAAAGTAAAAAAACTTGGACTTAAAACTTGGTTTCATCCAACAATTGATGTTCAAAGAAATGAGAATAGTGATCTTTATGCCTTCGATGGCGAATCAAAATTTGATATAATTCTACCTGGGGATTTAGTTCACTGTGATTTTGGAATTTCATATCTTACATTAAATACTGACTGCCAAGAGTTAGCCTATGTTCTAAAACCAGATGAAACAAAAGCGCCTGATTATTTAGTTAAAGCTTTAGATGAAGGAAATAGAGTACAAGATATTTTCACTGATTTATTTGAGTATAAAAAGACTGGTAATCAAATTCTAAAAGAAGCTTTAGAAAAAGGAAGAAATGAAGGTTTTAGGCCTCAAATCTATACTCACCCTCTAGGTACTTTTGGTCATTCAGCAGGAACAACTTTAGGAATGTGGGATTCACAAGATGGAGTTCCGTTTACTGGTGATTTTCCTATGAATTACAATACTGTATATGCAATTGAATTAAATACAAAGGTATTTATCAAAGAGTGGAACAAAGATATTAGAGTTATGCTTGAAGAAGCTGGCGTATTTGAGGAGACAGGATTTAGATATGTTAATGGGAGACAGACCGAGCTAATATTGGTAGGTAGTAAAAGAAACCACTTAGGAAATTAGAAAGAGTCTGCTTCTAAGTAAGCGTCCACTAATACTTTTTCTCCTCTTTCACCTTGAATAGAATTACCATGTTCCATTCCTAGTATACCTTCAAAACCTTTTTCATAAATAAATTTGAATACATTTTTATAATTTATTTCACCAGTTGTTGGTTCCTTTCTTCCAGGGTTATCACCAATTTGAAAGTATGCAATTTCATCCCATGTATCGTCTATATTAGGAATTAAATTTCCTTCCTGAATTTGCTGATGATAGATATCAAATAAAATTTTACAAGATGGTGAGTCCACTGCTTTACATATTTGAAAAGCTTGGGGGCTCTCGGTTAAAAATAACCCAGGATGATCTCTGAAATTTAATGGCTCTAGCACCATAACTAACCCATGGGGTTCTAAAATATCACATGCTCTCTTTAAAGTTTCAACAACATTAGAGGTTTGGTAAGACATATCCTTTCTCAAATCTAAATGTCCAGGGACAACTGTCATCCATTTTGCATTTACTCTTTTGGCGACTTCAACTGAATTCTTGATATAATTTAAAAATTCATTTCTATAATCATCATCTCCACTTGAAAGGTTGGGCTTATCCCAGTAAATTTTATGAGCAACAAATACACCCATTTTCATACCTCTATTTTCTAGAGTTTTAGATATTTTATTTTGAAGTGCTACTGATCTTGAGCTCATTCCATTATCTTCAAAAGCTCTGAAACCAAGATCCGCCATGTAATTAATTTGGTCTAAAGGGTCATCTCCAACAGTATTTTTAAACATTCCTAAGTGAGGCGCATAATTTAAATTAAAAGTATTCTTTGAAAAAGAATTGAATGGAAGCAGAGACCCAATCGATAAAGAAATAGAAAATTTACTTATAAATGTTCTTCTTAACATATTCAAATAAATTTAGTTTTTCCAGGAACGGGAATATCATAATATCCAGCAGAATCTGGTAAAGTTGGAGCCTTAGAATTCCATGTCAAGTTATCTGGAACTAGGTTCTCTTTAGAATTCATAATTTGATCCCAAGTAATTTTCTTTCCAGTGTAAGTTGCCATTCTTCCCATAATTGCTGAAAGAGTACTTTTGGCAGCATTTTCAGTGTCTGATATAACCTCTCCATTTCTTATAGATTGAAATAATTTATCGTGCTCAACTTGATACGGATTTGGATCATCGGACCACGACTTTGGATATTTATAAGTGAGCTCATTATTTAAATTATAAACTTCTCCCTTACCCATTACTACTGATCCTTTTGATCCTTGGAAGACTTCATCTACACGACTCTCTGTTCCTTTCTGATGTCTACACTGACTAGAAATAACTGCTCCTCCAGGATAGTGAAATTCAACAAAATGATGATCAAATATCTGACCATGTTCCATTCCATTTCGTACTTCTCTCCCTCCCATACCCTGAGCATGAGAAGGGTATTCTCCGAT
>Ga0315316_10003347_pt1 | contig 11627 bp, 9 predicted proteins | sample M160m3416metaG_FD_203702 | JGI IMG/M metagenome (GOLD analysis project Ga0315316, IMG submission 203702) | Ammonia-oxidizing marine archaeal communities from Monterey Bay, California, United States - M1 60m 3416 | ecosystem: Environmental > Aquatic > Marine > Intertidal zone | place: USA...
GTCCGAGCCAGCGATCGGCGCGGCGGGAATTGAGCTCCATGGAACGACAGCGAGGTTGCAGGATGCGAGAATTAGAAGGAATCGGCGAATCATTGCCATTGGAGGTAGGGGACGGGAGTGGGGGGGCCGAAAGGGGAGGGATTACATTCTACAGTCATATTTGGCTAATATCCAAAAAGAAAGAATTCAGAGTCTCCTGTGCCAAACCCAGATGGATGGCGATTCAAAAGAAGAAGTATTTCAATACCCCGTGATCATGGTTCTTGTAACTTGCCTGCTTGGATAACTGATCTCCAACCCCCAACCAGTAAGCCACGCGACCTTTGAGGTGAACCCTGGATCTGTTTCAGTGGTTGAGAGCAGCATCTGCCTTGAGCTTTCTCAAGAGGACAGTACAGCGTTCGCCGCACTCTGGTTCCTCTCTTGCAGGTGACCTTCCGCCGCTCCGGCTCTAATCGAGAGCATTCATGACGGGAGCCACTTCAAGGATCTTTTTAAACTTTTGGTATTCCTGCACGCAGGCATCGTGCTCACCTTGTGGATGATCACTGGTATCCACCTTCTTCCTGCTTCCACATATAACTATTCGAAAGCGAGTTGATCCTTATGGGCGTGCCCATGACTGAGGATCCGGTTAATTGAGTCGTGAGAAATTAAACGTTCTGCTTTTTCTTGAAAATTGTATGTTCAAATTGTCCAAATTGACCGACGTTGGGAGTGACAGATTATGAGATCAATTCAAAAACGAAAGGGTGTTCCTATTAACCGGCGAGATGTTCTGAAGTCAGCGGGTTGTGTTTTGATGTTGCCTGCTTTGGAAAGCTTCGGGCAAGAAGCCAAGGGCGATGATGCCGTGAAGGCGAACCGATTATTCTGTATGAATATCGGCAACGGCATGTGTTCTGACAACTTCCCGACGTCGACAGGCAAGGACTACCAGAGTTCTTCCACTTTCCAGCCGTTGGAAAAATTGAAAGATGATTTCACTCTCTGCACGAACTTAAGGAACTACGGAAATCATGAAAGCACGATGTATGCTTTTGCTGAATACTCTGACCACACAAATCCCCAGCTAATTCAAGATTCAGTGGATGAGATTGCGGCTTCTCACATTGGCAATGACACGCGCATTAGGAATCTGGTCGTTGAACAGAGGCATTCCTATGGCATCTCCTGGAAGGGTGGATTACCCGTTTCTCCAATCACGAACGGAAAGATTTTGTTCGAAACCATATTCGGCAAAGTAGACAATAAAAAGCGTGCAGAATTACTGATGCTTAAAAAATCCATGCTGGATGCGACTAGAGATGAAGCCAAGAGTATGATGGGTAAAGTCTCTGAGGCAGACCGGGTAAAATTGGATGAGTATTTTTCCAGTTTGCGTGAATCTGAAAAGTCGATCCAGAGATCTGAGCGCTGGTTGAGCGAAAAACACGTAGATGTTCCATTCCCTGAACATGTAGCGTTCAAAACGGATGGTCTTACCGAGTATCTGCAAAAGATTCTCAAATGCGCCTATTTCAATGAACGTTCCACTTATTTGGATCTACTCTTTCTGGCATTCAAGTTCGACATCACTCGAGTGGCCAATGTGTATGGTGAATGGAATTGGCTTGGCCATCATACGGATTCCCACGCGGTTAAAAGCGATGAAGGATATGTGAAGAACATCGAGGCCGACCAGGCCTATATGATGCAGACGGCGCGTTTCTTGGAAAAGCTCAAATCGACTAAGACAAAAGCGGGTGGAACCTTACTGGATCAAACGGTTTGTTTGATCACCAGTTCTCTGAGCATTAGTAAAGAAGAAGGCCCTCACGGCATGAAGAATAACCCCGTAATTGTCGCTGGTGGCGGCTTTGAACATGGTAAACATATTAAGTTCAATGGCACGGATAACCGTAACGATGTTTACCTCGCAGCCTTGCAGCATCTGGGTCTGGAAACCGAACGTTTTGGCACGAGCAGCAGGAGTGCCAAGCTCTAAAAGAAGCGGGCACAGCCACTTTGTAATGAAAGAAGGATTGGTGCCATGAGATCCGTCTCCTCTCTTCAGTTCTTGATGGTCGTGGCCCTAGGCAGCGCCACTGCGGTTGGTGCTGAACAACACCTTGCGGAGCTCGGCCAAAGTAAAGCCTTCTTAAAGGCTCACTGCGTGAGCTGTCATGGCAATGAAAAGAGCAAGGGTGATCATAATTTTGAAACGTTCAATGACAAGGATTGGACCAATCACGAACTGCTGGATGAGCTCTTGACGGTTTTAAAAGAAAAGGAAATGCCGCCCAAGAAAGCGGAGAACAAACCCTCGGAAGAGGCGCTGTCAGCCTTTGAAAAACTCTTGGCCAAACAGTATTTCTCTATCAAAGAAAAGTTACCCGGGGTAATTACGCGCTTGAACCGCGCAGAATATGAAAACACGATCAACGATGCTTTTTTCTCCGATTTGGAAGTTACGAACCACTTGCCGGTAGACAACACCAGAGATGGCTTTGACAACGAAGGCGACAAACTTGTCATGTCACCCTATGCCATGGATAGCTATTTCCGAGTTGCCTCAGAAATAGCCGAGAAAGTGGTGGGAGCCCTTCCCGACCCTTCTACAAACGTTTATACCTATAAAAACTCAAAGTTGCGCAGATTAGGCAGCAAGGGATTTGCGTACTATGAGGATACTAATGACGGTTTGACCACCGAGGGGTTTTATTACAAAGACTATTCTCGTGGAAATGGGTTCGCTTATGACGTGAAGTTGCCAGGCTACTACGACGTGAAAATCAATGGCCATTTCACGTTTTATGACCGTTCCATTAAGTTCCAGGAACGCGATCTCAGTTTCAAAGTCGACTTGGGGGAAGAAAATGAACGCATCAGAATCACAACTAATGTCGATCCAAAGATCAGCAGAGAACCCCTGAGCACCCATGAATTTTTATTAAAGGATACGGTGCGGGTCTATTTGGAGCCCGGACAGAATCTTGTTCTTTACAGCCACAATTATGCGTATCCCTTGCCCAAGGATCTGAGCAAGCTCACACGTATACCCCCGCTGCCGAAAGATAAGAAGTTATCGGAACAACCAAGGACCAGCTTGCACTTCATCTCGGCTGAAGTGACGGGTCCCTATTATAAAAGCTGGCCTCCCAAAAATGATTTTCACAATACCTATTACAAGGGGCTGAAAGAAAAGGGTCCGCGCGAGAAATATAAGCAGTTCATCAGGAAACTGGCCATTAAACTCTTCCGCCGACCGGTGGGTGACAAGGAATTGAATCGATATTTCGATGTCGCAAAAAAGAGATATGAATCGGATGAAGATGTCTTCAGTGCGGTGCAATCGGCCTTGACGATGATGCTCTGCTCACCACATTTTTTGTATAAATACGAAGGTAATTCCTTAAACCTCGATGATTATGCGATTGCCTCGAGGTTGTCTTACTTTTTGTGGAACTCACTTCCCGACGATCGCTTGATCATGCTGGCCTCTGAGGGGAAGTTAATGGATCCAAGCGTTCGTTCTGCGGAGGCCTTAAGAATGCTGCGAGATCCAAAAGCCCGGCGTTTCATTTCTAATTTTACAGAGCAATGGCTTGAGCTTCATAAAATTGACCTCCTTAATCTCCAGGCAGACATACTCGAGCATACCTTTCAGGACAAGCTTGGCGAAAAAACCGCGCGACTCAAACCCTTCATGACGCAGGAAAGCATCGAGTTCTTTAAGGTGATCTTGGATGAGAACCAAAGTCTTCTGAACTTCATCGATTCTGATTTTGTGGTGATCAACCGATCCTTGAATGAGATTTACCAATTGGAACTTCCTGAAGAAGAAAAGTTACCAAAAGGATCCAGTAAAATAGAGCAGGACAAAAAGTTGCGTCGTGAAAGAGCCTTTCGGAAAGTCATGCTGGATAAAGAGTCGCAACGTGGCGGCCTTCTCACACAAGTGGGAATTTTGATGATGACCACCAATGGCGAGTTCACGAACCCTTTCTATCGAGGCGCTTGGGTAGCTAAAAACATTTATGGGCTGGAGTTGAAGACCCCTGAGAACCTTGCAATAGAAGCTCTGGAGGCGCCCACGGAAACATTCACGATTAAAGACAGCATTAATGCGCATCGCAATCAGGTCGCCTGTGCTTCCTGCCACAGCAAAATGGACCCCTTTGGTTTGGCCATGGAGAATTTCGATGTGTTGGGTCGGTATCGCGAGAGTTACCAGAAGTTTGTCGTGACCAAAATTCCCGAAGAGAAAAAAGAGGGTAAAGTGGTCAAGAAAGAACGCATCACTCGCGAGTTTGTTGACACGACCAAGGTCGAGTCTGATGCGGTTCACCGTGACGGTCGTGCCATCAATGGCATCGAGGGGCTGAAAAAGCTGATGCTCGAAGACAAAGACAAAATTGTCAGAAACCTACTTACAAAACTTTCTGAATACGCTCTGGGAAGAGAAATGAATTATGGCGATTCTGAGATGATTAATCGTCTTTTAGCAGCTTCAAGGGAGAATGATTATAAGTTGCGTGATCTGGTGGTCGGCATCATTGCGGATGAATCATTCGCAAAGCGATAATACAAGTCGCGCATAAGTTGTCCCTTCTTTCCTTATTGTAAGCCTCCCCAGGCTATCCAACTGAGATGGGTGCCCGTACCACTATCCGTCATTTGGGTGCATCTCTTTAACATGGCAACCCCATAAACCACCCGCCCTCGTGCCCTGTGGGGTGCGCGTCTACTTCTTGGACTCTTCGTCAGTCTCAATCTCTTCACCTTTACTGTTCCACATTTTGACAGAAACCACCTGACCGTTTTCGTAGAGCTGTTCAGACCGCTTCTGTCCATTCTCGAACCACCCCGTTGCGAGGCCATGCAGTTTCCCGTTCGTGACGTGCCCCTCTGCCATCTTCTGTCCGTTATTGAACCATGTTGTCACGGGACCATGTTGTTTGCCGTCCTTCCAGATTTCTTCGGTCACTTTTTCCCCGTTCTTGCTCCAATATATCCAGAGGCCATCTTTTTTCCCGGTTTTCAAGGTTCCTTCCGAATTTTTCTGGCCATTTTGGTGCCAGTTCGTCGTGAAGCCATTAGCTTTACCGGCTGTCACCCATCCTAGAAATCTCAATTGGCCTAGTTTATCCGTACCCTTTATCAACCCACTATATGGTTTGGGCTGATTGGCATTGTAGGCAAGGTCGCCACGATCTTTAAACTTTGCCCCATCGACAGCGACCTTAAGGAGTTGGCCAACGTCATCAACATGTACAGCCTCCTTGAGGATTCGCTCTGCCTGTGATTCGCTTAGCAGATTCTTGTCTTTTACGGGTTCCTTATCGGGGGAATCCGAACCTCCAGTCGAAGGCTTCGTATTACAGCCCACAACACCGTGGACAACAAGCAGCAGGATGAATCTCTTCATGGCGCCCCATGCCTACCACCTACCATACCCAGGGGCAAAGTTAAACCGCTTCCATCAACCACTGATCCTTGTGCCCTGTGGGGTGGTGGTGTTAGGCTTGTCAGGTAGAATTGATAGGGGGCATGGCGAGGTATACAATGCCACTTGTCGCATTCGCGAAGCCCAGAATCTGGGGAATGTACATGAAACAGTTTGTAAAAAAAGGTTCCAGGCGACTCTTGACAGTGCGCCTGAACGTGAATGTTTGCTAAGAAGAGATACATGAGAAAGATACTTATCCCGGCAATGCTCGCTGTGCTTGCAGTCTGCGCCACCATGCAGAAGCAGAGGGCAGCGGAGCATTTAGCCCAGACAACAAAACCTTTCACTATCGCGGTTTTGCCTGACACCCAGTTCTACTGCGACACCCGGCTCAAGCTGTCCAAAAAGTGGGGCAATGGAGATTTGCGACGCTACTTTTTCGAGCAAACCCGCTGGGTAAGAGACAACCAGAAGCGACTCAATATTGCTTTTCTCGTCCACGAAGGAGACATCGTGCAGGCGGATGCTCACGAGGAGTGGGCTATCGCCAGGGAAGCCATGTCGGTACTGGACGGCAAAGTGCCCTACTGCATGTGCCTGGGCAACCATGACATGGGCTTCAAGAAGTCGAACAACAAGTATGGCGGCGACATCGCGGTTAACCGGACCACCCACTTCAATAAATATTTTCCGCGCGATAAATTTGCCAAGCGGCGTGAGTTTGGCGGAACCTTTGATCCCAAACGCCATGACAATTCCTGGTACCACTTCGAGGCCGCCGGGATGAAGTTCCTCATCGTCTCGCTTGAATGCAAACCGCGGGACGAGGTTTTGGCTTGGGCAAACAAAGTAGTCGCCAAACACCCTGACCACCGCGTCATCGTGCTTACACATGCCTACATGAGAGCGAATGGCCGCAGGATTGATAACTTGGGATATAAAATCAAAGGGAACAACGGTGAAGAGATATGGCAAAAATTGGTGAGCAAACACAAAAACATATTTATGGTTCTCTGCGGTCACTCAAGTGGGGAGGCGGTCCTCACCTCCAAGGGAGACCACGGAAACCAGGTTCATCAGGTCCTGAGCGACTATCAGCACTTGAACAACGGGGGGGAATCATGGCTGCGCTACATGGTCTTTGAACCAAGCGAGAACAAGATAAAGATCTATACCTACAATCCCGCGCTCGACAAATTTCGTGACGGCTCCTCCAGTCGCTTTGACTTAAATTATCCGATGATGCGGCGGGAACCGCTAATCAAGCCCTAGAGATTTGATCGCATCGCGCCTCCAACAATGAGCCAAGGGCACTTGTGTGCTGTGCGGTGGTGGTGTTAGGGTTGCCGGCATGAGAAGTTTTTTGTTTCCGTTGCTGCTTGTCCTTAATGGCTGCAACGAGGCACCTGCTGTCGAAACTGGAAGCGAAGGGGAAAAACAGGTTCTGCGTTATCTCAATGAGGTTCTGCTAGAGAAGGACTTCGGGGCAGGGGATGGCAGGGTCGTGCGCTGGACCGAATCTCCCGAAGTGGTGCTTGTGGAGGGAAGTATCGAGGATCGCAAGGTCCTCAAGCGTGTGTTGGTTCAGTTGAACGGGGCGCTGAAAGGGACATCAATGCGACTGCGATCCGTGGAGCGGTCCACGAACGCACGGCTTATCGAGGTATTTATGGTACCGCAATCGCGGTTTGGTGCGATTGGCAGAGCACGAGGCTTCAATCCACCTCCTAAGCAGGACGGTTACGTGTGGGTGAAATGGAATACGAAGAAGAAATTTATCTATCAGGCCACCGTCCTGGTTGCGGTCGACAGGATCGAGGAAAATCTGCTTCAGCACGTGCTGCTAGAGGAAATGACACAGTCCCTCGGACCGCTCGGGGATACCTCGGTAACTCCGGATAGTGTGATGTATGAGAAGGGGTTGAATCATGGCAAGGCGCCGAATTTGGGCGAGTGGGATCGCAGGATGCTGGGGCTTCTCTATGGGCATCTCAACCCCGGGGATGGGGGGATCGAGGTTGGGGTGGCCTTTGCCCGATTCTGGGGCAAATGAGCCCCGGGACTCCCTGCAAGCCCCCCTCACCGTGGAGGAACCATGGTGAGGGGCATGACGGCAACCCTCTTAAGGCTCATTTAAATAGAACTTATTAGCCAGTGATCCAAATCCTCCACCTGGATGCATGGCTTCTCCTTCATTTACATAAAAATCCTCACCATTGCAGTTGAGAGGATCGCCGTCACGATCTGCGGCGCTGATGATGGCATCCGTTCTGTTTTGCAATCCTCGCGCCTGGTAATCGCTGAATAAACGATCGGTCATGACATCGAAGTATGAGATCATCTGCTTCCTGGGCATTCCGTCATGCAGGGTGAAGATCCGGACGGCGATATCGGAAATAGTTGAATTGTTAACGTGATTACCAATGTGTTCACCGGCGGTGACTTCATGGCCCTTTATGATTTCCGGCAGGATATCTACATGGAAAATAATGAATTGGTATGCAGGGTTCAACGAGGACTGAATTGTGACTCTCGTGCCATTGGAAACACTCAGGTCGATAATTGTTCCATCGACAGGGGAATATACATCAACATTCGTCCAATCCGTGACACTCGAATGAGGATGATAATAATGCTTCATGCTTCTGCATGTTTCGTAATCATCTGAATAATCATGCCCGGAGCCGGAGCGGAATTTCGAAACGTATTCAATCTTATCCAGGTCGATATAATCATGGTTGACGAATTTAGGAATATCTTCTGAATGGGGGGACCATGTGCCAATTGTCGAGTCTGAGACTCTTATCCTAAAAAACAGTTTCGGATATTGTTGGCTCAATAGCAGGATAGGCACATCAAAGGATCCGCGTGTTTCAGTTTGATAGACAATGAACCCAGTCGCCTCGGCATCATGCCAACTGTTGCCGTCCAGTGACTCGCAGTAATCCAAGCCAACAAAAAGATTGCCTTTTGAATTAGAGTAATTAATACCGTTATCGCTTATCTCAGTTATGTCTGTCGTTAATTCCTGTGATTGCGAGAACAGAGAAGAGGCAATGAGAGCTAGAAAAAGAACGGTTCCTGTTTTCATATCTATTAGCTCTTTGGTTTGTATTGAATTGTATTCGATCGTGCGTTCTGCGAATTGCCTGCATTTTGCAGCCTGTCGCGAATAGTTTTAACACGACTGATGATCCCAATGGGTATCACTTAAGCGATACCTCGCAGGCTTCCACTTGTCCCATTGAGCAATGAAGACATTACCTTAAGCCACCTGGCAGATCTGCTCAAGGGGTGAATGGTCCAGGCCATGCGACCTTGTGCGCTGGGGGGTGGAGGTGTTAGGGTTACGGTATGAAACGGTTTTTATGTGTCCTCTGCCTTGCTAGGCTATCGACCATCTGAAAGGATCTGTCCGTAATTATTCACTATGATCGTCAAGGTTCTTCTTCCGCTCATTCTTTTCTTCATCATGTTCTCCCTTGGGCTCGGGTTGAGGGGACGCGACTTTTCCCGGGTGTTGAAGTTCCCGGTCGCCTTCGGTCTCGGCCTGATTAACCAGGTCGTGCTATTGCCGCTTGTCGCACTTGGCCTGGCCTATGCCTTCGGGCTGGAACCGGTGTTCGCAGTCGGCTTGATGATCCTCGCGCTGTGTCCGGGAGGGGTGACGAGCAACCTTCTCGCCCGGCTTGCCGGTGGCAATGCGCCGCTGTCGATTTCCCTCACGGCGGTCACCAGCTTGCTGTCGATTTTCACAGTGCCACTGTTGGTGGCCTTCAGCGTCAACCATTTCATGGGCGAGGACGCGCCACCGGTCGACATGACCATGGTTGGGCTCATGATGTTCCTGATCACGGCGGTGCCGGTGGCAATCGGCATGGTTCTCACCGCGAAGTCTCCCGCACTGGTGGAGAAGATTGCGCCGGGGGTGTCGCGCGCAGCAGTTGTTTTGTTCGTGGTGATCATCGTCGCGGCCCTGGCGAAGAACTGGGAGGTTTTCTCCAGTAACCTCGGCACCTTGGGACCGGCGGCAGTGTTGTTAAATCTCGTAATGCTCGGCGTAGGGCTCGCTTCGGCCAAGGCGTTGCGTCTCGATGGCCGGGATGCGAGTACCATCTCGATCGAGTCTGGTGTGCAGAACGGGACGCTGGCAATCACGGTCGGAAGCTTCGTTGCGGGGGTCAATGGCCTTCCGCCGGAGACCGTGCCGGCGGCAGTCTACAGTATCACGATGTATTTCGTCTGCGTGCCATTTGTTTTCTGGAGGCGTCGCAGCTAGGGTCCGGCAACGCCCTTCGCTTTGGCATATTTATGTGGTTGCCATGGATTATGCGCAATTCAGGAACCGCTGGCACTTGTGCACTGCGGGGTGGTGGTGTTAGGGTTACGGGATGAAGACGCTAGATGTTGCTTTATCAATATTGTTTTTTGTCACTTCAGCAGTTGATCTCTCTGCTCTAGAGAACAGGCAAGCCAATGGCGCTTCCACTGAGGTTAAAACGACTCATGGGAACACAGGGAAAAGCGATAATATTTCCTCTCTCATAAAGGCATTGGATCACGATGATTTCAAAAAACGCGAGGCAGCCGGGAAGGAGCTTAGAGAGTTGGGCAAGGTTGCCATTCCTGCCCTTGCGGAACTTGTTAACAGAAAGTCCCCGGAAGCTTCGGTGAGGGCTTTTAACATCATCGCCCATCATTACAGGAATGGCGATGATGGCGAACGTGAAACGGCCGCAGGAGTGCTGCAGGAGATTATGGAATCAGGCAAGCATTTTGCGGTTCGTGCTAAACAGGTAATGGAACATCAGAAACCTCTTCCCCGGGTAGCGAAAGGGTTGAATTTACAGGTTGCAGGCAAGGCGGGTGCCTCGACGAGGGTTGCCATCTCGATCAAAAACGGCGTCAGGAAAGTTGACGCCGAAGAGGGTGGTCGACATGTCAAAATTCTCGACGACCCTCAAAAAGGCATCACGCTTGAGGTAATAGAAGAGAAAGAAGGTAAGAAGGAGATGAAGAAGTATGAAGCCAGAAATGTTGGTGAGCTTAAGGCAAAGCATCCGGAAGCACATAGATTATACCAAGAATACGTCGGCAACGTGCACGGCAACGGTGGTAATATCCGTATCCAGCTCAAGACCGATGCTCCCTGATTGGCTTATGATCATGGATTTCGTCCCGGTTTCTCCTTGATTGGACCGGACAAATTGCTCGTGAAGGGCATGGGTTGCTTGTGTGCCGCGGGATTGCGGTGTTAAGGTTAAATGATGAAATGGGTTTTATGTGTTCTGGGCACTTTGTTGACCGCTTCCGTATGGACACCTTTAAATGCGGCTGATCTCAGCGACCTGACCTACACTACGACTGGGGGAAAAATCACCATTGCCGATTGTAGGGCTTCAGCCTCTGGCGAACTTGTGATTCCGGGAACGATCGAGGGAGTGCCGGTAAGGCTCATTGGTAACAAGGCCTTCCTGCAATGTTCCCGCCTGACGAGCATCACGATTGCTGAAGGTGTTACCAGCATCGGGAATTATGCCTTTTATGGCTGCAGTAGCCTTGCGAGCATCAGTATTCCTGAAAGTGTTACCAGTATCGGACTGACTTCCTTTCGGGATTGCAGCAGCCTTGAGAGCATCATCATTCCCGATGGTGTCACCAGTATCCGGCACTATACTTTCTATGGCTGCAGCAGCCTTGAGAGCATCACAATTCCAGCTGGTGTTACCAATGTCGGCAATTTCGCCTTTTTTGGCTGCAGTAACCTTGAGAGTATTACCTTCCTTGGAGATGCGCCCACACTTGGTGCCGATGCCTTCTCCGGTTTGCCGGAAGGAGCAAGGGTTATCGTGGTGACCGGGGCGATGGGCTTCGGTGATTTCTTTGGCGGGCTGGAGGTTTCCTCCGCTGAAATTATTGAGCCGCGCAAACTGGAAGTGAGAGTTCGCCGCTCCGTAACCAATCAGATTGCACTGAGCTTTTCAGCAGCAGTAGGAAGCACGTATTCAATACAGGGTTCTTCAGACATGAAGGGCTGGGAATTGCTGGAGTCAGGGATTGCGGGTGCAGGCGATTACGTGCAGAAGATTTTCCCGATGAGCGAAAGAGAACGCTTTTTCAGGGTTCTTGAAAACTGAGGGGGTGAGTCGTTGCCATTTACTGTGCAGTATATGGGGGCTTGTATGCTGCGGGGGGG
>Ga0315316_10003348_pt1 | contig 11626 bp, 5 predicted proteins | sample M160m3416metaG_FD_203702 | JGI IMG/M metagenome (GOLD analysis project Ga0315316, IMG submission 203702) | Ammonia-oxidizing marine archaeal communities from Monterey Bay, California, United States - M1 60m 3416 | ecosystem: Environmental > Aquatic > Marine > Intertidal zone | place: USA...
CTTATATGTACGAATCAGACTAAGCGCAATTTCAGCTTCTGCTGAAGCCAGCTGGTCCTGCTGCTGTACAAGAATTGTCTGCAGGTACAAGACACGGAACAAATCCGCTTCACCTTCCCTGAACTGATCGTTACCGATTTCCACGGACCGTTTGGAGGCCTGCACACCCTCCTTCAATGATGTGAACTGTTTGTGAGCATTCAGGAAGCACGTAATTCCATCTTCCACTTCGGCGTTGGCGTTCAGGACGGTATCCTGGTATTGAATCGCCAGCTCCTGAAAGACAGCCTCTTCTGCCGCGATACCGTTACGAATACGCCCGTAATTCAGCAGATTCCAGTTGAAGGCCGGATTGATGAATCCTGCATTGGCGGCCGAACTGAACATGTCTGAAAGATCGTTAGCCTGCCAGTTGATTGAGCCGTTGATAGTGAATGCGGGAAACAGGTCAGCGGTTGCAACGCCAATTCGAGCACTCTGTTCCGCGACTCGCCTTTCTTCCCTTCGCACATCCGGTCGGCGACGGATCAATTCAGCGGGAATACCGACAACAAGTTGTGCCGGCGCCACGGGGATCGGGGCCTCGCCCATTTCCGGTGACAGGTCGCGAGGTGGAGCACCCAGCAGGACACACAGACGATTGTTTGCCAGTCTGAGACCTTTTTTCAGGACGGGAATCAATGCCTGAGTCTGAGCCAGGTTGGATTTGGCCTGCGTGACACCGAGTTCACTGTCGTCTCCGTTGCGAAATAATGATTCTGCGATCTTCAGACTGGCTTGCTGGATCGCCACGTTTTCAGATGCGTACTCCAGGCGCTTCTGAAACGCCCGCATTTCCACATAGGCTGCTGCTGTTTCTGCAATCAAACAGACAAGTACGTCGTCATGGTTCTCGATCGATGCGTCAAGATTTGCGTCGGCAGATTCCAGATTGCGACGGAACTTGCCCCACACATCCATTTCCCAGCCCACGTTGAACCCCGATGACCACAGATCGAATGTTCGAAAGGGAATGACGCCAATTCCTGCCGCGTTGCCCACGGTGCCCAGCTGGACATGATTGAAGCCGGCGAAGCCTTGCTGAGTCTGTGGGTACAACAGACCGGCTGCGATTGTTCGCTGAGCCTGAGCTTCCAGCACCCGCATGCCCGCTGCTCGCAGTGAAAGATTCTGCTGGTGAGCCTGGTTGACAAGGCGATTCAGAACCGGGTCGTTCAGCGATTCCCACCAGGCGGCATCATTTACCGAATGGTTTTCGCTGATGACTGCCGGATCATTGAAGTCGATCCACTCGCCCGCGACCGGTGCCGCCGGCCTGAAATAATCAGGTCCGACCTTGTAGCCGTTGTCTTTCCACTGCCTGAATTCTGCACATCCGGTGATGCACATTACGACCAGCATACAAACCACGTGGACTGAGCGCGTCCATGGGAAGATTCTCATAATGTCCCATCCTTGGGTATCGATTTGAATCGAGCGGTGCGGACGAGTTGCTGAGAAGCCTCTGCCCGGACCTATCCGTCCATATCCGTTCCATCGACACGACCGGAATATTTCGCTCCTTAAATGCTCTCGTAAGTCCCCACATGTGGACTGGATGTTACGAAATTGACGATTAGATAAAATAAAAGGAATTGGTTATGTCCCCGGTGGTCCTGCCGGATTCACTCCTGTACCGCCCGGTGTAGCTATCGTCATATTGGGCGTCAGGACAACGCTTCCCGTCACGCAAGGCGTGGGCAGCGGTCAGCCGGTATTAACGCTTCGTCGGTGTGGTAAACTGGAAGACCCCAACGGTGCCAGGCCGGCGTTAAACGCTGGCACCAAATCGGTCTGCAGGTGGACACATTGTGCTGATAAATCACTGCTGACTCCGCCCAGACGCTCCAGGCTGGATCGTCCATTGCGCGGATCAGGAGGCCGCGTGTCCTTTATCGATTCTCACCGCTTCCCACGGCATACATAAGCTTGAAATTCCCGACCGATAGGTTTGCGACTGAAAAAGCTTACTTACGCAACGTGCACATGAGTCGGCTGGAATGAAGAAGCAATCAGCACATCGAAAGATCGTGCTTTCCGGAAGATCCTCGATGCCGATCTGAGTAAATGTTGTGACGCCCGACGTACACGGGTGTGAGTAGCCCTCCAGGACCTGTACGACCCGCTCGTCCGTCCCCCCCCCCTTGCCGACGAGCATGACTGTTGCCAGTGGGTGAATGGACAATCCGCGTTGTCTGGCTTTTTCAACGTTCTTTCTGCCCAATCGCCCCGGGACTATTCGTGAGGTTGGCCAACGTGGACGTTGTAACTTTTGGCGCTGGCCCTGAAGAAAATCCACGGTGTTGTGTTCCGCGTATAGCTGACAACAGGAAACTACTGCCACATAACCAGCCGCGCTCCGGTGCTTCTTTTTGCAGGATATGTTTGCCACCCGTTACGCCGTCCCGTTCAGTTTCCCGCAGGACAATCAGAATTCAGCACCAGTGAGCGCTCCGCCGACGACTTGTGTTGCCTGAACGGCCTATACGTTATGCGAAGCCGGAGAAGTTCCGTTGCACAGAAATGCCGATAATCGTGGACGCGAAGACTAACTGGATGACGGATTCGACGACGTTTCACATTCGGGGAATAGCATGAAGACCGAACGACTTTCACGCCTCGCCTTTGGCATCGTGATCCTGGGCCTGCTGCTTCCTGCAGCAGGATATGCCGAGGGAGTGCTCGACTTCAGGGGCATGACCAGCGGGCTGATAATTCCGCTGGATGATCAGAGCATGTATGTGCGGAATCCTGAGGGACAGTTTGAAGTGCGTTTTCAGAGTCACACTGAAGTTGCGATCAAGCTGAGTTACGTTGATGTCAGAGAAATGAGCGACACGACGATTCGGTTTCAAAATCACAAAGTTCTGGATGGCCTGGAGATCGCTCTGCCGGCAAAGCAGGCTTATGCGCGGTTCTACGTTCGACGGCAGGAAGATGTTGCCCGGATTGCTGAAACCAGGGTGGCGACCGGATGGGAGAAATGCAATCTCCATATCTATTACGAACCGGTCGCCGACAATGTTCCGGACAGTCCCAATGAGGCCTTCGCGGGAAAATTCTTCTATTCCGATGATAAGAGAAAGCCCGCTCGGCTGATAATCAACGGAAAGACCTACAGCCTGATGCTGAACAAGTCGCGTGAGGTGCTGATTCACAACGTGTGGGGCGTCATAGACTGCCGACCGTTTGTGAATGACGCGTTCGTCTCAGGAAAACAAACGGATGGTGTTGTGCTGGCTGATGATATTTATGTAACGCCGCTTGGCGATTCAGCGAACACTGACGATCCAGACTTAGCGCGATACCTGTTCATAGGCGATTCAATTTCCGGAAACTATGACGCGTCGCTGCGAGCGGCGCTCAAGGGCAGGTTCAACCTGCATCACCCACCGACCAACTGCGGCCCTTCGATCAAGGGACGTGCGAATATCGTGAGCTGGCTGGGGGCCTACGGTGAGAAAGGCAGGCATTGGGATGTGATCTCCTTCAATCATGGGCACTGGGACTCAAGCAATACAAAGGCCGGCTATCAAAGCAATCTGGAAGCGATTATCACCGAACTCAAAAAGACCAAAGCGAAACTGGTCTGGGTGACAACCTGTCCCGTCCCCGGTGGAACAGATCCGGTCGGGGCACTCGGAGCGGACGGCAGGGCACCCGGGCGTAAAACCGGAGTCATGGAGAAGTACCTGAATCCGTGGGCGTTAGAAGTTATCAGGCGGCATCCGCAAATCTCCGTCTGCGATCAATGGCAACTGGTGAAAGACGGCGAGAACGGTGTCTTTAAGGAATGGTGGGACCGCGGGCACGACGTGCATTTTGGTGGCGAACAGGCGCAAGCGCTCGGTGAGTATCTGGCTCGTCACATTGAGAAAGTAATGAAACCCACGAAATGAGAGTCGGAATGCGACATCGGATTAGCATTTTGAGAATCGTAGCCTTTGATTTTGCGAAAGATGCGCGACGCGCTGCATTGGCCGAACGTAAGGCAACACTGACTGGTATTTTCGCATGTCTGCTGTGCGTTCAGCCAGCCATTGCAGAACTGGATCAAAGGACGTCGCGGCTTGTCACTCAAATCATGACGTTGAGCGATGAACAGGTGCGGGCATGTGTCCCGAAGTTGAATCCTCTGGTGGGATGCGCGAACCCTGAAACACTCGAGTACCCGCGACATTATCGCGAATGGGACTGGTCGCCGCTTGATCCGGAACATGTCGTCGATCCGAAAACGGGGATGAAGTTTCCGAACGCGAAATATCCCCTGAACCAGTCGTTTTCCGTCGTGAACACGCGTGGCGAGATCATCAGGATTCGCTACTATCAGGGAATGAAACCAAAGTCGCTGGTGGACTACGAAGGCCCGGGTTTCAAGCATCGCGTTCGACACGCAGACCGCTATTTCTTTTCGTATGCTGCCGCAAATATGCAGTACGACTGGATGCTCGCAACGATCGAGTTGCTGCAGACTGCGTTCGAAGAAACCGGCGATGATATTTATGCCCGTCGCCTCGCCCTGATTCTTTACGATTTCGGCAGGAAGCTGAAGCACTATCCCATCGTTGATGGAAACGGAGCACAGGGCGGGAAGTTCCCGATTTCTACGGGGCCAGCATTCACCAGGGACGGGAAAGTCGTGGGCAGGCCGGGTGTCGATCTGCCCTATCCCGGCAAGCTTCCGAGTTTTCTGTATCGCAAAGGATTCTGGGGAGAAGCGTATCCTGCAAAGACGTTTGCTCAAGCCTTGTTCGCGATCAAAGACAGCCCGGCGTTAACAAAGCTGTCTCGGGAACTGAAAGTCGACGTCGCGGAAGAAATCGAGAAAGAGCCCATTCGGTTTTTAGTCGACCATGTGATTTCGTATCCGTGGAAGCGGGCGCATCTTCGCGGCAACCTGCAGGGCTATGTCAGGCAGATCGGTGATATCGGCAAGCTGATCGGCGAGCCGGAGTATGTTCACTTTGTCTACAACTGGGCGACAAGGGCTCCATTCTATTACGACGTGACTCATGATGGCCTCACCGGCGGCGGAACAGCATACGGAACGGGGTCCAGCTTTCTCGAAAAGGGACTCTACCTGTCCGGTTACAGCGACCCGCCCGGTTACGTTTCCACGATGGATGGAGTGCATCTGCAGGACGTCGACATCGTCCGGGACCTGCCGTTTCTCGATCTGCTTGGCCGAGCGAAAGAACGGCTGCGCATGCCCAACGGTGATCTCGCGCCATTCCATGATCGCAACACACAGGAAGAGCATCCGGGCTGGCGAAACGGAGGCGGCACCAAACTGCTGCCGACACCGCTGGTCCGCAGCCGCAATTACGTGGCCGCCGGGTGGGGCCACGCGATTCTGGGAGACGGACACGGTGGTGCGGACCGCTGGAAATCTCAGAGCCAGGCTCATCTCCACTTTTCGCTGGCCGCCGAACACGCTCACAACGACTGCAATTCTATTTTGCTGTTCGCCCACGGCGAAGAAATGATATCAGACCTTGGCTACTTCCATCATCCGTTGCGCTGGTGGAGCGGAGGTAGTTTCAGTCACAACCTGGTGACAATCGATGAACAGGAACAGAACCGTGAACAGTCAAAAGGCACACTCGACCTGTGCATCACGGACTGGCCCGGCCTTGCTGTGGCCCGGTCCGAGGGCAGGAACGCCTATCGCGGTATCGCGAAGCAGTATCGAAGAACTCTGATTCACAACACCCGCGATCTGAAGACACCCTACGTCATCGATATCTTCGAAGTTCTCGGCGGAGATCAGCACGACTGGCTCCTTCACGGCTCTGCCTCACCCAGCAGGAAACAGGATGGAACATGCAGTCTGGATCTGAAACCGATGGCCGGGCCGCGACCTCTCTCAAACGGATCTCCCGGAGACGCAAAGTGGAAACGCGATGCCTTTGGCTACACGAAACTCGACCCGTTCGGAATGTGGTCGAAGGTTCGTGAAGGTGTAGCGGACCATTCATTTACCGTCGACTTTCGCTACCGCCACAATCCGGAACTCGGTAGCCGGACTCATTTTCCCGCCCACGAACAGACTCGTGTTTATCTCGGTGAAACGGTCTCTATGCGACTGTCGCTCGGTCGCACGTTGAAGTGGAAGGAAAACTACGAGCAGAAGATGCCGCACCTGATTCTGCGTCGCAACGCAGAGGGGACGAAGTCCGTCTTCGTCGCGGTGCATGAACTCTTCGCGAATGCCCCGGAAATCGTCGAGGTCAGACGACTGGAGTCGCCCGCTGACCAGATTCGACTGGAAGTCGAATTTCCGGACCATACTGACCGTCTGCTTTATTCGCTCACCGGATCGCAAGCCATGATTCTGGATGAATTCGCCACGGATGGAGAATTGGCCTTTCTGACTACAAAGGGCGATCGAACCGCTGCCTGGCTTTCCGGCGGCACGAAACTCACACGCGGCAACAGGACACTCCTGGTGGCTGAGGCGAAGAGCTGGAGCGGCATCCTGATAGAGACGAAGCGGAAGTTTGCCGGAGATTCAGCCACCGCATTTCTCACTGACGCGAAGCTGCCGCATGGAAAGCAACTGCACGGCGACTGGCTCCATCTCACGTTTTCTGAAGGATGGCAAATCACCGATCTCGGGCAGAAAGAAGAGATTGGCCTGTCCGGTGACGAACCCATCACAACGGCCTACCAGATCGACGATATTGAAGAACGCAAGGGACTGACCTGGATCCATCTGCTCGATCTTGACCCCGGTTTGATCCGAAACGAGGACGGAAAATTCGAGGAGCAATTTCTGGGCCGGAGGATTTATGAAGGCAGTGCCACGTTCAGGATATCCAGCAGTGTGACAACCGTACCGAGCCACGTTGACATTCAGCCGGGATTGAAACCCGCCGACGATTTCTCAGAAGTCGATTCCGTCCCGTTTGCAGGTTCTCAGCAGGTGACGATGACATCGAGCGCGGGGGCAAAGATCTATTACACCACCGATGGCAGCATGCCTTCAGTCAAGTCGACCGTGTACGAAGGCCCTCTCACCATCACAGCCGACACTGCTTTTCAGGCCGCGGCTGTCGTCCCCGGCATGTCGAATGCCCCGCGGGTCAAAGTCGTTCGCTACCGTGGTCCTCGCGCCGCTCGAAAAGTCAGTGGCCTCAAACCCGGACTCGCCGTCAAAACGTATCGCCCGATCAAAACGACAGCCGATCTGCCGAGGAGTGACTACGCTGAACATTGTCTCAAGATCGGCAGCGCGGACGTTCTGCCGGTAACTTCTGCAGGAGTTGTGCTCGACACGCGTCTGTCCTCGGATCACTACGTATTGAATCGGCGAATGGGCTATCACGGCTACCTCAACGTTCCTGTCGACGCGGTTTACACGTTCCATATCCTCGCCAATCCAGGCCTGACGCTGGCGATCGACGGCGAGGTGATTCACAACAAACGGCGCATCGGATTACAGCGAATCTGGGAAGAATCGATTTCACTCCAGCGCGGATATCACGACATCCGGATGCTGTTATCAGACAACCGCATCAAAGAGGGATCAGCCATGATTAATTTAAGGATTGAATCCGAGTCATTTCAGGCACGACCGATCCCGCAGGACTGGTTGTTTCATGAATAATGGTTGACGGAGTCGGAAATTCCAAACTCTACCCTGCTGACAGACGGCGGAGTCGAGAATTACAACAGTGTTGTCGACAAGCTGCGTCGACGCAGGGACACCGGTACGTATTCTGACCCAGGCTGAGATCCGTGACTCCAGCTCTCTGATTGAATCGTGGTGGCGAGTCCTCAGGGACCAGTGGCTTTGTCTCAACACCGTCGCCAGTCTGAGATAACAGGTCACGTTCTATTGATCTTGAGCGACGGACCATGGTGTGACCAGTCCGTCGGATCCATACGCTCTGCTGAACTGCCACCGTGCCCACGCAGCATGTCGTTACCGTCACTGCCGCGTAGAACGTTTCAGTCTGCAGTCCCAGTCAGGCCTTCGTATCCAGCCTCCGGGCGTCTGTCACCCAGGAATCAGATCTCAGCACAACAAGACGACCCGGACCTGATTGGAAAACACGCCGACCCTTCCCAATGGCTGACGAATGTTTTTCGCAGGCAGTACAGAGATTGCCTGCTGCACAACACTACCAACATTATCACGGAACCATCTGTTGATCTGCTCGGAACGCAGGCGGATCACATCTACGGGGCAAAAAAACACCGGGATGTGTGTTCTCGTTAAAGCACCAGTGCCGGGAGAACTAAACAAAGTCACCTGTCCGGACGGTCGGTCTTACGCGGAATCCGAATGCGACAAAGTCTGTGGAAGGTTGTGAACTACCACACCAGCTCAGCGCGTCCGATCTTCCTGTTCATCGACGTTTACGCCCGACGGGGCGATCCTGGCCATCAAGCGAGAGGTGTCTAGACTCCTGAATCAGGAATGTAACGACAACCAGGCAGTTCAGGAGAGTGCGATGAAATATTTGGCGATTGTGCTGGTGGTTTTTGGCTGGCAAGTCAATTTCCGATGCGGCGCTGACGACTGGCCACAGTTTCGAGGGGCGCTGGGGAACTCTCATCTGCCGATCAATCAACACCCGGTGGAATGGGGTTCCACGAAGAACATCGCATGGAAAACCGAAATGCCGGGGGGTGGCTGGGCGTCACCGGTGGTTTCGGATGATCGGATTTACGTGACAACTGCTGTTGGAAAAGACCTTCAGCCCAGGGGTTTTTCGGATGGAGTTGCCTCGATGGGAAGGTTCTTCGGAAACTCCGGCAAGTCGATCGGAAAAATCAGCTACGAGGTTCACTGTCTGCGTCTGAGTAATGGAGAACGGCTCTGGAAGAAGCAGATCATTGAAGCGATTCCCCCTCACCGAGTTCATCCATCGAACACTTACGCAACGGAAACTCCTGTCGCTGCTGACAATCGTGTCTACGCTTACTTCGCGACGATCGGAATTGTTTTGTGCATCGATAAGGACGGAGCAGAACTGTGGAGGCGTGACGTAGGTGCGTACGCAACATCCAGTAGTTTCGGAACGGGGAGTTCGCTGGCTTTTGACGGCGGGAGGATCTTCTTACAGTGTGACAATCAGGAAAAGTCGTTCCTTCTGGCAATAAATGCGGAGGACGGAAAAGATATTTGGCGCGTGGAACGATCGGGTCGTACCTGCTGGAGTTCGCCGTTTGTCTGGAGGAACCATGTGCGAAATGAACTGGTCGTTTGTGGGTCCGGAGACGTGACTGGTTACGGTCTTGATTCAGGCGAACTTCTATGGCGGCTGACAGGGATAGACGGCTCCTTCAGCGCCTCTCCGGCATCTGACGATAATCGAGTTTATGTCGGTAACAGCGGACCGGGCCGCAGTGGCCCGCTTGTCGCTCTCAATGCCGGCGCCACAGGTCAATTTGAGGTGAGTAGCCCGAAGTCTGAGACAGGCATCGCATGGGTACAGCAAAACTCGGGCCCGGGTCTGGCATCCCCAGTGTCGGACGGCGAGCTCGTCTACGTGACTGGTCGCGGCATTCTTAATGTATATGAGGCAGCCTCGGGCGAACGTGTTTACCGAACCCGGCTGAAAGGCTCGAGCAGTGTGGCAGCCTCGCCGTGGATTGCCGGGAAAACTCTGTATGTGCTCGATGAATCAGGCCACACAAACAAAATTCAGACTGGTGCTGAATTCGAGCTTATGGGGACCAACATTGTGGATGGTCTGTTCTGGTCGACGCCGTCCGTCGCGGCCAACAGCCTTCTGCTTCGAAGTTCTGACTCGCTGTATTGTGTTCGTGAAGAAAGTTCTGGCAATTAGATTGCCTACCGTGGATCGTGACTTTGGGCGAGCAGGGGTAGACTCCCTTCCATGAGCAGCTCGAGAAAAATTGATCCATACAGCCAATGGGCGGGACTGATTGTTGGCATTATCTTCAGTGGTGTCTTCACCGGGTTGATCTGGTTCTTCTCATCGCGTCTGGATGCGTTTCCGCTGCGCGCAGACCGGGATGTCGCATTCTGGTATCCCTGGGTCAGCGCCTCCCCCACAATCTGGACACGAATCTCAGTCTGGGGGCTATACGCGGCTCACCAGTTCACGATCTGGTATTTGATCTGGAAAGCTCAAGCTGCGAAATCGGGATACTCGACCTCATTGAGCCGCTTGAACATTATGGCCCTCGTCGCAAATGCAGTGTTCATCACTTTGCATTTTGTGCAGACCCACGTGTTTTACGATGGGCTTGCGATAGATGTGCCTGAGCAGAGTTCTCAGTGGTCCGTGATTCTGTTGCTTGTGATTGTCCTGCTGATGGAGAATCAACGACGGGGACTATTTTTTGGCCGAAAAGTGAAGGGACACGTTTTCGCCGAGTCCTCGCGAGCACTTCGAAAATATCACGGCTACTACTTTGCATGGGCGACGATTTATACATTCTGGTATCACCCAATGGTGAGCACACCGGGGCACCTGCTCGGTTTTCTCTACATGTTTTTGATGCTGCTGCAGGGTGCCTTGTTTTTTACTCGAATTCACACGAACAAATGGTGGATGCTCACTCAGGAAGTCCTGGTACTGATTCACGGGACGATCGTTGCTCTAAGTAACGCCCCGAACTTCTGGCAGATGTTTTTTTTCGGCTTTGCGGGACTCTTCATTGTTACGCAAATGCATGGACTCGGACTGTCGATCGCTGCTCGCTGGGGCTTCTTAGTCGCTTACATAGTGGCTGTCGTGTGCATTTTTTCAAGGGTGGGCATTGCGCACGTTCATCAGGTTGCGTGGATACCGCTCACTGAATATTCACTGGTCTTTGGTATTGCAGGTGTCGTTTGGCTGGCGATGAGATGTTCCGGGAGCACTGCTGAGAAGACAGATCAGGAGCCCTGAGCCGGAGCTGCTATCCGGATAGCCTGAGCAGCGACACGCCTGGCAAATGCCGGCATGTGGCAGGTTCATTTGCCGGACGCTTACGTGTCGTCGGCAGAGGCGTGCGTTTATTCGTCTGCTGTAATTGGAAGACGGTCAGCCGATTATTGGTCAGTCCTCTCTTCGCTCGCAACCGCAACCGAGTAGGGTCCGCTGTGCGGACCACGTTTGGTTCTGCCACTTCACCAGGTGAGATCGCGACGCACTTTGGTGCTGGTCGATCTGCCGTGCCTGCCGTGCCTGTCGTGTTCGACGCGCACCCATGACCGGCGTTGACTTCGCGGTGGTTGAGGCTCACTGGATGGTCCGCACAGCGGACCCCGCGTGTACTGCAGGTCTCGCTGGCCCGACCGGTGACGTGGATTGAACAGGCTCAGCGAAATCGTGATGGTCGGCTGTGGCTTGAACTCTCCGAACTCGACATCGCCAACTGGGCCACGGTTGTCGGCATTGACGAATGTCCTGCACAAATCGAAGGCGAAGGTCGGCTTGTCACCGGCCGTTTTGAACACTCGTCTGCAGAAGTTCTGAATCTGTATGTCGAAGGTGAACCGGATCCAATCGGCACAACGGCCAGCCACCCATTCTGGAGCCAGGACCGCCAGGCCTTTGTTTCAGCAGAATCGCTCACAGCTACAGAACGATTGAGGCTGGAGAACGGTCGCACGGCGGCGGTC
>Ga0315316_10003351_pt1 | contig 11621 bp, 27 predicted proteins | sample M160m3416metaG_FD_203702 | JGI IMG/M metagenome (GOLD analysis project Ga0315316, IMG submission 203702) | Ammonia-oxidizing marine archaeal communities from Monterey Bay, California, United States - M1 60m 3416 | ecosystem: Environmental > Aquatic > Marine > Intertidal zone | place: USA...
ATTTGGAACTGTAAACGGATATTCACCATTTCTGAGAAGTGATGTGATGATAAATGCCATGGTCAATAGTGCATTAACTGATGGCCACATTAAACTTTATATCAAAGATACGATGAGGCCAATATTGGGTATAAATGACTTATGTGGGGCAATAAAAACTATCGTAGAGTGTGATGAAGATAAACGAGGTTTGTATAATTTAGCATCATTTAATAAGACTGCTGAACAAATTGCTTATGAGGTGGCCAATGTGATGGGTGTTGAGGTACAGGAATTTGAGGCAGACCCGACACAAATTAAAAATACTAAGAATCAAACCAAAGCTTATAATTTTTCAATATCTACATTGAAGTTTAGAAAGGAGTTTAAGTATAAATTCAAAGATACGGTTGAGGGGTTGGCTACTGAATTGAGAGACAGATGGAATGATATGAGAAAAACAAACAGAAGTGAGGCAATTGATTATGAGTGATTATAAAGAGTTAAATAGATGTTTGTGTTGTGACTTAGCTGACATCGAAGTGTTGCTAGATTTAAATAACCAACCTTTAGCTAACTCGTATCATAAGGAAGATGAAGTATTGGATGAGTATCCACTTGGGGTAAATATATGTAACAATTGTTATCACATTCAGTTAACTCATATTGTTAATCCTGATTTATTGTTTAAGAACTATCTATATGTTAGTGGAACTACATCAACTTTACAACATAACATGAAGTGGTTTGCTGATTATGTAGCTGAACAAACACCTTTCCATAGAACAGTTTTGGATATCGCGTGTAACGATGGTACACAATTGGATTATTTTAAGGAAAAAGGATTTGAAACTTATGGTATAGATCCTGCTGAAAATTTATATGAATTAAGTTCAAAGAACCATAACATTACTTGTGATTACTTTGAGAATGGATGGTGGGGTGGTAAAGAGTTTGATGTTATAACGGCACAAAATGTATTTGCACATACTAACAGTCCGCTTGAATTTCTAAATCATTGTGAAAGATTGATGCATGATGATTCTATTTTATATATTCAAACATCACAAGCCGAGATGATATTGAATAATCAGTTTGACACCATATATCACGAACACATTTCATTTTTTAACATTAATTCATTCAAAAAATTAGTTAACAGAAGTAAGTTAAATTTAGTTGGTGTGACGAAAACACCAGTTCATGGTATTAGTTATCTGTTTGCTTTGAGTAAGTTACCATATAATCATCAGGAAGTAAGAAATGAAATAGAAGTGGAAAGACAACGAGGTTTGTTGAGTAAAAAAACCTATGATGAATATGCTAAAAATGTCATAAATGTTGTTGATGATTTTAAAGAGTTAGTTCAAAACTCTAAACGAGATGGTTTTAAATTAGTTGGATATGGAGCAGCTGCAAAAGGTATGACATTCTTGAATTTTGCTGATGTAACATTAGATTACATCATAGATGACAATGAATTGAAACATAATCTTTACACACCAGGTACTAATGTTCAAATCAAACCAAATGGTTTTTTAAAACAATACAAAGAAAATGATAAAATATTATTCATACCTTTGGCTTGGAATTTTTATGATGAAATTAGAGGTAGAATATTGAAAACAAGAGATAACAAAAATGATTTGTTTCTAAAATATTTTCCAGAAGTTAAATTGGATAGAAAATGAGTTACATAACAAACATAGATACATTGTCGGCATTATTAGATAGGTTGATTTCCGAGAACATAAAATTACATTTCTTTAAAAAAGATGGAATTAATGAAAATATAAAACATCAAGAGAAAGTGATAAAGGAAATAAAAACTAGGATATCAGATTTATTAAAAGATGTTTATCACACAGACAAGTATGAATATATATCTGAATTGAGAACATACAAACCAGATGACATAGTTGAGACACTTGAGGAGTTGATTCACAATGATATAACAACTGGTGAGGGTGATAGAGCAAATTTAAAAGAGGCTACCTCCGATAATCCATCATTAGAACACTTTACAAGAAATCATAAATTGATTAGAAAGGCTAATGAAAATAGAGCAGCTGCAAAGAATAAATTAGATGAACAATTTAAGGGTTATATAGATGAAAACAATAACCGTTAATTGTGAGTTTGCATCGGAATTAGTTTGTGTAATCCCCTATGCTAATTGGTTACATCAAAATAATCAGTTAGAAAAAGTCATCACAAGTAAAGATATGAAGCCTTTCTATTATTTTTGTGACAATGTTGAAGAGAGATTTGATTACAGAACTTTTGATATAAATACAAATGGTCTTAATGATGTGCCAAATAATTGGGTACATCACAACGCCACTTCTGTTTTTGGGAAGGATTATTCTGAATTGACGGAAGAACAACAATCAGAGGCAAATGGTGTGTTGGATTACAGACAATGGACACCACCGCCATATAAAGATTATTATAAAGCAGAACAATTTAATCATATGAAACCTTATGTGGTTGTCAATAACAATTATAACATAGAGTTCGGTAATGACATAACCGAGTCACGAAGATATTTTGATTTATCTACTTTGAGTTTTATTTTTTATTATCTACAAGAGGCTGGTTATAATGTATTCTATAAAAGACCAAATAACACAGAGTTTGCACCAGACCAAAATGAAATTGCAACTTTACAAGGTGGTCATGAGTTTAAAGAGATAACTGATCAAGGTATAATAAGTGACTATCAATTATGTGAATATTATGAAAATGTTTTTAATATTTTAGATTTTGATGATATTGATGATTTTTCTTATAATGAATTTCAACTAAAGTGTTTTTCAGGTGCCGAGGGTTTCATAACAACAAATGGTGGTGGTGGTGTTTTGTGTTCCTATTTTGGAAAACCTGTTTTATTTTATGTACCACATGGAAAGGAATTAAGAGATAGGTATTTAACTAAAGATACCTCATACATCAAGAAATTATCAGAGGCTGATATCCATGTTGTAATTGATACTGATAAACAGAATAATTATTCAAAGGTAATAAGTAAGATGAAGGAGTTGTTTTAATGAAACTAAAACAAAAAATAGGAATAGTTGGTAATGGATTTGTGGGTGGGGCAGTCAAGTTTGGTTTTTCACCCAATGTCGGTTGTGATGCTGAAGTTAGGGTATATGACATAAATCCAAATAAATCAACACATACATTAGAAGAAACAGTTAACGAATCGGATTTTATATTCCTGTCAGTACCAACTCCGGCAAATGAAGATGGTTCGATTAATCTTGATATCTTAGAAGGTGCTTTAAAAGATATAAGTGAAGTTCATAATGGAAAGGAAAATGCTATCTTGATAAGGTCTACTGTAATACCTGGAACTACATGGGCATTACAACAGAAGTATACTGAATTAAATTTGTTATTCAATCCTGAATTTTTAACAGAAAAGACAGCAAATTTTGATTTTATTAACCAAAGTCGTTTTATTATTGGTAGTGGAGAATCAAAAAGAGGTAAATCAAATTCTGAAAAATTTATTAAGTTAATTAAAGATAGGTTTGGTGAATGTGTTGCAGTATTGGAAACTAATTACGAAACTGCTGAAATGATAAAATATATGAGTAATTGTTTTTTTGCTACTAAAGTATCGTTTATGAATGAGATGTATCAGATAGCTAAAAAATCAAATGTTGATTGGGATAGCGCTGTTAGTGGATTTGTTGCTGATGGTAGAATAGGTCACACTCACTTGAGTGTTCCTGGACATGATGGTAAGTTTGGGTTTGGTGGTAGTTGTTTCCCAAAAGATATTCAAGCGATGATTGATTTTGCAGAAAATGTGGGTATAGAACCAACTGTATTATATGGGGTTTGGGAAAAAAACTTACAAGTTAGACCAGAACAAGATTGGAAGGGATTAAAGGGGAGAGCAGTAACAGATGAGTGATAAAGTAATAAGTTTCATACAACCAAGTAGAAACAATCTAAAGTATTTAAAGTGGTCTTACAATAGTATTCGTAAGAACTTAGGATATCGTCACGAGATATGTTGGGCTGATGATTTCTCAGACGATGGTACTTGGGAGTGGATGCAAGAGATTGCTGAAAAAGATGGTAATATAAAGATACACAGAAATGAAGGACCTACAAGATTGGGACATACTATTTTATATGATACATTGGTAGATATGGCAACAAACGATATTGTAATGATATATCATGCCGATATGTATGCTTGTCCTGATATGGATGAACAAGTATTGAAACATTTAGAACGAGGTAAGGTAGTAAGTGCAACGAGAATAGAACCACCATTACATCCTGATGGTCCTGAAAAGATACTGAAAGACTTTGGTATAGAACCTGAAGAGTTTGAAGAGAAAGAATTATTGACTTGGTTAAATACTATAGATACAGGTAAACAACCAACAGAAGGTATATTCGCACCTTGGGCTATATACAAAGATGACTTTCTGGCAATCGGTGGACACGATCCGTTATACGCTCCACAATCAAAAGAGGACTCTGATATATTCAATAGATTTCAATTGGCTGGTTATGAGACAATACAGACTTGGCAAGGGTTTGTATATCATATGACTTGTAGAGGTAGTAGATTCAAAGATGGTGCGATGAGAAACCCAGCAGGTCAAGTCTTTATGAAGGGTAGAGAATCATCAGAGTGGTTAGCTCAGAATCTTAGGTCTACTCGTAACTTTATTCGTAAGTGGGGACATATGGTTCAACACGATGAGTATTTGAAACCAATAGTTCCACCTAAATATGATGTTGGATTTGTTGCTTATAATTGTAATAAACAAATGTTATATGAGTTAGAACCTTGGTGTAGTAAAATATATTTGGATTTAAGGAATAATGATGTAATTAGTGAGTATAGAAAAGAAGAACAACAAAACACTAAGTTTGATTTGGATGAAAGAATAAAATTATATGGTAATAATAAGATATCAGAACTACATGATATTTGTGTAGAGTTTGATGCTAGTAAGTTAAATAATGAGAACTTTCAAGTGCTGGTTAACTTATCAAAAATGCTACAAGATAGCGGTGAAGTTGGTGAGATGGAGTATGACATATTTAAGTTTTTTATTAAATCTTTAGAAACATACGAAGAAAACTTAGTCGTTTGTAAGACTAACTAACTATTTATAAGTGTAATAAGAGGTTTTATATGGATAAATTAGGTTCTTACATCAATAATTTGATGGTCACCATTGTAGATAAAGAAGAGAGATTTTTCGTTAGAAAGTTAGCATTCAATGAATTGGAAAACATTTGGGGTGATATTAATTCTGTTCTTACAACACATGTTAGTGAGATTAAACCAGATCCTTTTCAAGAAGAACAAAATAAAAATAAAGACAAAAACCAACAAGAATTCAACTTTGGAGAAAAAAATGAAAATAAGTAATGAAGTATTGGTAGAACTAAAAAAAGTAAGAGCAGCCATGGATGATGCTTATGACAGGTTAAATACTACTTTGTATAAGAAAAATCTTGGAGCTAAAGTAAGTTATTCAGAGGTTAATCCATTTGATGTGGTTCAAGAAAACTTTGAATATATTTCAAAAATCATCAGAGATTTACAAGACTCTGAAATAGTAAAGGATTAATATGGCAAACGACCACGCTCAAGACAGATACGATCCACCATCAATTGGTAGTGATTGGGAAAAAGAATACTTCGGTGATGTAAATATTGGAGAGGTATTCAGACTTAGACCAGAAAGTAGTGCTAAAACATTTCGTAAGGTAAAAGATGGAGTTGCTTTTGACATCAAAGAGTCAAAAGAAGTTCTTCTAAAACCAAGAGACGAAATTTATGTCAAGTCGTAATTTTCAAAAACCTATACGAATCAAAGGACATCGACTAGTCCTTACCAAAAAGATGATTGAAGATGCTCAATCTCAAACTAAATCAAACATGGCTGCTGCTAGATGGTTGGGTGTAAGTTACCTAACCTATCGTAAGTACGCTAAAACATATGGTTTATTTGAGGGGCATCTGAACCCATCAGGTGTTGGTATCAAGAAAGGATATGGTAGGTGGATAAAATCACTCGACCAAATTCTTGATGGTACTAAAAAATATCGTATGAGAGCTGGATACATTAAGAAACGGCTACTTAAAGATAAGTGGGTTGAAGAGGAATGTAGCTCTTGTGGGTACAATGAAATAGTAATGGGTAAAGAATCAGTTGCTCTTCGTTTAGATTATGAGGATGGGGATGTAACAAATAACATACTAGAAAATTTGAGGTTGCTATGTCCCAATTGTTTTCTATCACATAATGGACATATGCCATCATCAGAAAGGTTTTACAAATGAAACAAAAAGCAGTATTAATCAAAGACTTTTATAATGATAAAGGTGCTCTTCATCGTGGAGAGAAAGTGGTAATAGAGGGAAAAGCTGCTGAGGGATTCATCAGAGTTGTTACTGGCACAGGCGCTGTCTATGTCATCCCATCACATATAGTTAAAAAAACTCCTTGACTTTTATCTTATTTCTTCGTAACTTATTAATATGAAGAAAGTAATTAATTGTATAAAAGAACACAATCCTGTTATAAAGAAAAAACTTCGAGAGGTATCAGTTGAAGAAGGACTGGCTATCGCGGAAGAACTATTTCAGATACTTAACGAGAGAAAAGACGGCATTGGGCTGGCAGCTAATCAAGTGGGAATTGATGCACAAGTGGCCGTTGTCAATGTTCGTGAACCTTTGGTACTCATCAATCCTAAAATCATTGAGAAACACAACGAAATACCTTTTTATGAAGGTTGTTTGTCTTATCCAGGCAAAGGAGTACACACCAAACGATACAGAGATGTAGTTATACAAACCGCTCAAGAAGAGAGTGGTTGGTATTTTAGTGGTGCAGAAAGTCCAACTGATGGTAAAGGTAGTTGGGAAAAAGAACAAGGCAAAAAACAAGACGCGGAACTAAGGACTTTAGAATCTGTTTGTGTCCAACATGAGATTGACCATTTAAATGGTATTGTATGTATGGACAGAGGTGTAGATACTACTGTTAGAGTTGAGAAGAAACCAGGTCGTAATCAGTTGGTTACAATCAAAAAAGGTGATGCAGTTAAGGTATTGAAATATAAAAAAGCACAAAACTTTTTAAACCAAGGTTGGATTATAGAATGAAAAAACAACCAAGTAATTGGATAGAGGGTATGGCTATGGAATTAAAGGATAAACAAAAGATGAAAGATAGATTACAAGAACTAATGGTTATCACTATGGAAGAATGTGGTGAACTTATTCAAGAATGTAGTAAAGCAATCCGTTGTGATAACTATTACGATAACGATAAACTAACCGAAGAGGTTGGTGATGTCTACTGTATGATTGAACTATTACACGAATATGATCTTATCAGTTGGACTGATATTGAAGAGAGAGTAAAAATTAAAAAAGAGAAGCTGAAGAAGTGGTCTGATTTAATAGATGCTGAAGAGGCGGCTAAGTTTTAGTGATATGAAACGAAACACAATGAATTTATTTGAAATCCATGATTATATAGAGACATTGGAAAAACGAATAGAAAGATTAGAGAGATTGATTATCGATGACGAAGAAGAAAAAGAAAAATTGAAATCCAAACCACCATTTTATTATCAGAGAAAACCTAAAGAGAATTAGTAGTGCAAACATTTTTACCATATGAATCATTCAGAGAATCTGCCAAGGTATTGGATTGGCGTAGGTTGGGTAAACAAAGAGTTGAGGGTATGCAGATTATTAATGCTATTAAGAACCCTAAGAAACAAGGTTGGCAAAACCACCCAGCTACTGTTATGTGGACACCATATGTTCCAGCTCTTAAACACTACACCAACATTATTATAATGGAGTGGATGGATAGAGGTTATAATAACAATATGGACTTGTACGATGTGAATAAGATGGTTAAGCCACATTGGATAGGTAAAGAAGAGTTTCACTCATCTCATCGAGCTAATCTACTTCGTAAAGATTCAGAGTGGTATGGACAATTTAATTGGAGTGAGAATCCAGAATCGCCGTATGTATGGCACGACAAAGAAGGTTTATGGTATGAACAATTGGTTGGTACTGGTAAAAGAGTATATTTCTAAATCAATATTTTTATGGCAATATAAACGCCATTTAAAGAGACGAATATTAAAGAACGACTTTGGAAGAAGAGAGGAGTGGTAATGAAAACACCCTTACAAATAATAAAAAAAATGGTAAAGGATTATCCAAATGATATGGAGCTTGGTGCTAGAGTTCGTTGGTATATAAGGTGGTTATATAAGGGAACTGATAAAGAAAAACACGAAGATAGAAATCAGAAGTGGAGTATCTAATGGCTAGAGATATATTTGGAAATAGAAAAATTAGTAAAGAAGATATGTATACCAAAGTTAGTGTGACACATGCTGATGTTAGAATGGAATATGTTAAAGGTGTTCTTTGGTTATTTTTAGGATATTTGTATTTTCATTTTGTGATAATGGGCTGGTCTTTATGAAAAAGAAAACCAAACAGGTAAATGGTAAAGGTGATAAGAGTCGGGTGACGAATAAGAAAAAATTTGATAAAAATTGGGAAAAGATATTTGGGAAAAAGAAAAAAAATATTAGAAAAGTTTATAGCGATGATGTTTGTAAAATAGACAAGGATGGGGGTCCTTATGAAATCGATTTATCTAAATTGGATAAAAATAATAAGTGAAATAAAAAAAAGTTCACATTATTTATTAATGGTAATGATAGTTTTTCAGTTTTTTAATTTTTGTTTAAGAGGTGTTCATTCATTATTCAAGTATCTTGTTAATAAATTGAATGTACCAATTCCACAAAAAATAATAAAATACCCACAACCAGAAGAAGAAGAGGATATAATAGGAATATGAAAGAGCTATGTGTCAGTTGTAAAAAAGAAACAACATATGATAGGGAAGACCACATTGATTATAGGATAGGTTATATAGAAGGTTCTGGTCAGTTATGTCTTGATTGTTATAATGAAATTTACATTAAACCGAAAGTAGGAGAGAAAAATGAACAAATTCACAAAGGCGATTGAAACGCTAAAGAGATGGATTGGTATGGACAAAAGAAGTGGTGAATCAAGAAGAAAGAAGAAACCACGAAAGAGAAAACATGAGAAAAGAGTGGCCGGTAAGTCATCTGATAGGAGAAAATGATAAATAATATTATATTATTTTTTATCCAATTATCTCATTGGATATTTCTTATATTAACTGGAGTATCTTTTCCATTATTGTTGATATGTGAGCCATTTTATATATCATTTCCAATATGTGCGTGGATAATACATTTAACTTTTAGTAGAACATTAGAATGTCCTTGGACAAGATTGGAGAATGTATATAGAAGTAAATGTGGTAAACCTGAGATTAAGGCCTTTATTGGACATAACTTAAGATTACTTGGATTGAAAAAATGAACATATATTTTATATTAGCTTTTTTATTAATAAATGGATGTGGTTCTACATCAGGTAAAATACCTATAGCTAGAGTTCCTACAAAGATAACGAGTTATCCACTTATTGATTATAAGGGAGAACAACATAAATATAGAGATAATTTTGATAGCTTTATATTCCCACAGGATAATAAAAAACTTACACAATATTGTGTATTTCATTTCCATTGGGAAGATATTAAAGCAGTCTATGGAAAAGATGAGAATGGGAAGTGGAACTACACTTACATAGTGAGTAAAAATAAGAAGAGTTTTAAGAAATGATTAAGGAGCTTACATAATGGTACTAGATAGTTTATTAACAGGTGTAATGTTATTCAGTTCATTTGCTGTTAGGACACCAAATGTACAACCTAATCCAGATGATTATGAAGTTAGTATTGGGGCAAGTCATAAATATTTTCATATCAATCGTCAATGGGAAAGAGAACTTGGTGAACCTTATATTGATGATTTGTTTTGGTTAAAAATTGAAGATGGTGTTTACTTTAAACCTGAGTATATGAATAAAGAGAGTCAAGGTGTAAAATATTTGAAGATGGATTGGCGTAATAAATGGAGAGATTGGTCTTATGGGTTTACGAGTCGTAACAGTAGTGATGATGTATTCAGTAGAAACTTTGAAACATTCTTTAGTTTTGGTATGAGTAAGAAAAAGAAATATTATAATGACAAGATAGAAGTAGATGTTTCTTTTGATGGTTATATGCCACCAGATGAAACTGGAGAGAACACCACATTTGAGTTTGAAGATAAGTTCAAAGTATCATACAAACTTACTGAAAAACTTAGGTTGTATAATGTAGGTGAGATATCCAAACTTCAAGGTAAAGAATTTTACAAGGGTAAGATAGGTTTAGAGTACACATTTTAATATTTATAGGTAAGGAAAATGAAATACAAAGTAGAAGAGTCAAAAAACCAATCCATCACTCCGTTTAATCAGAAGTGGGCGACAAGCACTTCATATAAAATAAACTATAAAATAGTTTATAAATTACTTGACTCATAGTGATATTTAGTGTTAAATTTAGGAGTAATATGATGAGTGTTTGGGAAACAGAAAGAAAAGAAATTGCCACTTGGTTGTCAGGTTATCTTGCTATGATTAAGAAATGGGTAGATAAGATACTCGATAATGAAGACCACGATGTTGATAAGATAAAAATTATCACACAGATTGACGAGTGGATTGCTTGGCTAGAGGAAACCAAACTTAAAATCATGAAAATGAAAGATATAGAAGTAGAAAAGGAGTAAAGAAATGAAAAGGTTATTTTTATTAATATGGTTATTAGTTATTGGATGTTCAAATCCAATGATTTCCGAAGATGATTGTGAATGTAAGTTTGAAATATCATCAACCCTACCATCAAACAATGGTGTTTATCAATTAGAATGGAATAATAATGCATTAATGACTTATTCTGATTTAGATATTACAACTGAATGTGGTTGGGCAAACCACATACAATGGGAATCAGATCTTAAGTATCAAATGGGTCCTGACTTAGTAAATTTAGTTAATTCATCTTCTATGACAGATGAAGATGGTAATGCTAAAATATGGTTTGGGGTATGGGAAGAATTTATAGACAAAACTATAACTATTTATGGTGAATATGTAGATGATCACGGCCATCAAAAGATGGATTCCGTAAAGGTTTATGTTATAGACAACGAGTAGGAGATAAGTTATGAAATGGGTATTAGTTAATAATATGGATGAGATAGTTGACACTTGGGAGATAGCAAGTGGAGTCGGTGTCTCAGGAGCTAAAACTTATTTTATGGGTATCAAACGATTAAAGGGAAAAGAGTTTGATAAACTTTGGAAAGTGATGAGTAGGGAAAAGTATGATATGCAATTCAAGGTATCATTACAAAATAGACAAATCGAGTGGTGGAAAGAAGAACCCACTAATCCTGACATAGAATATGATTGATAGTCTGTCATTTTGACATCAAAAGATTTATGGAACAGTTATTGTATTATATATGTAGTACATCGCCACAGAGTGGGATGTCGTTAGTTCAAATGAATAACATAGGAGTAATACAATGACTAGATTAATAGTTAACCCGCAACATCTCAACCGAGATGAATTTTTAACACCTTTTGATAGGGTATTTGATGAATTGATGAATAA
>Ga0315316_10003354_pt1 | contig 11612 bp, 8 predicted proteins | sample M160m3416metaG_FD_203702 | JGI IMG/M metagenome (GOLD analysis project Ga0315316, IMG submission 203702) | Ammonia-oxidizing marine archaeal communities from Monterey Bay, California, United States - M1 60m 3416 | ecosystem: Environmental > Aquatic > Marine > Intertidal zone | place: USA...
CCTTTCCGTTGATGTCAAGAACGGCAAAGTTGTCGTCGAGGGCGTTCACAAAGTGTACAAGCACGTTCGTCGCGGCCATCCCAAAAGCCCTCAGGGTGGGCGGCTGCATATGGAACTGGCCATTGACGCCACAAACTGCCAGTTGATCTGCCCGGAAACCAACAAGCCGACTCGCGTGGGTGTCAGGGTCGCGGCAGATGGCAGCAAAGAACTGTTTGCCAGGCGTAGTGAAGCTACTTTGCGACAGCTGGCGCCCGCCAAGAAATAGGCATGGCAACCAGCTAATGCTGGAACCGAAATCAAACAAGGACGCCCGGTGAACGAATCACCGGGCGTCTTTTTTGTTGCCTGCGTTCTGGTTATGATCCAAGCGGGGGGGTACCGACCGCCGGCGGATTTGAGCTGCTTGAGCTGTCAGACTGAGCTGAATGATGTCATGGAGCAAACGGCTTCGGTTTCCTTCCGTCTCCTTTGCCGCCAAACATATCGAGGCCCACACCATGCTGCGGAAGTCCTGCCTTGTTCTGCTGACATTTGTTTCCGTCAAAATCCCGGCAGCAGACTCATTCCGCCTGTTGCCTGCGGAATTGAATCTGGACGGTCGTGAAGCCACACACCGAATCATGGTCGAACGATTCGATGGCGACAGGGCAATTGGCGTAGCCAGTGGTTCGATCGTATTGAAGAGCGACAATCCACAGATCGTCAGCGTCAATCAAGGAGCTGTCGTTCCAGTCGCCGACGGAGCAACAACGATTCGAGCTTTGCGGGGACAGGAGGAAATTGCTGCTGCTGCAGTGGCCGTAACGAATTCCGGTAGCCGCTTTCGCTGGACATTCCGCAACCACGTGCAGTCTGTACTGGCCAAACAGGGGTGCAACAGTGGAGCCTGTCACGGTGCACTGGCCGGCAAAGGCGGCTTCCGCCTTTCGCTTCGTGGTTATGATACCGACAAGGATTACTTCAATGCCGCGACGCAGCAGTTGGGTCGCCGCGTTGACCTGACCGAGCCAGGCTTGAGCCTGTTGTTGACGAAGCCAACAACAGCCGTGCCTCATCGAGGCGGTCTGCGATTGACACCGGACACGCTGAATTATCGCGTTGTTTCCGAATGGATTGCCGACGGAGCCCCCGAACCTGCTGACGAGGATGCCAGACTGGTTCGTCTGGAAGTACTGCCGGAGGCCGCCACGTTGAAAAAAAATCAGCAGCAGCCGTTCATTATTCGGGCATATTACACGGACGGACGTGTGGAAGATGTAACGCAATGGGCAAAATTCACGTCGGCAAATGAAGCTGTGGCAACCGTGGGGCCGGACGGAATCGCCACCGTGATCGGGCCCGGCGAAGGAGCCGTCAGTGTGTGGTTTGGCAGCCGGATTGTGATTGCGCGGCTGACCTCACCGTTCGAACAGACCGTGACGCCGAATTCGTACGTTCTGGCCGGGCGCCGCAATTTCATTGACGATCTTGGACTGAAACAATTGCGTCGACTGAATCTGAAGCCGTCGCCAAAATGTCCGGACGAAGTGTTTGTCCGACGAGCCTTTATTGACACGATCGGAACATTACCGACCGCTCTTGAGGTACGGAAATTCCTGGCAGATGGCTCCCCCGGAAAACGAGATGCGCTGATTGAATCGTTACTGACGCGCTCCGAGTTTGTCGATTTCTGGTCCTACCAGTGGTCAGATCTGCTGATGATCAACGGCAATCTGCTGCGTCCCGATGCGGTGAAGGCGTACTACGGCTGGATCCACGATCACGTTGCAGCCAACACACCGTGGGACGATTTTGTCCGTGAAGTTATCACAGCGCGTGGGTCGAGCATAGAAAATGGCGCCACCAATTTCTATGCGCTGCATCAGGCTCCTGAGGACATGGCAGAAAACGCGAGCCAGGCGTTTCTCGGCCTGTCGATTGGCTGTGCGAAGTGTCACAATCATCCACTGGAAAAGTGGACAAACGACCAGTACTACAGCTTTGCAAATCTGTTTTCCCGAGTGCGTGCCAAAGGCTGGGGCGGCGACCCTCGCAGCGGAGACGGAAAACGCACCCTTGTGACTGTCGATTCCGGCGAATTGATTCAGCCCAGGACCGGAAAACCTCAGCCTCCCGCTCCGCTGGATGCACAGCCCCTGCCCTATGATGCGCCGGTCGATCGACGCGAGTATCTGGCAGACTGGCTGGTCTCGGGTGACAACCCCTTGTTCGCTCGGTCAATTACTAACCGAGTGTGGCGTAATTTCATGGGCGTGGGACTGGTTGAACAGGTCGACGACATGCGCAGTTCCAATCCGGCCAGTAACGAAGAGTTGCTGCAGTCCGCCGCCGATTACCTGGTGGACAACGATTTCAATCTGAAAACGCTGATGCGACAGATCCTGCAGTCGGAAACTTATCAGCGCAGCAGCAAGCCCCTGAACCAGAACAATGGCGACGCTCGGAACTATTCACGGTACTACCCCAAACGCCTGATGGCCGAAGTGCTGCTGGACGCGGTTTCTCAGGTGACGGCAGTCCCCAGCGAGTTCAACAAGATCGTGTTTTCGGGAGCTGACGTCCGTGACACAGATTTTTATCCCGCCGGAACTCGCGCCATTGAGCTGTACGATGCCGCCGTGCAATCCTACTTTCTGCAGACATTCGGCAGGCATCAAAGACGTATCACCTGCGAGTGCGAACGCAGCGACGAACCGAGCATGGTGCAGGTGCTGCATATTTCCAACGGCACGACCATCAACGGCAAGTTGCAGACGAAGGACAATCAACTTGACAGGTGGCTGGCAAAGTTCATGGACAACAGGTCCGCTCTGCTGGATGAACTGTTTCTATCCTCATTGTCGCGCTATCCGGCCGACCGGGAACGCTCAGAAATGCTGCAGCTGTTTACTGATACAAAACCGGAAGAACACCGCGAGTTACTGGAAGATATCGCCTGGGGCATCTTCAGCAGTCGCGAGTTTCTGTTCAATCACTGATTGAACGGCACTGGTCTGTCAGCAAAATCGCGATGTCAACAGGTCCTGTTGGTCGTATTGGCCGCCTGCCGGGTGGTTACACCTTTTTCGTCGCAGGCGGGCTGCCTTGACTACGGCGAGATCACAGGCTCGGTCATTGGCAGACATGTTCGGGCCCCAACACCGTTGTATCACTCAGACGCAAGTCTGTTTGGTGTTTCCCACTTGATCCTGGCCACCCAGATGGTGTTGTCGCTGCCGTGTTTTTCGACACCAACGGGTTGCATCCATTCTGTCACGGTGACCCAGACTTCATCAGCAGACACATCGGTGATGCCGAAATTGCCCAGCCGGGCGCCTCGTTCAGCCACAAGAATTCGTTCTGTGCTGCGAATCACATGTAGTTTTCCCGGATCCACCTGAGCGATAAACAGCGGCGCCCGGTGACGAAAGACGTGGTCGTTGTCTGCTCCTTTGCGTGTGTAGACAAGGAATAACCCGTCGCTGTGAGTCACCCAGTGCTGCTGAGTGTTGTAGTTTCCAAGATCAGTACCGTCGTCGAACGTCCAGCGTTTGACTTCCGAATACTGCAAACCGTCGCGACTGGCGGTGACATACCCGTGATCATCGTTACGCAATGTCAGAAAGAAACGATCACCGAACTTCGTGACTGACGGTTCGTACAGACCTCGCTTTACGGAAATAGTCAATTCGCTGCCGTGTTCAATATACTTCAGAGTGTCCCCGTCAAAACTGCACCGACAGACAGTGCTGGCATATTGTCCGGCCAGCGGTTCTTTGTGATAGACAGGAACCAGCACGTCACCATTCGGCAAATCAACTCGCTGCTGACTACCGGAACCGGCGCATTGAAACTTCAGATCCTTCGGCAGATCCACACACTTCCACTTCGCCCAGTTGCCGGCCTGGGAATCAAAAACAGCATAGGCAATACCTCGGGGACGAACGTGCATCACTTTGTTGTTGCGGTACCAGACCGTCTGCCCGATGCCGAGCAGCTGCCCGGATTGAGCGTGCCATTTCGGAACGAAGTCGCAAACTGTGGTCTGGTCACCCGGCTGCAACAGATGTGGAGCGATATCAGCACCGGTTGGCAACGGCACGTCGGCCCCAAAGAACGTCTCACGCGCAAATGATTCGATTCTCTCCGGCGCTGTCCATGTCAGTCCACCATCGTTCGAGCGGAGTTCGTTCAGAGCATAGAAAATATCTGATCCGCTAAGCAGTAGTTTCTGCGTCGTCATGACAGCCGTTGCCTGTCCGTCGGCTGACTTCGATGAGTCTCGCAGCATGCCGGCTCGTGCGTGCACCCAGCAGGAACTGCCATCGAACCCGGATGACGCTTTCGACAGGTCGATGCTGTAACCCACGGGATCGGTGGCCAGCGAAGTTGTGGCGACCAGAATCAACAACGCAACAATACGAAAGGGCATGATTGTCTTTTCCAAAAGGCTGGATTACTTTGAACGGCTAATGTAGATCAACGTTCTTCCGTCTCTGCTGACGTCCGGACTGCTGTTGGAATGATTCTGAAGTTGTCCGACGACAGGCTGGGCAACGGCTTGAATTGAAGAAGGTTCAGCATTCGTGAGGACTGTTACCAGCCGATTCACTTCGTCTTTCCCCGAAGTCCGGGTAAATGCCACGGTGTTGTTATCGACCCAGGCGAGGTCTGCCCGGATGGTATCAGTGCCACGAACGTGCACCTGTATATCCGGCCCATTACGGACCGCAACGGACGCCACATGAATTTCGTGGTCTGGTCCATTCCCTTTAAAGCAGAGGCGTTTGCTGTCCGGCGACCATGAGAAATTCCAGTAAAACGAGCTGTAACCGCTGCGCCCATTGCCAAACACGGTAAAGAACTCATCTTCCACAAGATTAAAAATCACAAAATCAGCAGCCTCGTTAAGGCGCCGGGTGTACGCAATCATGTTGCCATTAGGAGACCATTGAGCACACCAGCCGGCTTCGTCGATCAGTTGCGGGTGGCTGCCGTCCGCCTGCATCAACCAGACACCGTGTTCCGGCGGACGTTTGCAGAAGGCGATCCTTTTTCCTCGTGGCGACCATGTGGGCATGGCACCGGGGCCGAGATCCCGCATGTCTGACCCGTCTCTGTTACACACCCAGACGTGCGAATCGGGCGCTGATTGTGTTTCATGCACCGTGCCCTCAAATGCGATGCGCCGGCCGTCTGCAGACAGACTGAGGGAGCCGACCGATTCCAAATGGGTCAGTTCAAACAGTTTTGTTGATTTGGAAGTCGAAAGATTCAAACTGCAGACCCATATCTGTGACGACGGGATCGGTCGTGTTTCCTCAGCGTATCCAGAAACTGACAGGAACAGGATCGTCAGGACGCGAGTCCATGAACAACGCCAGACGCTGTTGCCGATGTTCGTGATTCCGTCTACGTTGCTCATTTTCTCACCGGCCGGCTGATGTATATCAGTGTCTGACTATCCGGCAGCCACGACGCGCCGGTATTCCGCCGATCCGGTTCCTGCCCCTGTATATATACAGGGGCAGTTCGCTGTTCCGCGTCCAGAAAATACAGTCGCTCAGTTCCATACGAAGGCAGAACCGGTGAACACACAAGCCTCCGGCCGGACGGCGTCCACTCAACGGCAGCGTTAAAGGAGCCTTGTTGCTGATACGCGATGATCGGTCGAGCCGCTCCAAAGACATGGGCTGTAGCAACCTGAAATTCGGCGTTATTCGTTCCGGCAGGTGCCATCGTCGCCATGAACGCCAGCTGTGTGCTGTCGGGAGACCAGCTGAAGCTGCCGGAAATCTGCCGAAAGGGATTTCTTTCGCCCTCAAACACTCGAAAGAATTCGTCTTCCACGATGTCGTAAACAATCAGGCTGGACCGCCCGTCCTGCCGCCTGGTGTACGCGATCAGGCGGCCGTCAGGCGACCATTGTGCGGACCAGCCGGATTCATCCAGTAACTGAGCGTCTCCGCCTTCGGCCCGCATGATCCAGATACCTTTGGCGGGTGAGTATCGGCTGCAAACAAGGCGTCTTCCTTCGGGAGACCATGATGGCATCGTTCCTCGTCCCATGCTGCGGATCGCAGTACCATCCAGTGACACAATGAAAATCTGTGTATCAGAGGTCATTGCTTCGCCGGGGAACGTCGCATCAAAGGCGATGTGCAAACCATCGGGAGACACGGCCAGCGATGCGACGCTCTGAAAATCGGGGAGAGTAAACAGCAGCTTTGATTGGCGGGTTTCGATGTCCAGAGCGCAGAACCAGATTTCGTTGGCGACCGACTGCCTGTTTTTAATGTTTGCTGCGGACCGAAGGGTTGCCGGCATCGCCAATGGAGGTGCGATCCCTCCTGATGTCACTGGGCTGGGACTGTGAGAAATCAGCCCCTGAGCACGGTAACGGCGTTCAAAGGAGTCTGCACTGACCTGGCCTAGTACTTCTCTGGCGTCCGCCACCATCCCGCGGCGATACAGCTCGCGGCCGACCGTTTCCAGTTTTTGACTGTCCAGCCCGGGTGACGACGCCGAGTATCTTCCCTCAACTTTGACAGCCAGATACTGCCTTAGAAGCTCAACGGCTTCTATTCGCTGACCAAGTGCAAATCGACTGCGGGCGGCAGCCAGCAGCACGGCTCGGGCGGGAGAATCTTCCTCGGGTTCCAGCAGATCCAGACCAGCAATTGTCAGCCCTGCCTGATGCAGCAGTTCAGCAGCAACCTCTGGAAACTGTCCATCCCTTTGGAAGTTCATGCCGACGAACGCCACCATTTCAGCAGTTCGCCGGTTTGTGCCGCCATCAAGCAGCTGCAGCAGTCGAGCACTTTGTTCTTCAATAGCGGACTGATCCCGAATCTCCAGCGCGATCAACAACACCAGCAGAATACCTTCCGGAGAATCTTTCAGACTGCGATCCTCCAGATGCCGGTGCAGATCATTGACCAGATCAGCCTTCCGTGCCCAGAAGACGAGGGCCTGAGCGACACTTTCGGTCCGCGGCATGCGGTTAGGCTGCAGCCGACTGACCTTCACGGGCAGGCTGTACAGAAATGCTTCCGTGCGGCGGCCCGGTGGCAGGACAACGTCGCGTAACGCGAGATACACGTCCTTTGCCTGCGCAGACTGCTTCCAGAACTCCGACAGCCCGAAAATGGTGTCGGGGATGCGGTCACGAATTGCTTCCAGCGGCGGTTTGGGCACAGGAACCGAGGTATTCACTCGTGCGCCCTGATAGACGATCTTTGTGTCCGGCGGAATGGTCGACACCGTCGGAGGCCCGTCACCCAGCGATTTTTGCAGGGCCTCCAGTGAAAGTCGAGGCAGTCCGTTCTTTGCAGCCATAACTGCCACGTCCAGCGCAGAGTTCACCTGTTCGACAGTGGGTGGTGCCGCTATGGCCGGCCCGGAAGTACAGAAACATGGGGCGATCAGGATCAAAGAAAGCGAACGCATGTGTTGAAATGTACCGAGCGGACGACGCAGTTTGAAGTAAGGACCATCAATGTCCCTGGCCCCGTTGAAGGGGATGCCCCACGGCCACCAGGTTCAGATTTCCTGCAGAAACGGCAAGTACGGATACCCATCGGCGGTCCGCAAAATGGCGCTCGGCCACTTTTTGCCGACAGCAGGACATGGGAACGGTTGAAACTGCCGAACTCATAACATTCTGAAAGAAAGCGCGATTTTGTAGCTTCCATCCCTCTTGCTCGCTGTTTTTTCCTTCACTATCACCCACCCCGCACGAGGCCAGTCGCGGTCGCAACGACATTCTTTGCAGAACGTCAACAGCATCAAGTCTGACCAAATGTGCTTCGAACCCGGCAATCAGAATGGTTGTCCATGACGGGCTTGAAGCAGTCGGCTGAAGGCAAGGATGCTTTCAGTTTCGCGTGGTGAACAACGGTTGCGGGAATTTCCTGACCAAATTGGTCCTGGTGATTCCGGTTGTTCGTCGCCACTGAAGAAAAATGACCGTTGAGGGAGCAATCGAGCAGTCAATCTATGGGATCCGATGCAAACCACCATTCGATAACCTGAATTCAGTCTTCTTTGCGGGAAGAAGCGTCTCTCGGGATTTCTTGTGTATTGGGGTGTTTGCGGAGATTTTTCTGGATCCGACGGGGTCCTGAAACCGATGGCATGCGATACAGCACGCCGCCGGTATCAGACGCACGCTGCTCGTCATGGAGGAATAAATGGTTACCAAGATCAGCGAAGATATTCTGGGCGTTTGGATCGAGTTCAAAGAGGACCAGTCCAATCAAGCGCTGCGAAATCGTCTGATGGAACGTTATCTGCCGTTGGTACGATACAACGCGGAACGCGTTTGGGCCAAACTGCCTGAGGGTGTGGACCTGAACGATCTGATGTCAGCCGGTGTGTTCGGCCTGATGGACGCCATCGAGGCATTCGATCTGGAACGCGGCGTAAAGTTCGAAACGTACTGCGTACCGCGAATCCGCGGTGCCATGCTGGACGAACTGCGAACGATGGACTGGGTGCCTCGTTTGGTTCGCAGCAAGGCCAGCAAGCTCGAAGCCGCGCGAAAGGCAGTCGTCGCGAAGACCGGCCAGACCCCCAAAGACAGTGAACTGGCCAGCGAAATGGGTCTGTCAGTGCCCGAGTTTGAAAAACACAAGTCTGAGGCATCTGCCATCGGACTGGTCAGCCTGAATAAGAAGTGGTACGAAACTGACAGTTACAAAGACGTTCGCGAAGTCGACGTCCTGCAGGACGCCAAAGGTGAAGATCCAACCGGCGGAATCCAGAAACTCGATCTGATGAAGATCGTCACGAAGGGGCTGAATCGTAACGAGCGACTGATCATCATCCTCTACTACTACGAGGAACTGACGATGAAGGAAATCGGTACGACACTGGGACTGTCGGAATCCCGAGTCAGTCAGATGCATTCCAGTATCGTCGGTCGTCTGAAAGAACAGCTGAATGGGCGTCGACCGGAATTCAGTGAATAGGCGAACCATCGGTTAGTAAAGTTGGTGTCAGAAAAGGACGCAGTACCAAAGTACTGCGTCCTTTTCTGTTGCCTGCTGATCGCGTGGCTGGCAGAAACGTTGTCAGCAGAGACTGCTGGAAACTGCAGTGAGCGGACGGACTGCGGCGTGAACGGTACCCGCCAGCGTTGAGGACCGCGCCGCAAGTGGTTTTCCCGGTCAAACGCGTGCTTTTTGGGGAACGCCGCGATACTATCAGCGTGGTCTTGGTGTTGTTTTCACCAGAAGCAGGAATCAACACACAGCGATCCCTACCATCACCACGTTAGAAGGTCCTCGACATGACAACGCACGCCAACTCAAACAAATCATTCAGTCGCCGCGCCTTTGTTCAGGCCGTTGGCGGAACAGCAGCACTCACCGCAATGACAGGCAGCAGCCTGAACGCTGCTCTGTTCGCCGGACCAACGCCATCCAGTGCAGCGGAAACAGCCGTCACAGAATTCTACAAGACGTTATCAGACAAACAGCGGGGACAGATCGTGTTCCCGTTTAATCACGAGCTGCGAACTCGCATTAACGCGAACTGGCACATCACGAAGCCGGAAATCGGTCAGGACTTTTACAATGACAAACAGCGAAGCCTGATTGATCAGGTTGTGCGCGGCATGACCAGTAAGGACGGGTACGAACGAATCATTCATCAGATGAACGATGATGCGGGGGGAATCGAGCAGTTCAGTGTGGCTGTTTTCGGCACACCGGGTGAAGGAGATTTTGAATTTGAGCTCACCGGCCGACACCTCACGCTGCGAGCTGACGGGAACAGCGTTGATAAGGCCGCCTTTGGCGGGCCCATCATCTACGGCCACGGCGTCGATGAGGCTGCCGAAAACATGTATTATGGTCAGACGAAGCAAGCCAATGAGGTCTTCAAGTCGCTGGACGCTGATCAGGCCAAGAAAGCTCTGGTCACCAAAGCACCGCCGAAAGAAAACGCCGTTCAGGTTCAGGGAGACAAAGGCAGGTTCGCCGGAATCGGAGTCGGCGAATTGAAAGACGATCAGAAACAGCTGGTGGAAAAGACGCTCAGCGTGCTGCTGGCTCCGTACCGTCAGGAAGACCGCGACGAAGTCATGGAAATTGTCAAAGAAAGCGGTGGAGTCGAAAAACTGAACATGGCCTTCTATCAAAAAGGTGACCTGGGGGCCGACAAGGTCTGGGACATCTGGCGAGTTGAAGGACCGTCATTCGTGTGGCATTTCCGAGGTGCACCGCACGTACATGCGTACATCAATATCGGACATCGAAAGACAACATAACGTTCAACAACTGTTGGGAACGTATCCGCAATCAACGGACTTCTGCCGCGCATCAGTCCTGCGCAGCCTCGGATTGGTACGCTCGGCATTTTTGGCCACGCGTCCAGGACCGGAATTGCAGAGTGCGCTGAAGTCGATAGAAGACAGGTGACTCGTGGTCAGTGAGTAGTCATGTTGGGTTCGTTAGTCCTGTCGAATCCGACCGGTAAATAAGGGAAAGCTCTTGCCTTCAGAAAGCCAGCACACATGGGGCATTTCCAGAAGGCAGCTTTTCTCGACAACCGCTGGCACTGCCGCCGCAGCAGTTAGCATCAATACCATAAAGAACAACCTGATCAAGGAGTCAGGTCAGGCTGATGTGCCCCCGCAGGACGTTGCTGATCAAGGCCAACCAGGAAACTCTGGAAGGAAAAGCATCCAGGAAGACTGTGATGAAATCGTCGCACATCCGGAGCAGATAGAAGCAATAACTGCCAAATTTCCGGCGGACATTTGGTACTCAGGAACGCCGCTGCGGGCCGACCCTGCCTTGTGACATCAAACGGAAAGATGCCCATACGGTTGTGCGGTCTCTGCATGAACTGCAAGAGAACAGCGACGTTTGTTACTTTTTTATTCGTCAGGATGTGCGTCCGTATGATGAGCCGTTTCGTGCGCAGGTTCTTTCTATATTTCCGGCCGAAGCTCCATCGTCTTAAACAGTTGATGATTGTGCATCAGGCACATGGTTCCCTGGGAGCGAATCTGACCGACGTCACCGCATAACAGCGTGTGTGGGTATCAACACATGGGGCATGCTAATCCGACGGATTTAATCCACTCAAAATTTTCTTCAATCATATTTCCGTCGCAATGTTCCGCACAACGAAAGTGAATGGTAAGGACTATCGAGACGTTTCGATGTGCGGTATTTTCGGTGGTGGATTCACCACAACTATTCATTCTGCTGTGGACTTACAAATCCGGACATCCTTTGCACTTCGAAGACGCCTACGACCGGGAAGATGATCCTTCGCAGTCAATCTTCGCAATCCGTCCAATACACGTGGATGTGATATCGTCGGCGGGACCCGACGGAGGACGATGCCACCGGTAAATGTACAATATGGATGACGGCGTCTTTGGTGCAAAAGCCGGTCGCGGCGGTACGTACGGTCAGACCGTCTTCGACGCTGTAGAGCGACTTGGCGGCGATTTCGACACGGCGCACGATACACACTTATATCAACACCATCTGACATACGTGATGTAGAATGAGATATTGAAGCTCCTCAACACCATCCAATGGATAATGAAGTGTCGAAACGTCGTTTTCGGAAGTCCAAAACCAGCGGCCGGAGGTTTTTGTCTGTAGGGC